>ENA-UOUL01000222-UOUL01000222.1-bioreactor-metagenome-genome-assembly--contig:-NODE-222-length-99834-cov-54.902022_pt1 | contig 99834 bp, 73 predicted proteins | sample MGYA00249838_ERZ747220 | MGnify/ENA primary metagenome ERZ747220 (study PRJEB28778, sample SAMN05720191) | bioreactor metagenome | isolation source: Anaerobic biogas reactor | place: USA:Washington... | reverse complement strand
CGAACTTGTGGACGTGTCTTTTTCAAAACCTCTCTCCTTAATCTGGTTTTTTGGTCAACCTATTTTAGGATGGGTCATCCATGGGTCAAAGTGTCAGTCACTTCTTAATCAAGTCTTAATCAAGTCTTAATAATTAACGCTTGATTAAGGCTTGATGATCACTTGATTAACGCCTTGGGATAAGACATCCTCCCATTTCAGCACAAAAAAGCCGCAGCTCTGTGTCTGCGGCGATTAAAGCTACAATGGTTTGAAATCACACAAACAGCAGTTTGGTGGTTTTCAGATAGTTCTTTTCCAGGATCTGGGCAAACTGCTTCATGATGCTGCGGCGGATTTCCAAGTCCTTGGGCAGGGCAGGGTCCTGATGGGCTTCGTTGATTTTGGTGCCCACCACAAATTCGATGATGTCGCTATCCAACAGTATGCGCAGCAGGCGTTTGACCGGGCTGTCCTTCATATTGTCCACGGAGGCGTTTTCCTCCAGCGCACGCAGCGCACGTGAGAGGGTGATGGTTCCTTCGCTAACCAGGTCGAAGCCTTCCATATCCGCTGATGGTGGGATATCTCCGCCTCTGCGCACTTCCTTGAGGTTCACGTGGATGGGAATTTTCAGTTCGCGGGAAAGGATGGCGGCGGTGGTGCCTCCGCAGATGATCTTTCTGCCGGTGAAAGTTCTGGCAATTTCGGCAAGCACGGGGTCGTGTTCCTTTTTGTAGGGAGGACCGGTAATCAGCAGAGTGCGGCGCGGGTTTCGCAGATAGAGCGCGGCGCAGGTGCTGTCGTCTGCGGGAAAGTTTCCGTCATATTCGCGCGCCATCATCACCACGCGTTTGGAAATCTCACGCGCCGAGATAAAATTGTTTTCTCGCAACTGGCTGACGATAAATTCCTCCACGCCTTTTTCCTGCCAACCCAAAGGCAGATGCGGCACGCCCATCCCAGCCTGGCTGATGCCGTCGGAATAGTAGATCACACGATCTTCAGGCTGCATGGTGAATTCAGAATAGTAGAGGTGGCTTTTGCGGAAGGTTTTGATGGGGATTTCCTGTTTTTCCAGCGCGACCACCTGCTGGTTCCTAAGCAGCACAAAGTGTGGATTGTCGTGCTCGATGATGCGCACAAAGCCGTCGTGCTTGGCGTCGATGATGGTGAAGGTGCTGTATCCGATGTGGCGGTAGGAGCAGACGGGCAGGGTTTCCAGAATGACTTCCGCAACGCGCTTGATGTCCATTTTGGCATTTATGAAACCGGCTGCCATGGTGGTGGTGAGGGTGGCAAGCACGCTGGCTTTCACTCCGCTGCCCAAGCCATCCGCCAGCACACAGATGATGCCATCCTCGTTTTTCATGCTGTAATAGCTGTCGCCGCAGGATTGATAGCCATATTTACAATTTTGATAGTAATCGGCTTCAAGGACATATTGCATGGAGGTCAATCCTTTTCCTCTTTCTTGTTTCCAAAACTTTTCACGATCGAGGAGAGCAGCACCTCGCTGTCCGCTGCATTTTCGCCCAAAAGGAAAGCGATCTGCTGAACCGTGGACAGGTTTTTGCGCATCACCTCGTTGGCTTTTTCGATGATCTGTTCCTGCTGGATCACAGGCTCGGTGATGTCTTGGAGCACTCCGCCAAGGACGTGGTGCTTCTGGATGGAAAACAGGGTCAGGCGGATGATTCTGCCGTTGTGACGAATGTCTTGAACCTCCACCTCGGTTCCCTCGGTGAGCGCCTTGGCAAAGAGGTCGCTGAAGTTTATGATGCGATCCAGATAGGCACCTTCGAGGTCTGGATTGGCTTCCGAAACGATGCAGGCATCGGTGCCGGCAAGTTCGGCAAAACGGTGGTTGGACTCGATGATCCGCAGGTTTTCATCCACGATCACCACACCCGAAGGCATGGCTTTGATGAGCGCCGAGGCCTTGTTTTGAGCCAGTTTGCGCAGGTAGGACACACACATGGCGGGCTCGGCTTTTTCCTCGATGAGTGCGGCGGCAAATTCCTTGCAGGTGTCGTAGCCGCAGCCACCGCAGTTGAGCTCATCTTCGCCGCGTTTTTTGCCGATTTTAAGCAAGGCGGCGGCAATTGCAGCCTTGGAGTGGGTCTGCTGCTTGATTTCGCGGCTGCGGAATTTTTTGCCCAGGTCGATCTCAAGCTCTTCGCGGGAATCCGGTGCCAGAGGTGTAAGACTTTGAATTTTATAACGTTTGATGGCGGTGGAGCCGCGCTTGCTGACGCCGGGGCCGTTCACACAGCCGCCTGCGCAGGCCAGCGTTTCGATGAACACCGGGCAGTCGAAGCTGTTCGGGTCCAGTTCATCCAGGGCTTCCACAATGTCTTTCACGCCGGAAAATGCCATATATTGCGTGTTTTCAGGCGGGTTGTAAAACTTGATGCCATCGATCATTCCGCCGTCGATGGGATAGAGTCCCCCCTCTTCCGCGGCTCCCAGGGTGAAAGTTTCGTTGGTATCCAAACCCGCCCAATCGATGTTGCTGACGTTGAACCAGCGTCTCAGATCGGTGAAGGTGAGCGCCACGTCGAAGCTGTTGGGAGATTCGTTCTTTTTGGCAACGCAGGGGCCGATGAAAACGATGCCGATGTCTTCTGAAATGGCTTTCCTGAGCATCTTGGCATGCGCCTGCAGCGGAGAATCCACCGGCGTGATGAAGGGCACCTTGTTCGGATAATACTGTTCGATCAGATGCACCACACTGGGACAGGCGGAGGAAATGAGGAGGGGATTTTTGCCCTTCGAAAGAAGCCTGGCGCAGGAGGCCGAAACCTCCTGCGCTCCCAAGGCTGTTTCCGATACACCGGCAAAACCGAGGCTTTTTATGGCGGCGATCAGCTTGCCGGGGGCGAGTCCGGCAAATTCGGTTCTGAAGGTTGGTGCCAGTGAAACATAGACTTTGTCTTTTTTAACAAGCAGTTCCATGGCATCTCCCAGATCGTCGCGGATCTTTTTGGCTCCCACGGGGCATACTTCGGTGCAGCGTCCGCAAAGGATGCAGGCTTCAGTGATCACCTGCGCGCTGCCGTCGATCACCATGATCGCCTTGACAGGGCATTCACGCACACATTTGTAGCAATCTTGGCACTCTGCTTTTTCGGTGTAGATCGGTTTGCTCATATATCCACCAATTCCTTGGTAAGTATTTGGGGCAACTCCTCACTTTTCACTTCGTGATATTCGTTGCCGTTGACCGTGATATTGGGTCCCAGTGCGCAGTTTCCCATGCACAGGGAACCTTCGATGCGAACGGAGTCGCTGATCCCGTGAGATCGAAGGAATTCTTCAATAATCTGCAGGTTTTCCCGGTTTTCGCGGGCGAAACAGGAACTTCCCATGCAAATCAGTATTTTCTTCATTTTACTCTTCTTTGAGCTTCCTTGGTGATGAGATCTTTGATCTGGGAAAGCTCCGCCTTGTGGATCACGGTTTCGCCGACAGAGACGTTGGGTCCCTTGTCGCATTTTTCGCTGCAGAAGGTGGCGGCGATGTCGAAGTAATTGCCCCAGGCGTTGTCCTCAACCATCTGAAGGGTTTTTGCCAGAATATCCTGGGAACCCCTGAGATAGCAGGATGTGCCCACACAAACGCGGATCTTGCAGCGGTCTTTGCCTTCGCCGGTGCTGAGGCTGAGTTCATCATCGTCGATGCGTTTGCGGTGCTTGTATGCTGTATGCAGGAGGTGATGAGACTTGTCGCTGTTCGGCTCTTCCAAAAGCGACTTATATAGTTCCTGGATAAAGGGGTTATCCTGGGCACGGTGCAGGGTCATCACCCTATCCGCGTGATAAAGCTGTTCTGTGCGTTTGTGACGCTGTTTTCTGCTGTGAACAATGGGCTGACCCGCGCCGCCTGTGCAGCCACCCGGGCAAGCCATCACTTCCACGATGTCGTATTCCGCTTCGCCGGAAATGATCTTGTCGCACAATTCCTGGGCGTTTCTGAGCCCATGCACCACTGCCATCTTGAGGTTTCCATCTGCCAAAATGGCTTCGCGCATGCCGGACACACCGCGGACTTCCTGCAGCACAATGCTTTCCGGAACGGGGATGTTAAATTTATCAGCGGCATAGCGCAGCACGGCTTCCGAAACACCACCACTGTTGCCAAAGATGACTCCGGCGCCTGTGGCAAAGCCCAGGGGCAGGTCCATGGATTCAGGTTCCAAGCTGGCAAAATCGATGCCCGCTTCCTTGATCATGCGGCCGATTTCCTGAGTGGTGATCGCCCAATCCACATCGGCAATGCCATCATGGATAAATTCCGGGCGTTTGCACTCATATTTCTTGGCGGTGCAAGGCATGATCGAAACCACAACGAGGTCTTCTTTTTTCACATTAAGCTTTTCGGGCAGAACCTCTTTGGCGATCGAGCCGAACATCTGCTGAGGAGATTGACAGCTGGAAACATTCTCCAACAGTGAAGGATAGTTGTGCTCGGCATATTTCACCCAGGCAGGGCAGCAGGAGGTGAAGATCGGCAGTTTGCCGCCGTTGGATTTGCGATTGATAAATTCCGTGGCTTCCTCCACCACGGTGAGGTCGGCTGCAAAAGCGGTGTCATACACCTGATCAAAACCGATCACACGCAGAGCTGCAACGAGTTTGCCCATGTTCAGTTCGCTGGGGGGAAGATTGAACATCTCGCCCAAAGCCACGCGCACGGCGGGAGCGATCTGAGCGACCACGGTCTTCTGGGGATCGTAAATGGCTTCCCAGACCTTGTCGATATGCGGTTTCACAACGATGGCTCCGGTGGGGCAAACCGCTGCGCACTGGCCGCAATTCACACAATCCACCTGTTGCAGGCTCTTGCCATAGGCTGCTGCCACATTCACATCTTGTCCGCGCCGGGCAAAGTCGATCACGCCGATGCCTTGGATTTCATCGCAAAAGCGCACGCAGTCTCCGCAGAGAACGCATTTATTGGGGTCTCTGACCAAGCATTCGCTGCCCAGATCCATGGGCTTGAAATCACGGGTTCTGCGATAGCGAACCTCATCGATGCTGAGTCTGTTTGAAAGGTCGCGCAGCTTGCAATCATTTGCGCGGGAGCATTTTGGGCATTCCTGATCGTGGTTTGCCAGAAGCATTTCCACGATGGTTTTACGAAGCTGAAGAATCTGTTGGGTGTGGGTCTTGACCCTCATTCCTTCAAAGGGCTCGGTGGAACAGGATGTGACCAGACCCCTGCCTTCCACTTCCACCATGCAAAGACGGCAGGCGCCATATAAGCTCAGGTCGCTGTGATAGCAAAATGTGGGAATGTCGATATGGGCCTTGCGGGCAAGGTCAAGAACATTGGTTTCACCTTCCCAGACCACCGGGCGATCGTTTATATATACGAGTTTTTCCATTTTATTTTTTCCTCTTAGCTGATGGCTTTAAATTTACAGGCACTGATGCAAGCGCCACATTTGATGCAGATCATGGGGTCGATCTTGTGGGGTTTTTTCACTTCGCCGGAAATGGCTCCAACGGGACAGACGCGTTTGCAAAGCGTGCAGCCCACACAGATCTCGGGGTCGATGGTGATGGGAGTGAGGGCTTTGCAATTCTTTGTGGGGCAATATCTTGCCTTCACGTGAGCCTCATATTCATCGCGGAAATAGCGCAGGGTGGAGAGCACGGGGTTCGGAGCCGATTTTCCCAAGCCGCAGAGCGAGGTGAGTTTCACGGTTCTTCCGGTCTCTTCAAGCAGATCGAGGGTGGCCTCGGTGGCTTCGCCTTTGGTGACGTCTTCCAGCATTTCCAGCATCTGGCGGGTTCCTTCGCGGCAGGGAACGCATTTTCCGCAGGATTCGTGCTGGGTGAAGGTCATGAAATAGCGCGCGGTTTCCACCATGCAGGTGCTGTCATTCATCACCACCATTCCGCCGGAACCGACCATGGCGCCGATGGAGCCCAGGGAGTCGAAGTCCAAAGGCAGATCAAGGTGTTCGCGGGTGAGGCAGCCGCCGCTGGGTCCGCCAATCTGAACCGCCTTGAAAGCGTCGTTGTTGATCTTTCCGTCTTTGTCCAAAACTCCGCCGCCAATCTCGAACACGATCTCGCGAATGGTGGTTCCAAAGGGAACTTCGATGAGGCCTGTGTTTGCCACATGACCTGTGAGGGCAAAGGTTTTGGTGCCGGGGGATTTTGCGGTTCCCACCTTGCGATATGTTTCAGGGCCTTGCTGCATCACAATCGGAACGAGAGCAAGGGTTTCCACGTTGTTGATCACGGTGGGTTTGCCAAAAAGACCTTTTTGAGCGGGGAAGGGCGGTTTGGGATTGGGCATTCCGCGTCTTCCCTCGATGGACGAAAGCAGAGCGGTCTCCTCGCCGCAAACAAATGCTCCGGCGCCTTCCATCACTTGGATGTGGAAGCTCTGTCCGGTTCCAAACACATCGTCGCCCAAGATTCCCATTTCAGTTGCCACTTTGATGGCTTCACGGATGCGGGAGCAGGCAAGCGGATATTCCATGCGCACATACACATAGCCTTCGTCGGCGCCAACCGCGCGGGCGGCAATCAGCATTCCTTCGATCACGCTGTGCGGGTTTCCCTCCAGGATCGAGCGGTCCATAAAGGCACCGGGGTCACCCTCGTCACCGTTGCAAACCACATATTTCTTGTCTCCCTCGGCTTTGCGGGCAAAATCCCACTTCAAACCGGTGGAGAAACCGCCGCCGCCACGTCCGCGCAAACCGCTGTCCTGATAGAGCTTGCAAACTTCTTCCGAGCTCATCTGGGTAAAGGCGTCGCGAGCTGCAAAATAGCCGCCGTGAGCGATGTATTCATTTACGTTTTTAGGGTCAACATTTCCGCAGTCCTTCAAGCCGGTGCGGGATTGTTTGGTGTAAAAGGGGATTTCTTCAGGGCCTTTGTAGCCTTGGCCGGAAACGGGGTCCTGATAGATCAGGCGGTCGATGAGCTCATCCTTGGCAACGGAGCGGGAAACGATCTCTTCTGCATCTTCGGGCTTCACGTGGCCATACATGATTCCGTTGGGCTCGATCATCACCAGCGGACCAACCTGGCAAAAGCCCTGGCAGCCGCTGCCGATCATATACACGTCGTGGTGTTTGTGTTCTTTGGGGTCCTCGCTTTTCAGCGAAACTGTCACTTCCATGCCAGCCAGCGCCACTGCGTTTTTGATCGCGTCGAAAACCTTCAGCGAACCGTTTGCAATGCAGCCTGTTCCGGCACAAATCACCACGCGTTTTTTGCACAGCGCGCGTGCTTCGTTGTATCTGTCTCTGATCTGTTCCAAATTAGGCATTTTCCTTCTCCTCTGCGTCAATTTTGTCCAAAATGGCCATCGCCTGTTCCGGCGTGATCTGACCATGCACTTCGTCGTCCACCACCAAAACCGGGGCAAGCCCGCAGGCGCCCAGGCAGGAAACTGTTTCAAAGGTGTACATCATGTCGTCGGTGGTGATCTTTTTGGCGGTGAGATTCAGGCGCTTGCGAACGGCATCGATCACTGCGGAAGAGCCCCTCACGTGGCAGGCTGTGCCGTCGCACATCTTCAAAATGTGTTTTCCCTTGGGTTCCAAGGAAAAGTGGCTGTAAAAGGTTGCCACGCCATACAATCTGGCGGGTGAAACCCCCAGCGAGGTGGCGATGAAAGTGAGCACTTCCTGAGGCAGATAGCGATATTCTTCCTGAACCGCCTGCAGGATGGGGATGATCTTTGTCTCGCTGCGTTCGTAGCGGTCAATGATCTCCATCACTTTGTTAAAGCTGTGTGCTGCTGAGTTCTGTGTACTCATTTTTACCCCTGTCATTTATTTTTTTATTTTTTATTGTCTTTGGTTCTCCATTGTTGCCGCCGTTGTTTTCAAGGCGTTCGGCAACCCGGCGTGAAAGCACTGCCAGGGAGGCGCTCATGTCGATGTTTTCCACGATCACGCCTTCCGGAACGTTCAAAATGGCGGAGCTGAAATTCCAAATCGCCAAAATGCCGTTTTGAACCATCACGTCGCAAACCTGCTGCGCTTCGGCGCCCGGAACAGTCAAAATCCCGATGTGAACGTGCATCCGGGAGAGGAGATTGCCCAGCTTTTCCAGCGGGTGGATCTTAATTTTGTTGACTGTTGTTCCGACGAGTTCGGGGTCGTTGTCAAAAGCCGCAAGGATGCGTATTCCACGCTTTTCCAAGCCGCTGTAGCCCAGAATGGCTGTGCCCAAATGGCCGGCTCCCACCAAAAAACAAGAAGACAGATCGTTCCAATTCAAAGTTTGCTCGATCGCACGGATCAAATCCCGCACATTGTGGCCAACCTTGGGCGTGCCCACCACCTTGGTGTAGGCCAAGTCTCTGCGCACCTGAGTCATGTGCACACCTGTAAGCTCGGCAATCCTGGTGGCAGACACCATGGTCAGACCCTCTTCCTTGAATTGCTGTAAAACTTCCAGATATTGGGGCAGCCTTCTAAGCGTTAATAGCGGTATGGCTTCCATTTACGTCTCCTTGTGTGCATACTGATGTCATTTGAAGTCGATAAAATTATATCGATATAAAATGTCAAGATAAATCTGCCTTTCTTTTGGTGGATTTTCCTTGAACAAATATGCAACACTCTGAGTATCATAGCCTTGGCACACAGCAAAAGTTTTCACAAATCTTTTTGCACGCTTATCTCGAACGCTGAGCAAGCTTCTTGTGGAGACAAAATTGTAAAAAAACACAGGGGGAGGGTGGGAGTTGTAGCGTTTTAGCGTTTTAACGTTTTAGGGTTTACGTGGATTTCGGGGTGGCGCAGTTTAAGTTTTATACGGATATAACGGATTCTACAGATTGAACGGATGGGAGGGTTTTGGCGTTTTAGCGTTTTAGGGTTTACGTGGATTTCGGAGTAGCGCAGTTTAAGTTTTATACGGATATAACGGATTCTACAGATTGAACGGATGGGAATGTTTTACGGACTCCCTGTTACATTGTTACTTTGTCACCCTGTTACTTCTTAACTTCATATCTTCTTATCTTCTTATCTCTTTTTCATCGTCCCAATCCTGTGTATCCCTAATCTATTAAAAAATCTGCGTAATCAGCGTAATCTGCGTGAACTCCTCAGCGTAATCTGCGTGAACCAAAATCCCCTTTTCATCGTTCCAATCCTGTGCATCCCTCATCTATTCAAAACAGTTCCTGCAAGGTCTCAAATCCCTTCACCCTGGGCAGATAGCCTGCCTGCACGGCATCCTTCACCCTGCGGCAGGGGAGTCCCTGGGGTTCAATCTCATCGCGGGTCAGCGTTGCCAGGTCCAAGCCCAAATCCCGCGCCATCGCCCACATCATTTTCGTGTAGGCATTATACCAGTTCAACAGCGGTTTCTCCAAGTTTCTGATCATGGAGTTATAGATGTCCACATACACCCGCAAATCCATTTTGAAGCCCTCAGAAGGACCCAAAATCCGCAGATTTTCGTTCACCTGGCCGAAGCGCTGGTTCGCCTTGCTCGGTCTGGGTTTCACATATTCGCGGGCGATCACCTTGCCCAACCGTCGGTTATAATAATAGACCATCCCGTCGGCCTTGCCGCTGAAGCTGTGGAAAAAACTTCCCAGTCTTGCCTTCATTTTGTTCCTCCTTCCATCTTTGTCACTTTGTTACTTTGTTACTTTGTCACTTTGTCACTTTGTTACTGTGTCACTTTGTCACTTTTTAACTTCCCAACTTTTCAATCAAGGCTCGGGCTGCGCGCTTTACCTTTGCCCTTGATTTTTCCTAATAACTTGCCCGTCTTGCACTTGTCTCACTCTCCCGCCTCCTGCGAGGGGCTTTGGATGGCGGGTGGGACGCGAAAAACGATACCCTCAAGAATGCCCTTCTATAATATATAGGGGCAGAAATCGGGGGTCTGTCAACACTTATTTTGGGTTTCCCGCGGATGAGCGCTGAAAAAAACGCAGATGACGCAGCAGCAAAGATTATGAAAATGTATGGAAGATGGGGAGATGAGGGCTAAGAAGTTTTAGTGGAGACCCGGAACAAGAAGATTCGTTAAACTCCAAAACCTCCCATCAGTTTAATCTGTATCATCCGTTCAATCCGTATAAATAATTATCAAATCTATCAGCATGATCTGCGTGAACCAAAACCTCAGATTTTCCAAATTCTCCAAATTCTTTAAATTCTCTCAATTCCCCAAATTCACAAATTCACCAAATTCACCAAATTCACCAAATTCTCTGAATTCACCAAATTCACCAAATTCTCTTTTGCATATTTAGCCTAAATCTGACGTTTGATGAGCGATAAGATGATGTTGCATAATGGTTTAGCGAAAAAGAGAATCTCAAGTTCTCCAAATTCACAGATTTCCTTTACCCCCGCCCCGGATGAGAAAAAGTGGGTGCTTTGCAAATGGAGACAGGAATAATGGCTAAGAGTCTGGAGTCCAGAACCATGACTACCACCTATATTATATATAAAGTATATAAAAATATTGAATTATATAATAATATATATACTATATATACTATATATATCTATATTTTAGCTTGTCATTATACTTTTCCCCATTACTCCTCTATCTCAAAACTGCCGGGGGTGAAGACTGGTGAATTTGTGAATTTGGAGAATTTGAGATTTTGGTCCTGCTTTTGGTCAGAAAACAAAATCATGTGTTAACTACCTATGTAACAAGTGGTAAAGAGTCCCGGAGCGTTGGAACTCCCTAAAAACCACCGTCCCCTCCGGGGGGTGAAGACTGGTGAATTTGTGAATTTGGAGAATTTGAGATTTCGAGTTCTCTAAATTCACCGATTCCCCTTATACGGGACCCGGGGAACGCCAACCCGAATCACATTTGTCATCCCGAACGCACGTGAGGGATCCAGTCCTCAGCGGTAAAAAGAGCCCTACCACCATCCCCCAGCCCCGCCCTTTAGTATGCAAACCAGACAGACCTGTCATCCCGAACGCACGTGAGGGATCCAGTCCTCAGCGCCTAAAAAAGACCCATCACCATACGACAGCCCCGTTTCTTTAGCCTCCAAAGCAAGAACCTTCACAGACATTATCCCCTAAAGAGCCCAAGCCAGGAGCTGATTATCGGGTTTGAAATAACCCCCAGGGACTGGATTCCTCGCGTTGCTCGGAATGACGTCGGGTTCTGGCTTTGGGTGTGTTTGTAACAGGTTTTCGTGTCTTAAAAAACCAATGAAACCAACAGGGACTGGATTCCTCGCGTTGCTCGGAATGACGGTGGCGTCTGGGTTTGGGAGTGTTTGTAACAGGCTTTCGTGCCTTAAAAAACCAATTAAACCACCAGGGACTGGATTCCTCGCGTTGCTCGGAATGACGGCGGGTTCTGGCTTTGGGAGTGTTTGTAACAGGCTTTCGTGCCTAAAAAAACCAATTAAACCAACAGAGGACTGGATCCTATCGCTACGCTCCAGGATGACGGCGGGCGCTGGCTTTGGGTGTGTTTGCAACAGGGTTTGCATGTCATACAAACGTTTTAACGTTTAGGCGTTTTAGGGATCCCGCAGATGGGCGCAGAAAAAAACGCGGATAGCGCAGATAGCGTGGTTGGAACACTGGCTTTAGCCGGTCGTTGGTGCCAGATTCATCTGGCACATGAAACAAACCGTCATCCCTTTCCACCGGATAAATCCGGAGGCTCCGACCGGTTAAAACCGGTGCTCCGTCTGGGCATCTCACCACCTCCCAGCCCAGCCCTTTAGTATGCAAACCCAGACAGCCCCGTCATCCCGAACGCACGTGAGGGATCCAGTCCTCAGCGGTAAAAAGAGCCCTGTCACCATTTCCCAGCCTCGCTCTTTAGTATGCAAACCCCGACAGACCCGTCATCCCGAACGCACGTGAGGGATCCAGTCCTCTGCGCCTAAAAAAGACCCATCACCATCCGCCAGCCTCGTTTCTTTAGCCTTCAAGGCAAGAGAATAAATAGAACTTATCCCCTAAAGAGCCCAAGCCAGGAGCAGATTATCGGGCTTGAAATAACCCCCAGGGACTGGATTCCTCGCGTTGCTCGGAATGACGTCGGGTTCTGGCTTTGGGTGTGTTTGCAACAGGTTTTCGCGCCTTAAAAAACAATTAAACTAAGAGGGACTGGATTCCTCGCGTTGCTCGGAATGACGGCTGGCTCTGGCTTTGGGTGTGTTTGTAACAGGCTTTTGTGCCTTAAAAAACCAATTAAACTAAGAGGGACTGGATTCCTCGCGTTGCTCGGAATGACGGCGGGCTCTGGCTTTGGGTGTGTTTGTAACAGGCTTTCGTGTCATCAGTAAAAGGGTTTTGGCGTTGTAACGTTTTAGCGTTTTAACGGGTCCCGTCACCTTGTCTCTTTGTCTCTCTGTCACCTTGTCTCTTTGTCTCTCTGTCACATTGTTACTTACCAATAATCCCCTTTTTATCATTCATATCCTGTGCATCCCCAGTCTATTCAAAATCAAGGGACTGGATTCTATCGCTTCGCAGCATGACAGACTGACCACCTCGCCACCTCGCCATCTCGCCATCTCGCCACCTCGCCTCCCGCAGGGTCTGAGCTATCCGCCGGGTTTTGTTCACCGGTTCTCCCGTTAAGCAAGAGGGGAGCATGACGTGGATTCGGGGGGAGGCTGACGGCAGGGGGCTCGGGTTCAAACGGGCTTGGAAATTGCGTTGATTTGGGAATGGGGGAGGGGAATTTTTTTTTGGGGGGAAAAAGCAAAGGCGGGATGGGAGTCCCGCCTAAAGCTTTCATAAAGTTGGGTTTACGGCTTAATCCAGCCAATGGAGGACGGGGGCGGTTCGCAGATGCTTTCGGGCGTATTCTGCCAGTTCCGGGTCCTCGTCCGTTAGAATGCACAAGGTGTAAAGTACAGCGTTCCTGTTGCGTCTGATCGCCAGGCGACACTCGTCGGGAAAGGGTCTGGGTCTTCCGCGGAAGGTTGTTTCCTTCAGATACTTTTTGATGGCGGCGAGTTCCGCCGATTCGCCGGGGTCCAGTCCGTGGAGTTTACGCTTGTTTTCCAGGCATTTACAGCGCTCGAGGCAGTCATGCACGGTTTTGAAGTCGGTCATCTCCCACTTTCTGGACGCCACGGGAAAATCCACCAGCAGGTTGACTTGCTCGATCTCGCTGGCGTTCATGCCAAACAGGTATTTGAGAATGTTTTCATCCATTGCCCAGGCTTCCATCGCCTGAATGATGAGCCGGGCGCCTTTCAGACGTTTTTTGCCCAGCAGCCAGGCTGCCAGAGGATACCACAGATCTCCGCGGTCGGTGGCGGTTTCGCTTTCTAAATCGAGGTCGGGGTCGGGCTCGGTTTCGGACCCGGTTTCTTCAAGTATGCGCGGTTTAAGTTCAAGAGAGGGGGGCAAATGTGAACTTTTGCACGGCATTTTTCTCCTTCGACGGGCTTGCGCCGTCTGGTTTTTCCTATTTCCGGGGCGGAGCCAAGCGGGGATGCAGCCAAGCTTTTGACATACATAGAGTTCGGCTTTCGCCCTCGGATTCGTGAGCCATTTTGCTTAAGCTTTGCTTACCGTCAAGCGGAAAATAGCGTTTTTGGCTCAAAATCCGATCTTTTTTTTGAAATCTCTATAACAGCTTGGTGGGCAGGGGCTTATAAGTTATCCACATCGTATTTGACTGTAAATCAAACAGATAGGGCTTGATGTGGATAAGTAAGTGGAAAAAATATGAAAAAATATGAAAAAATATGAAAAAAGCGGTTGACAAAGACGGAGTTTCTGCCCCTATATCCGGAGGTGATTTTTTGATGGCTCGCCCCTTAAAAAACCTGGAAAATCCCAAGAGAGGCATTCATAACGCTCCCTTTCGCAAACAGTTGTGGGTATTTTCCCGCCCCCCAGGCGAAGCCGGAATAGATTTGGCAAAAAAAAGGAGAGCATGGCTGCCAAAACGGCTGCGCCAGCTCTCCCAGATATTCGGAAATTATTCAGGGAATACTTCAGGCCTTGAAAACTTGCCTGTCCGAAGCTCCCTATTCGCCTGTTACGATGGTTTCATACTTCACAAAGAAAATCATCCAGGTGGTGTTGTGATCCACCGTGGAAATTCTGGTGATTCCGCCGTTTCGGGCTGCCTTGGCAATTGCCGCATCGTTGTTTGCGCGCGGAGGGAAACCCAGAAAACCTGTCTGAGTGTAGGTTCCCACCTTGGCCCCCAGCGGGTTTGAAGTGGCGGCAACCGGGCGATTGATTGTGCAGGAACTTAGCAAGATAATGATTACCAGCACTACTGCGAGTCTGCTAAGAAGTTTCATCTTAGTCTCCTTTTTTGTTTATTTTGGCGAATTTAGCCATTTATTTATGCTTCCACGGGTCAATGCAAAACAGCCAGTTCCAGTCTTGAGTCATGGATTCAGGATGCTGGGGGCTTGCTTTTGTGTCAAGGAAAATCTCAGCGATCAAAGCATTGGGGTTCATTGGGGGTTCAGGCAGTCCCCGCGGCTGGATCAGAGTGAGGATATTTGCAAAAAAAGGTGTTGACAAAGGTGCGTTTTCTGCCCCTATATATATAGAGGGACGTTTTTGAAAGCGCGCAAAAAAAACGACCCCCGAAAAAACCTAAGGAGGACATTCATCATGAAGGTGAAATTCAAGTATGGGATCGCCACTTACAGCGGAACCATCGATCAGATGGTCTATGGCAACTTCCGCAACGGAAAGCTCTGCATCGGACGCGAGTATGTGTATCCCAAGATCACGGAAAACAACAAGCGCATCGGGCAGATCGGAAAGAACATCTCCGCAGCCTGGAACTCCGCTTCGGACGAGTATCGGGCGGATTTCAAGACCTATGCGCAGAGGTTTGGAACCGCATACGTTCCCAAGACCAAGCTTCCGCCCAACGCATACGCGATCTTTATGAAGATGATCTGGCTGTGGGTGGAAGGCGAACCCGGATTGGATCTGGAAGCCATGACCCAGGAAGACTTCGAGATTTCCAACAGCAAGATCATCAATGTGAAATCGGCTGTGGATAACGGATTCCTGAAAAAGGTCTTCGGCTGGGAAGATCTGACCGCGAGCTATTAAAGGAGGTGAGCTGTGGATAAAACATTGCTCCGCGAATTGGCAAGGAAACTTGCCACCAGAGTGAATGAATTGGTGGACATCCCCTTCGTCAAGGAAGAGGATGAACAGGCGCTGTTTGAGCTGATCATCCTGCTCGTGCTGGAACTCGTGTTCGGCAGACTGGGCTTTAAGATGAACATCAAAGCAGGCGAATGACCCACGGAGGGCAGAGGGCGGCGTGAAGGCGTCGCCCTTTTTTGGTTCACGCAGATTACGCTGATTTCGCAGAGGAGTTCACGCAGATTACGCTGATTTCGCAGATTTAAAAGATAGAAGATATGATGTGAAAAAGAGGCAAGGTGGGCTCGTTACGGGATACGCTAAAACGTTAAATCGCCAAAACGCTAAAACGTTAAAACGCTTGTAGGACAAGCAAACCCCGTTACAAACACTCCCAAACCCAGACACCACGCGTCATCCCGACCGCGGGAGGGATCCAGTCCTTGGGAATAAAAGAACCTCATCACCATCCGCCAGCTAATATCTTCAGCCCGAAAACCCCGAAAAAGACTCCACGCCAAAACGTTAAAACGTTAAAACGCTAAAACCCCCAAAAATGGGTAAAAGTAAAACCGTCGGCAGGGGGGCGCCGACGGTTTTGTTCGGACAGGGCTGTCCGTTGAGAGACCTAAGCAGGAAGCTTTAGAAAAATTTAATCCAGTGCCTTCAGGAAGGAGGGGATGTCTGTGCGCGGGTTGAGCAATCTGGGTTCCTCCTCGCTGTGTTGGGTGGGGTCCTGGTCTGTCACAGGCTGGTTGATATTGAGCACGCGGAAGATATCCTGGATATCATCCTCGGACTGTTTGGTTTGCCTGGGTTGAGCTGGTTTTTTGGGTGCGGCGGGCTTTTCCTCCTCGAATTTTTGGGGGAAGAAGTCCTGCACGTTTGCCGCTCTGCTTTCCAAGCCGGTGGCGATGATGGTGACGGAGATCTTGCCCACCATGTCCGGGTCGAGGATGATGCCCATGATGGTGTTTGCGTTCGAACCCGTTTCGTTCACGATCACGCTGGAGATATCCTCAAGTTCGTTCATCATGAAGTCTGGCCCGGCGGTGGTGTTGATCAGCAGGGCTTTGCAGCCGTGGAGGCTGATGTCTGAAAGCAGGGGATTGCTGATGGCGGCTTTGGCGGCGTTGATGGCGCGGTTATCGCCATCGGCAGAGCCGGTTCCCATCAGGGCATAGCCCATGTTTTGGAGGGCGGTGTTGACGTCGGCAAAGTCCACATTCACCAAGCCGCTGACGTTGATGATGTCCGAGACGGCCTTGGCGGCTTCATAAAGCACGTTGTCCGCTTTGTGGAAGGCGTCCAGCAGGGAGAGTTCGCCGTAGATCTCGGTGAGTTTGGAGTTTGGAATCACGATCATGGAATCCACGTGCTCCGCCATGTTGCGGATGCCGTCGTCGGCGTTCGCTTCGCGCTTTTTCCCTTCAAAGGGGAAGGGTGTGGTCACAATCCCCAGGGTGAGGATGCCGAGGTCGCGGGCGATCTTGGTGATGACGGGAGCGGCACCGGTTCCGGTTCCTCCGCCCATGCCGGCAGCCACAAAAACCATGTCTGCGCCTTCCAGATGGCTTTTGATCTCATCGCGGGATTCCTCGGCGGCCTTGGCTCCCAGGTCGGGATTGGCGCCGGTTCCCAGCCCGCGGGTGAGCTTGCGCCCAAGCTGGAGCTTCATGGTGGCCTTGCTTTTCACGAGGTCGCTCATGTCCGTGTTTGCAGCGATGAATTCCACGCCGCTAAGTTCGTTTGAAATCATGGTGTTTACGGCATTGCCGCCGGCTCCGCCCACACCCACGATCTTGATCACAGTTCCAATCTGGCTTGGTTTTTCGTCAAATTCAATCATGTTTTCCCCCTTTACGCTCTTGTAAAGTCTTTTAATATATTTTTGATTTTATCCAGGAGTTTTCCTGTCTTTATGGCTCCCAGCTTGAAAGCCGGGGTTTTTGATTCGGGTTCGCGCTGGGCGGCAATCCGCAAAAGCCCCACGCAGGTGGCAAAAGCGGGATCCGCCAGGATGCCGATCTCGCCGCTGATATTGTTCAAATCCGGAGTGGCGATCTTCACGGGCAGGTTGAAGGCGCTGTTTACCACAGAGTCCATCATCTGGAGCTTGGCGCTGCCGCCGGTGAGCACCACGCCAGCGGTCACCAGCTCGGGTGTGTAATAGCTTTTCAGGCGGTCGTAACAAAGCGCCAGCATTTCCTCCACCCTGTGCTGAACCACGTGGCTCACCAGATATTGGGTGCGAACCTGGCTTTCCCTGCCGCTGATGCCTTCCACCACCAGCTCCAGCTCGGGGTCAACGCTGCTGGCCAGGGCCACGCCATAGTGGGTTTTGATGTATTCGGCGTTGGCGTGGGTGGTCTTCAGGCCGATGGCAAGGTCGTCTGTGATGGCGCTGCCAGCCATGGGAACCACCAGGATCTTTTCCAGGATTCCGCGGTGGTGGAGGCTGATGTCGCAGGTGCCGGCGCCGATGTCCAAAAGGATGGTGCCCAGGCGGCGTTCGTCTTCGCTGAGCGCGGCTTGGGCGGCGGCGATGTGGTTCAAAACAAAGTTTTCCGGTGCGATTTCAAAACCCGCCAGCTCGATGCTTTTGGCCAGGTTGCGCAGTTGGGTGATGTCGCCAAAGATGGTGAGCACCTTGGTGATGAGGTGGAAGCCGGTCATGCGCAGCGGGTTGCGGATGTTGTTGTGTCCGTCGATCACATAGCCCTGGGGGATGCCGTGGAGGATGCGTGCGCGCTCGAAGCCCTTTTGGATCTTGAGGCTGTTGCGTGCGTCCTCGATCACCTGGTCCATGTGCTCCTGCGTGATCTCGCCGGGTTCGTCCGGACTGCTGGAAGGGATGGAGATGCGTCCGTCGCCAAGCTGGCTGCGGATGTGGTCTCCGGTCACGTTTGCAAAGAGGTTTTCCGGCTTTGTGCCCGCCAGGGTTTGAACTTCCCTGAGCGCTTTTTGGATGGAGTCCGCAGTGGCTTGGATGTCTCTCACGATGCCTTTTTCCATGCCTGCGGAGGGCAGTTCGGTGATGCCGAGCACTTCCAGCTGACCCAGGCCCTTCACGCGGGCGATCACGCTGCGGACGTTGCCGGAGCCGAAATCCAGGGCGGTGATGATGCCGTGCCTCACCTTAGTCCACCTTTTTCACCACGACCTGGTTGTCCAGGCGGAGGTCCAGGATCGAGGAGGGGGCGATGTTGCCATTGTTGCGCACAAATTCATAGCGGGAAAGCTGCTTGGCGAGGTTCTTTTCGCTGGGGATGATGCGCTCTCCGCCGCGGATGTCCACGATGTAAACAAGGTTGTCCAAAGTGTAGTATTCAGAAACGTTTTGAGCAAAATCCGGCGCTTCCTTGAGGATGCGGGTGTGGGTCGCCAGAATCTTGTCCAGCGAAGGGCTTTTCAGCTTTTTGCCGCCTTCAAATTCGGAATTTGGAAACAGAAGCCCCACCAGAGGTAGGTTTTCGGTGTAAACACTGCCGAAATTTTCCAAAACCACGCCTTCGGAATCGATGGGAAAAAGCTCGCCTTCCAGGCTCTTCACATAGAGGCTGGCCTTGCGTTCCGTGATGCGGAGCTGCAGGGTGCTGAAGAGCTTGCGGCGCACGCGGGCTTCCTTGACCCGGGCAAAGCCGGAAACGCGCCGGGAGACTTCTTTTTTGTCCACCCTCAGCAGATTCCTGCCCAGATAGGGCTTCAGCTCAGCGCGGATGAGGCTGTCTGCAACGGCGGAATTGCCGCTGATCTCAATCTTTCTGATATTCAGCAAATCCATGCGGGAAAGCAGCTCAAAGCCTGTGAAACCCAAGGCTGCGAGCCCGATCAAAATCAGGAGGAAAAACATGAAATAACGGCTGTTTCCCCTTCTCTTGCGGGCTTTGGTCTTAGATGGTAAGTTCTTGTGTTTCATAGTGCTTAGTTGCTTTTATTCAAAGTTTGGATTTCCTTGTTCAAGTCTCTAAGTGTCTAATGTTTTTAGCTTTAGTGTTTTTGTCAACAGCTTTTTTCAGTTCCGCGAGGATTTCTTCGCCGGATTGCCAGATATTGCCGGCTCCCATGGTGACGAGGATGTCCCCAGGTTCAAGCAGGGCAAGGGTTTGAGGCACGATCTGCGCGTTGTCTTCGATCAGCAAAATATTGTGGTGACCGCTTTGGATGGCGGCGTCGGCGATCATCTTTGAGGAAACTCCGGGGATGGGGGCTTCGCGGGCAGGGTAGATGGGGGCGAGGATGAGCTGGTCGCAAAAGAAAAAGGAACTGCCAAATTCCTGATGGAAATCCCGCGTGCGGGAATAGAGATGGGGCTGGAAAAGAGCCACGATGCGGCGTTTGGTGCTGTCTTTGAAGCCTTCCAGGGTGGCGCGGATCTCGGTGGGGTGGTGGGCATAGTCGTCGTAAACGGTGATGCCGCCAGCTTCGCCCTTGAGTTCAAACCGGCGATAGACGCCGCTGTATTCGTTCAGGCCGTCGCGGATGTGTTTGAAGGGGATGTCCAGTTCCAGCCCGATGCCCACGGCCAGCAGTGAGTTCAAAATGTTGTGGCGTCCGCTCACGTTCATGCGGATGCTGCCCAAGCGATAGTTCTTGTAGCTGAGCTCATATTCCGCCATAAAGTCTTTCATGACGATGTTTTGCGCTTGGATGTCGGCTTGGCGGGAAAGGCCGTAGGTCACGATCTTTTTGTTGATGCGGGGAAGCACGGACTGCACGCCGGGGTCGTCCAAACAGGCGATCACGCTGCCAAAGAACGGCACTTTGTTCGCATATTCGATGAAGGCGCCCTTGATGTCGTCAAGGTTTTGATAGCAGTCCAGGTGGTCGGTGTCGATGTTTGTGATCCCCGCCACGCAGGGTGAGAGGGAGAGGAAGGAATGGTCGTATTCATCGGCTTCCACCACGATGTATTGCCCGGAACCCATCACGTTGTTCGAGCCAAAGTTTTTCACCTTGCCACCCACGATGACGGTGGGATCCAGCCCGGCGGCCTGCAAAACGAGGCCGGTCATGGAAGTGGCGGTGGTTTTGCCGTGAGTGCCGGAAATGCCGATGGAAAAGCTCATGCGGGTGATCTCGGCAAGCATCTCCGCGCGGCGGATCACGGGGATCTTCAGGGCTCTGGCGGCTTGAACCTCGGGGTTGTCGTCTTTGACCGCGGAGGATTTGACCACGGCGTCCACGTCTTTCACAAAGCCGGGGTCGTGCCCCTCTTCGATGGTGATGCCCAGGCTTTCCAGATGGCGGGTCACGTCGGTCTTTTTCAGGTCCGAACCGCTGATCTCCAAGCCCTGATTGCGCAAAAACTCAGCGATGCCGCTCATGCCAATGCCGCCGATTCCGATGAAATGTAGTTTTTTAGTTTTTCCCAGCATGGGTTTTCTCCTTGTTCAAATCCGCGATGATGGCATCGGCGGTGTCCTGTGCCGCTGTGTTTGGCGGCAGTTTTTGCAGGTTTTGCAGATAGCTTTCACGCTCGCTGTAAACCCTCTGCACGGCTTTGACCAGAGTGACGGCATTGAGGTCCTTTTGGGGTAAAAGCAGCGCCACGCCGCGGGCTTGCTGGTCCAAAGCGTTGTGGTGTTGATGGTTTTCCGCCGCGCTGGGCAGAGGAACCAGGATCGCCGGCAAATGGTTCTGGGTCAATTCCGCAATGGTGAGCGCTCCGGCGCGGGTCACGGCAAGCTGGGCCAGGCGATAAAAGTCCTTCAGTTTGGGCGAAAAATCGAAGATATGGACGCCCCGGAGCCCTTGGAACTGCCTGGAATACTGCTCAAATCCTGTTTTTCCCGTTTGCCAGATGAGCTGCCAGCCGTCTTCCAAAAGGCGGGGGAGAGCTGCGGCAACGCTGGAATTTATGGCTTGGGAACCCTGGCTGCCGCCGGTGATCAAAAGGGTCTTTACTTCAGCTTCCAAGCCCAGTTCCCCGGCGCTTGCAGCGGGGCTTTCATCCTTTTTGAGCTGCAGGGGAATGCCGATATGGCGGGTCTTTGCGGCGGGCAGATACTTGGAAGCGCTGGCAAAGCCGGTGAAGATGATGCGGATCCTTTTTGTCAAATGGCGCGTGGTGATGCCCGGAAAGCTGTTGCTTTCGTGGAAATAGAGCGGGATTTTCAACATGGCGGCGGCGATGCCCACCGGACCGGACACAAAGCCGCCGGTGCAAAAAACCGCGTCTGGCTTGAAAGAACGCATCATGCGCAGGCAGGAAAGCGTGGAACCCAGCAGCATGAACGGCAGCAGGAGGTTGCTGAGCTTGAAGCTGCGGTGTAGCTTTTGCACGCGGATGAGGCGGATTGGGAAGCCTTCACGGGGCACCAGGCTTTCCTCCATGCCGCCCCGGTTGCCGATGAAAACGATCTCGTGACCCTCACCGCGCAGACGCTGCGCAACGGCGATGGCGGGAGAGATGTGTCCCCCGGTTCCTCCGGCGCCAAAAAAGAATCTCACATCTGCCTCCGTTTGGCGGTGATATTCAAGACCAGACCGATGGACACGGAGTCAAACAAAAGCGCTGTGCCTCCATAACTTACGAAGGGCAGTGTGTTTCCCGTGGAGGGGATGATGGACATGCTGACGCCGGTGTTGATCAGCGCGTTGAAAAAGATGTTCATGCCCAGCCCGGCGCAAAGGTATTTATGGTAGCTATTTTCCTGCTGTTCCGCCAGCTTGAGGATGCGGAAAAAGAGCCAGGCGTGCAGCAAAAGCACCGCCGCGGCTCCCAAAAAGCCAAATTCCTCGCCGATGATGGTGTAAACATAGTCGGTTCGCGCTTCGGGCAGGAAATAGTGTTTGGCGCGTCCGCGCGAGATGCCCGTGCCCAAAAACTGTCCGCTGGTGAGCGCGGTGAGGCTTTCGCGAACCTGATATTCCTCCTGGCTGTGGGATGGTTCGGGACGGTTTGGAACCAATAGGGAATAGACCTTGAAGGTGCGGATGCGGTCGGAACGGAAGGAATCGCCCATGAAGATGATGGAACCCGCCGCCACCAGCCCCATCAGCACCACGATCATCACAAACCGCTTGCGCAGCCCGGCATAGAACAGCATGCCCAAAAGGGTCAAACCGCTGATGATGAGCGTGCTGAGGTGGCGTTCCAAAAGGATGAAAATGAAGATCAGCCCGGTATAGACGATGAGGGGGATGAATTCCAGCCCCAGGCTTTTCACGTTTGCCAAGCCCACTTTTTCCTGTTTCAAATCCAAATATCCGGCAAAATACATCACCAGGACCAGGCGCGCAAGGGTGCTGGGTTGAGCCAAGAAAGGCCCCAGCTTCAGCCAGCGCTTTGCCCCGTTCACCTCCACCCCGAAGATCAGCACCGCCGCCAGCAAGCCGATGATCAAAAAAATCAGCCAGCGGTTCAGGGGACGAAACTTGTCCACATTGAAGAAATAGAGCACCACAATGGCGGCTAAAACCGACGCCACCAAGGAGATGCCGTGCTTGTAAAACTTGATCATCGAGCCTTGGCTGGAGGTGATGTCCAGCATCACCACCAAGCCCACCAAACACAGCAGCAGATAGGCGATCAAGACTTGATTGTCGATGGAAACGATGTAGGACGAGCTTCTATTCTTTTTCATGATTCTTCCTGATTTCCTGAACGATCCGGCGGAAAAAGTCGCCGCGCTCTTCGTAGTTTTTAAAGCGGTCAAAGCTGGCGCAGGCGGGGGAAAGCACAACGATGTCTCCGGCTTGGGAATCCCTGAAGGCGGCTTTCACTGCATCTGTAAAGCCATCAATCACTTCCAGCTCGATCCGGTCTTCCCAGACCTCACGCATCTTTGCGCTGCTGTCGCCGGTGAGATAGAGCTTTTGGGCGCGCTCTTTCAAAAGCGGGGTGAGCAGGGAATAGTCCTCACCCTTGTCCGAACCGCCCATGATCACTCGAATGGGACGGTCGAAGGAGTTCAGTGCGCTTTTCACCGAATCCGTGTTCGTGGCTTTGGAGTCATTATAGAAAGAAACTCCGCGCACCTTGGCGACAAATTCCAGCCTGTGGCTGAGGGATTGAAAGCTCTTTGCCGCTTCCAAAGCGGGTTCCAAACTGGGAACCAGCGGGCTCACCGCCAAAAGCGCAGCCATCACGTTGGCATGATTGTGGGGTCCGCGGATCAGCAGTTCCTCCACGGGCAGGCTGAACTCTCCCACACGGATTTTCGAGCCATCCAGCCAGGCTTCGCAGTCCGGCGCCTTTTTTTCCAAGGAATAGCGCAGGAGGCTGGCCTGGACTTTTTCCAGGTTTTCCACAATGGGCGGGGAATCGAGGTAAATCACAGCGCTGTCGTCACTTGTTTGGTTTTCAAAGATACGGAATTTGGAGGCGGTGTAAGCCTCGAAGGAGGAATAGCGGTTCAGGTGGTCCGGGGTGACGTTCAAAAGCGCCGCCACGTCGGGTTTGAAGCTTTGGATCAGGTCCAGCTGGAAGCTGCTGATCTCCAGAACGATGAAGTCCAAGCCGGGTTTTTCGATGGGCGAAGCGCAGAAGGCGGAGCCGATGTTGCCAGCCAAAATGCTGCGGTAGCCAAGCTTGCTCAGGATGTGGTGGATCAGCGAAACGGTGGTGCTTTTGCCGTTTGAGCCCGTAACGGCGATGATCCTGCTGTCTTGGGCCTTCACGCGGAAGCCCAGTTCGATCTCGCTGATCATCTCGATTCCACGCGCTCTGGCCGCCTTCAGCAGGGGAATATCCAAGGGAATGCCCGGGCTCACCACCCAGATCTGATGCTGAAAAAGCCTCTGGCTGTGTCCGCCGAATTCGCAGTCAAAATCCCGCTGCAACCGGGCGGCGTCGGCAATCTTTTCCACCGGCGAGGCGTCGCTCAAAAAGGCGGTTCCGCCCAGTTCACGGATCTTGTAGGCAGCGGCAATCCCGCTTCGAGCCAAGCCCAAAACCGCGTAACTTACATTTGTGTCAAACACTTGCAGTTCCCCTTAGCGCAGCTTGATGGTGCTGAGTCCCACCGCCAAAAGCAGGATGGCAACGATCCAAAAGCGGATCACGATCTTGGATTCGTGCATGCCCTTTTTCTCGAAATGGTGGTGGATGGGCGCACACAGAAAGACCCTGCTGCCTTCGCCATATTTGCGCTTGGTGTGTTTGAACCAGCTTTGCTGGATGATCACGGAAAGGGTTTCAGCGATGAACAAAAAGCCGATGATAATGAAAAAGAACTGCTCTTTCAGCAGGATGGAGATCACCGCCAAAATGCCGCCCAGAGTGAGCGAACCGGTGTCGCCCATAAACACTTCCGCGGGATGGGAATTGAACCACAAAAAGCCGATCAGCGTGCCCATCAGGCCGGCAATGAACACCGTGAGCTCGCCTGCGGTGGGGATGAAGCCCAGTTGCAGATATTCGGCGGAATTGTAGTTTCCCTTCAGATAGCTCATCACGCCCAGGCCCAGCGCGGAAAAGATCATGATGCCGGCGGAGAGTCCGTCCAAGCCGTCGGTCAGGTTCACGGCGTTTGAAATGCCGGTGATATAAAAGACCATCAAAGGGATGAACGCCCAGCCCAGGGGGATGATCAAACCCTTGAAAAATGGGATTTGCAGGGCGGTGACGTCTTCGATGCCGCCGCCATAGTAGATGGCAAGGGTCAAAAGCAGACCCACACTGATTTGACCCCAAAGCTTGTATTTGGGCACCAAACCCTTGGCAGCCTTCAAAAAGTTTTTCAGATAGTCGTCCAAAAACCCGAACACACCCAGCCACAGGGTGGTGAGATACATCATCAGGATGGAGCGGTTTGTGAGGTCGTTCCAAAGCAGGGAGGAGATCAAAAGGCCAAAGATGATGATCAAACCGCCCATGGTGGGGGTTCCAGCCTTGCTTTGGTGGCTTTCAGGGGCGTCGGTATCGATGGTTTCCACGGCGGATTTGCGCTTGAGCATACGGATGAACGCCGGACCCACCAACAGGGTGAAAAGCAGGGCGGTGATGAAGGATCCGATGGAGCGGAAGCTTATGTAGCGCATCACGTTGAAGACGATACTATAACGTGATAGTGGATATAGGAGATGGTAAAGCATTATGTATCACTCCGAAGCAAAGGTAAAAGCTTTTCCAGATGGATGGAATGTGAGGCTTTCACCAGGATCACGGCACCGGGCTGGATCTCGCTCAAAACCCCGCTCGCCAAAAGCTCATCCACGGTGGCGAAATGCCGCTTTTCCAGGGATGAATCCTGCGCGTGGAAGCGCATGGAGAGCTCGCCGACGGTGTAGAGCTTGTCGTAGCCCTTTTCCGCCAAAATGGCGCCAATCATATCGTGGTAGTGCTGGGCAGCTTCGCCCAGTTCCAGCATATCGCCCAGGATGGCAATGTGTTCGCGCTGCGGCTCCAAAAGCTGCCAATATTCGATCGCGCCCTGCATGGAAACCGGGTTGGCGTTGTAGCAATCCACCAATAGCAGGCGCTGGGGCAGCTCTTCGCGCTGCAGGCGGTTTTCAAGCTGGATGGGCTGGGAAATGGCGCTCTGGATGGAGTCTGGGGGAATCTCTCTCAGCATGCCCAAAGCAATGGCGAAAGCGGCGTTTTTTGCCAGCCAGGGAGCGGAGTGGGGCGTTTGGAAAGGCTCGCCGTTCAGCAGGAAACTGCAGCTTTGGCCTGCGCAATCCAGCTCGCTGAGGTGAAACTCTGCGTCGTCGCTGAATCCCACGCCCTTTCCAAGCTGTGCATAGCTCTCAAAACGGCGGTCGTCACCGTCGTAAAGCCGGATTTCCAAGGGACGGTCGAACAGGGCGATCTTTTCCCGGAACACCCCGGCTTCGTCGATCAAAAATTCCAGATGGGAGGGGCCGATATTGATGATGATGCCTGCATCCGGAGCGCAAATCTGGGCCAGTTCGGCAATCTCGCCAAAGGCGTTGGTGCCCAGTTCAAAAACGGCGTGTTGGTGCCGGGGACGGATGCGCGCAATGGTTTGGCAGAGCCCGATGACGTTGTTGGCATTCGCCTGTGTTTTCAGGGTGGGTCCCGCTGCGCCCAAAACCTGAGCCAGCAGTTCCTTGGTGCTGCTTTTACCGGTGCTTCCGGTGATGGCAACCCTGTATGTGTCAAACATTTGCAGATACTTTCTGTGCAGCGCCGCCATGAGGCTCAGGGGCGTTTCCACCCGCAGATAGTGATCCCAACCGTTGCTGCCGATATTGCCGATGCCAAAGTTGGAACCATCACGCAACACCTCGCCCAGATAGGCGTTGCCGTCAAAGTTCGGTCCGCTCAGGGCGAAAAACAGTGAACCGGGCTGGATGCTGCGGCTGTCCGTGGAAATTTTTGACCAGGCTTGGGGGACTTCATAGCCCTGTTTCTCTTCGGTTTGCAGCCCGCTTAGCAGTTCCAGCGCGAGCTTTTCCACCGGCAGAGCCAGCTCATCATCGTTGATTGTCCCAAACTCATTGGAACCGAGCCAGTTGGCAGCTTCTTCGGCATCGTCAAAGTGATGCCTTTCGCCATCGATCTCCTGATAGTTTTCGTGACCCTTGCCGCAGATCAGAACGATGTCCCCGGGCTGAGCCAGATTCAAGAGCGAACGGATGGCAAGGCGCCGGTCGCGGATGATCCACCACGGCAGCCAAAGATCCGCCCCAGCCACAATCTCACGGATGATGGAGTTGGGGTTTTCCCTGCGGGGGTTGTCGTCTGTAACGATCACGGCATCAGCATATTGCAGCGCCGCCTTCAGCATCAGGGGACGCTTGCCGCGGTCACGTTCCCCGCCGGCTCCCAGCAGGCAGAGAACCCGCCTGGGATTCATTTGCCTGGCGGCTCGCAAAACGTTTTCCAGGGCGTCCGGAGTGTGGGCATAATCCACGAAAACTCCGATGCCATTAGGGTTTGGAACCTGTTCAAAGCGTCCTTTCACGGCTTTCACGCAGTTCAGCCCCTGCTGGATCTGGCGGGCTTCAAAGCCCATCAAATTCAGCGTGGCGGCGCTCAGGGCAAGGTTTGAAACGTTGAAGGCGCCAGCCAGAGCGGAGCGGATGTTGATCACTCCCTCCCGGCATTGCAGGCTGAACCGGCTTTGGTCCCAGGCTGCGGCGGGGGCAAGGTCTTCACGGATCACATAATCCGCCCTTGCGTGACCCAGGCTGAACACATAGGCGTCCCGCTTTTTCAAATCTTCAAAGATCTCCGCGCCAAAAGCGTCGTCGATATTGATCAAACCCACCGCTTTGCCCGAAAGCGTCGGCTCAAAAAGCTGCAACTTGGTTCGCCCATAGCTTTCCATGCTCTCATGAAAATCCAGGTGTTCACGGCTGAGGTTTGTAAACAGGCAAAAATCGAATTCCAAGCCATAAACCCTGTCCAATGCCAGCGCGTGGGAGGAAACCTCCATGAACACATATTTCACGCCCTCACACGCCATACGGTGGAAAATGCCGTTCAGCTCCAAGATATCCGGCGTGGTGTGCTTGGTCTCAAAGTGGTCTTCATTGATCCAATAGCCCAAGGTTCCGATCCATCCGGCGGAGAATCCAAGCTCATGTATCGCTTTAAATAGGATCATGGAAGTAGTTGTCTTGCCGTTGGTTCCGGTTATGCCAATCAGCCGGAAAGAGGAGCTGGGATCCTTGAACTGCAGCTTTGCCAAAAGCGCGGCTGCCTTGCGCGCATCCTTCACCCTGATGGCGGCATGGGAATCCGCAAATTCGCTCTCACAAACCGCCAGGGCGGCTCCCTTGTCCCGGGCATCGCCCAAAAAGCTGTGTCCATCGGAAACCTGTCCGCGGATGCAAACAAAGATGTCGCCTGGCTGCACCTGCCGGTTGTCCGTGCGAACCTGCCCGGGGATCTGATCCAGCCCCTGCAGAGCCTGGCTTTCCAAGAGCAGCCCGTGTTGGGTGAAAATATCCAAAATCTCAGACAGCCTCACAGCGTTGCCTCCAGGATGCAGACGGTGTTTTTGGTCACCTTTGAACCGGGCAGGATGGACTGGCGTCTCACCACCCCGGAACCGCTGATGCGCAGTGCGATATTCTCTTTGGCGGCCATCTGCAGCGCTTTGCGCAGGGTCATTCCGGTGAGGTCCGGCATCACGCCCTGCACCACGCTTTCCGCCTTCGCACCCTGCTTGTTTCCAATCTTGATGGTGATGGGGTGTGCGGGGTCGATGGAAACCCCCGGTTTGGGAAACTGATCCACCACCACGGACGCCGAATCCGCCCCTTCGATATTATAGAAAAAGCCCAGGCGGTTCAGGATGCTTTCCGCATTGCCAACGTGTTCGCCCATCAGGTTGGGCATCTTTTTGGAGCTTTCCAGGAGGCGTTGGTCGAAGGTCAAAATGTTGCTGCTGGGCATAAAGAGGATGCCTTCCACGATCTTTTTGAAGGTGGGGGCGGCGCTGGTGCTTCCATAGTGGAATCCGGGCGCAGGTTCGTCATAAAACACGATCATCACCATTTTTGGCGCTTCCACGGGGAACATGCCCACGAACACGGAGTTATATTTTCCGCCGGCGTAGCCTCCTCCGCCTTCGGCAGCTTTCTGGGCGGTGCCGGTTTTTCCGGCGATGGTGATGTAGTCCATCTTGATGTGGCGCGCCGTGCCATAGTCCACCACGGCTTGCATATAGCTGCGCACGGTGTCTGCCGCCGCCTTGCCAAAGACCTGGCGCAAAACCTGGGGCTCAAACTTTTGGACCAGGTTTCCATTGATGTCTGTAACCGAATCCAGCAGAAGGGGTTGAACCATCTTTCCGCCGTTTGCCACACTGCAAAAAGCCGTGCAATGCTGCAGCGCCGTCACCGAGATCGCCTGTCCGAAGGAGACGGAATGCAAGGTGTAGCCGTCCCAATTTTCCAGCTTGGCAAACATTCCGCTGCTCTCGCCGCTCAGGTTCAAGCCGGTTTTTTGCCCATAACCCAGGGAGATGAATTTCTCATACAGCGTTTTTGAGCCCACGCGGTCGCCGATCATGGCGATGGCCACGTTGCTGGATTTGCTGATCACGTCCACCGGACGCACCATGCCGTAACTGTGTGTGTCCGAGATGGTTCTGCCGCGCACGGTCATCGCTCCGGTGGGGAAGAGTTCGTTGGAATGCACCAGTTTTTTGTCCAAAGCCACCAGCATGGTGAGCGGCTTCATGGTCGAACCGGGCTCAAACATAAAGCTGACCGGGATGTTTGATTTAACCCGCACCAAGCCCGGGTCGATGGATCTGTCGTCGGCGGAAACGCCCGCCATGGCAAGGATTCGCCCCGTGTGGGGATCCATGATGATGGCTCCGCCGTTTTTGGCGCCATATTTTTCCAAGCCCTCATAAAGCGCTTCCTCCACCACTTCCTGAATGCTGGAATCGATGGTCAGATGGAGGTTGTAGCCATCCCGGGCTTTCTTTTCATGGAGGTTTGGATAGGGCATGCGGCGGTGTTTGGCGTCGTAAACCACTTCGCGCCAGCCATAGTCGCCTGCCAAAAGATCATCGTAGGAGGATTCGATTCCGCAAATGCCGCTCAGTTTATACAGCGAACGGTTGCCGGTTTCTTCGTCATAGCCTTCGGAGACCGCTTTCACCGAACCCAGGACCCTGGCTCCCAGGATGTTGCGTGAATAGATGCGGCGCATGGAGGAAAAGCTGTGGTTCAAGCCGGGCAGTTTTTCCTTTTCAAAGGCTTTCAAAATTTTTTCCAGATCCATCTCGCGAATCTTGTTTGTGATCTGGATGGAATTGAGTTTGTCGTTCATCGTCAGGCGCTTCATCACCTCCTGGCTGCTCACCTGACTGTTTTCGCTAATTGCCTTGCTTATCTGGGAGTAAGCTGCATTAAGTTCAATTTTTTTATCATCTGCCCACAGCTTAACTGCTTTGCGGTCAACATCTATCTGATAGAAACTGATGGAACTCACCAGCAGGTTTCCGCTGGCGTCGTAGATGGAACCCCGGGTGGGGATGACTATTTCTTTGTGGGGGGTGTAGCGGGTTTTGCGCTGTTGGTCCAGATTGAAGGGGTCAAAGATCTGCAGGGTGAAAAGATAGCCCACCCACAGCAGGGTCACCAGCCCCAGGATGGCTCTCAAAACATGGTAGCGGGACCGCATGGATCAGTCCGGCAGGATTTGGATTTCCTTGGCCTGCGCTTTGGTGGCCAAAAGGTCGATGATGCAGTAGTTTTCCGGGTTTTCCTGATCCGCCGGTTCGTGCACATAGATCATCTGGCCCATATTCATCTGCGGGGAGACCCCCTGTTCCGCCATGAAGGCCGCGCCGCCAAACAAGTCTCCATTGATCAGATTGTCGCGCTCCACCTTCAGTTCGGTGTGGATGTTCTTTTCCGCCGCCAGTTTGGTTTCCAGGCGAGCCAGTTGCTGAGTGTAGTCCACGATTTTGTTCGCATTCCAAAAATTCAAAAATACTGCCACGGCAATCAGCAGTATCAAGCTAAAAAATCTGGTTCTCATTTTTCCCCCTTGATCTTTTCCGCAACCCGCAGTTTGGCGCTGCGAGCCCGGCTGTTCGTTGATATTTCCTCTTCCTCCGCTTCCAGCGGCTTTTTCGTGATCAAAACAAGCTGTTTGTGTTTTCCGCAAACGCAGTCCACCGCTTCCGGCGGGCAAACGCAACCGTCGCGTGCCTCGCGGAACACGGTCTTCACGATTCTATCCTCCAGCGAATGGTAGCTCAAAACGGCGATCCTGCCCCCCGGCGTCAGCAGATTGATGGCGTCGCGCAGGGCGGGTTCCAAAACTTCCAATTCGCGGTTCACAAAGATTCTCAAAGCCTGAAAAACCCTCACCTTGCATTTCAGGGATTCTCTGCTGCCTTTGCCCGCCACGCTTTCCACCGCTTGTGCCAGCTCCGCGGTGCTCTGCAAAGGCTTGCCGGCGCGCATGACGACGATCCTGGCGGCAATCCTGCCGGCGTTCAGCTCTTCGCCATATTCCTTGAAAATACGGCTCAACTGGGCTTTCGTGAGTTCGTTCACGGCGTCTTTGGCGCTGCGGAGCAGGCTTTGATCCATGCGCATATCCAGCGGCTCGTCCCCATCAAAGCTGAATCCGCGATGGGGTGTGTCCAACTGGTGTGAACTCACGCCCAGATCAAAGAGAACGCCGTCGATGCCCTTGACTTTTCTCAAAGCCAGTTCCGTGCGCATTTGGGAAAAATTCGCCTGAATGAACTCCACCTGCTCTGCAAAGCCAGCCAGCCTTTCACGCGCCCGGCTCAGGGCATCCTGATCCTGGTCAAAGCCAAAGATTCTGATGCTTGGATTTTTTTCAAGCAAGCCCAGACTGTGACCTCCGCCGCCCAAAGTGGCATCCACATACACCCCGCCGTCCCGCACTTGCAGGAAATTGACGCATTGCTCAAGCATCACGGGGCGGTGGAATTCGCTCATTTTTTGCCCTTATGCCAGTGTTTGCGCTCGAAGCGAGCCCGGATCTGCTGCTCATACTGTTCCAGCTCCAGATAGAACTGGGCGGGGTTCCACAGGGTGATGAGATGGTGGTCGCCCTTCACCACACAGCGGTCGGTGATGCCGGCTTTGGCAAGCTCGCGTTCCGGCAGGCGCACCCTGCCCGGGCCTTCCAGTTCAGCCTCGGCAACGGCGCAGCCGATCAGCATGGAACGAAATTCCTGGTCTTCTTCGCTGCCTTCAGCCAATTCTTCCAGAGTGGCATACCAATTGTCCAGCGGATAGAGCGCAATGGAATTGCCCGGCCCGGCGGTGATCACCACCGTGCGTTGGGATTCTTCGCTGAACCTGCGCTTGAGCTGGGCGGGGATAACCACCCTCTGGTTGTGTACCGCGTTTTCCGAATAGCCGTTAAATGGTCCGGACATCTTTCATTGCTTCCTTTCTAAAAATTGCCTTTAACTACTTTGTGTATAAACTCTTAGGCTCACTCTCTGTCCATTTGGGTCTGACATATTATGACCTTTCATGACAATCTGTGACGCTTTTATGACATGCCGCCATTCTTGTCAAGCAGAAAATGCTTGTTTTTGAATTTATTACGTGATTTCTTTCCACAAGATCTGGAAAATAATCCACAGGGGACGAAATCGCAGACCGCGAAAGCCAGAAGGAATACGCCTGAAAGCCTGTGCCAACCTTGTATCTTTAGTATCCAAACCCGAGCCCGTCTGTCATTCTGGAGCGCAGCGAAAGAATCCAGTCCTTTGTTGTTATTTCAAGCCCTGTTACTGGCTCCCAGCCCTGTATCTTTAGTAACCAAACCCAAAGAGACGCGTCATCCCGAACGCACGTGAGGGATCCAGGCCCTTGTTCCCAAAAAAGCCCTGTCACCAACCGCCAGCCCGGTATCTTCAGTAACCAAGCCCAGAGAGGCGCGTCATTCCGACCGCAGGGAGGAATCCAGGCCCTTGTGCCCAAAAAAGACCCGTCACCACCTCCCAGCCCTGTACCTTCAGTAACCCCAACCCAGAGAGACGCGTCATCCCGAACGCACGCGAGGGATCCAGTCCCGTTCTTGTTTAGAAGCCCGTCACCACCCGCCAGCCCAAAAACAAAAAACCTCCGGACAAATTCCTTGACAATATTCAAATCAATATCAAAAAAGGAATTATCGAAAAAAAGGAGCGTTTCCATGAAAAAGACGATTATTATGTTACTCATCGTTTTCAGTCTCATGACTTGGGCGTGTAAAACTGATGAACTCAGCAAACTTCTTAGGCGCGCAGAATCCGGACACGCTGATGCGCAATTCGAATTAGGCAAAAAATATGCCGAAGGCGAAGGCGTGGAAAAAGACATCAAAGAAGCAGCAAAATGGTACCGAAAAGCGGCTGAACAAGGACACGCCGAAGCACAATTCAATTTAGCCCTTATGTACAAACATGGTGAAGGTGTGGAAAAAAACTATCAAGAGGCAGCGAAATGGAATCTAAAAGCCGCAGAACAAGGACACGCTGAAGCACAATTCAATTTAGCTCTTATGTATGATACTGGTGAAGGTGTGGAAAAGGATTATCAGGAAGCCATAAAATGGTACCGAATAGCTGCAGAGCAGGGACTTTCAGAAGCACAACTCAATTTAGGTGTTATGTATAGCCTCGGAGAGGGCATGAAACGGGATTATCAGGAAGCCTTGAAATGGTTCCGCAAAGCTGCAGAACAAGGAAATGCCAGAGCACAATTCAATTTAGCCATTATGTATCGTATGGGCGAAGGCGTAAAACAGGATAAACAAGAAGCTGTGACATTGTTACGCAAAGCTGCAGAACAGGGATTTGCAGAAGCTCAAAACATTCTAGCAATTATGTATGAATCTGGCGAAGGGGTAGAGAAGAATTACAAAGAAGCAGCGAAATGGTACCAAAAAGCTGCTGAGCAGGGACACGGGAGCGCACAATACTCCTTGGGCTACTTGTATGAAGAAGGAAATGGCGTGCTACAAAGCTTTGAAGAAGCCTATTTTTGGTATTTGCTGGCTGCCGCGAATGGAAGCGAGGACGCAGCAACCAATAGATATTTCATATCCTTAATCTTGAATGAAGAAACGCAGCAACGCATCTACCAAAGGGCTCGAAAATGGCTGGAAGAGCATAAGAATGAGGAAGAATAAATCCAAGGTTTTCTGAAACATCTTTGCATTGAGGTGCCTTAGGGTTTTCAGACTAAAGAACGCAACAGAACTTGCAGTAACGGTTTTTTTTGACGCTGAGGCCTGGATCCCTCCCTGCGTTCGGGATGACGCGTCTCTCTGGATTTGGTTACTAAAGATACAGGGCTGGGAGCCAGTAACATGGCTTGAAATAACAACAAAGGACTGGATCCTATCGCTTCGCTCCAGGATGACGCGTGGGCTCTGGCTTTGGAAGTGATTGTAACAGGTTTTCGTGCCACACTCAGGTTTTAATGTTTTAGCGATTTAGCGATTTAACGTTTTATAGTATCTGGTAACGAGCCCACCTTGCCCCTTGTCACATCTTATCTTCTTATCTTCTTATCTTTTAAATCTGCGAAATCTGCTAAATCTGCGTGAACCTCTCTGCGCTATCTGCGTGAACCAAAACACCACATCAATCATTTCAATCATTTCAATCAATCCGATTTTGGGCTTTTTGAGAGAAACCGACGCTTTTTGTGGACAAATAATGACATAAAACATTGTTACACCGTGTCTTATCAATCTCACATACTCAGCCAATCATTTAATCAATTCAATCAATCTATAAATATCCTCCATACCGTCTCCCCGGGACCGGATAGAGAGTGATGAAACGAGTAGATTACTCTAAGTAGTAGATATATATAGTAGATATGTATATATATTATTACATAGTAATATATTTTTATATACTATATATCATATATATGAAATACCCAACACACAGGGATGCAGGCATTTGTCTTTCTTTTTGGTCATGGCTCCCACTCTAAGCCTGAAGGCTGTGGTATAAGAGATATTGATAGATTGATTGAATTGATAAAACCCCAAAGACTCATAACCTCCATCCGGATATAAACTTAGCGGATTTCAGGGCTGGATTTAGCCATTTTCGGATTGATTGAATTGATTGAAATGATAAAAAAGCCGTGGACTCCACCAATTTCAGGCAGGAATCCACGGCAGCAGCTCGGCTTATATCAGTTCAGTTCAACCTTTCCCAGGACGGGATTCAGGATGTAGCTCATTTTCATGCGATTGCGATAGCCAACCTCTTCTTCAAAGGGCAGGATTGCCTGACGTTCGATCAGGCCTTCGATGCTCTTGCGAAATTCGAATTTATTCAAGCCGGTTTTGTTGAACAGCTTGCTGTGGTTCAGCCTCATGTTCGGTGTCTTTTGCAGAATTCTGAGGATTTTCCTCTCTTCATCCAGCTTGTTTCCCTCGCTCATCTGTTTGAGGAAGGGCTTGGTGTTTTCCAAGTAATATTCGCAGAGATACCACGCCTGTTCCGCGGTTTCCACGTCCACTTCGTTTTGGCGGAACCAGCTTTCCACCCGCTCTTCTTCCAGAGCTTCGCGCAGTGCCTGCCAGTTTTTCATCAGGTGGATCAGGATGCAGAAGCGCCAGAAATAGTTGTCAAAAAGGCGCGCGCTGTATGCCGCCAGCGGGTCGTTGGCGTTCAGGGCGATGGCGGTCATCAGTTCCTTGTAGATTTCGTCTCGCAGTTCCTTTGCCTCATCGGAAGCCTTCAGCCGTTGGCTGCCTGGAATTCTGCGAAAGCTGTCCAGCATCTCGCCATAGGCGTGGAGCTGGGGGTCGATATTGGTGCTGTCCACGCTTTCCATGCGCAGTTCGTCCACCTCGATATTTTGGATCAGGCAGATGATGAAGCGCTGCAAAAATCCGCCGCGCTGGTCTGACACCTGGCTCAATTCCTGAAAGAACCATTCCTCGGTGGTGGCGCCCACGATGGAAAAGGCAGGTTTTGAAATGTGCTCGTCAATTTCCATCTTGGCGATGCTGCGGTCCTTACCGTCGAACATATCGGTGATTTCCTGTTTCATCCCCCCGTTGTAGCTTTTTCCCATCTCCTTCATCCAAGCGGAAAGCTCCATCTGCAGGATCAAGCGGTTGGGGTTGATGGCAAGCAGATTGTAAAGCCTTGCCTGGGTCACGCGGGAAAGCTCGATGTCCATTTCGTTGCGCTCTTTGGCGGGCAGACCTGCCAGCTCGTCCTTGAAGGTTTTCATCATCTTCATGGCTTGGTTGATCACGGTGGTTTTTCTGCTCACGGTGGAGGGTCCGATGATCGCCGCCCAGATGTTGCAATAGTGCTTGGTTCCGGCGTTATACATGTAAACCCGGTTGCCGATGTTTGCCGCCACCACAGGCATCATGGCGGTGAGCTTGGCTCCGTCCTGGGCGTCGGTGATTTGACCCACGAGGTCCAGATATTCGATAAACTCTGCGGGCAGCTTGCTTCTGTCCAGTTCCACGTTTTTCGGTCTGCCAAAAAGTTCCAAAAGCTCGGGGTAGTCCTCGAGGGTGAGCATGGGAAGCTCGTCACCCCAGGCGGGAGGGTATGCCTCCCGCTCTTCAAAAGGGGCGTATACGTTGATCCAGCCTTCGTTTTCAGCGATGTAAAACAGCGTTCCGATATTCACGCCGGGATAGTTTTTCAAGCGTTCCCAGACCTTTTTCAGCTTCTCGGGTGTGTCCTTGTAGTGGGGATTGTCGGCAAATTTCAGCCAGTGTTCAAAGCCGTCTTCACCAAAGTAGTTGAAAAGCGCCAATCCGCAGCGAAACCAGTCCCGATTGTCAAACTTGATCTGGGAAAGATATTCCACGGCGTCTTGGGCTTTCAGCGCGGTGAGCGCGTCGTCATGGCGCACGATGGGCGCGCGCTGCATCTTTGTTTCTGATGGCAGTTCTGCTTTGTGAACCCCGGCTTCCGCCAAAACTTCATCCACGTTCATGGGCTCGGCTTCCACGCTGCCCACAAAGTCGTCGTCCCAACTCACGAAACAGGGGCGGCTCATGTCCGGAGTGTTGTCTGCCTTGAGTCCGGTTTTAATTTCGATTTCAGCGCGCAGAAAGTGCCATATTTCGCGAAATTCTTCACGATCGACCACTGGCCTGTCAAAAGCCAGAACGAGCTTTAAACCGTCCACAGGGCTGCGGAAAACGGCGCTGAAGCCGCGGGAGTTTTCGCGCAGGAGAATCTTGCTTTCGCTGAAGTTTTCAACGTGGTCAAAGTCGAAAATGATGCCGTTGGCCTGCGTCACGTTGTCATCAGAGCGTGAGCCTTCGATCACGGCAAAACTGAAATAGGGGAGCTTCTGCTTCTTTTGCTTCTGAATTTGGGGATCGGTCTCGGCGCGGATGGCTTCGATTTGTGTGCGCCAATGTCCGTTCGAAAGTTTGTCATACAGTTCATCCATGCACATGGGCTGGATGGCATTGGTATTCCAGACGGAATCGCCATACGTCACGGTTCTGAGGTTGTTTTTGGAAAATGACATTTTCTCTCCTTTGATTTTTTTGGGGTGTGCCCCCATATAATAAAGGGGAAGAAAAACGCGGTTCTGGCGTGGTTATTTTTTAGAAAAGTACTGCTATAGAATCTAATCATCTGATAAAATAAGGCTTTAGAGCAAGAAAAATTTTTTATCATCAGCAATGCACAAAGCGGGCAACAGAATTTTTTTGAAAATAAATCATCTTTTTTGCAGAAAACTGAAAAAAACTTTTGACAAAGCCCCATTTTCTTCCCCTTTATATTATAGAGGGGCATCTTGATACACTCGGATATCGTGTTGTGCTCGTCTTCATAAGCTTCCCAAGAAAACAAGGGGAGTACTACAAGAGCCTGACGGGGAAGGTTTTAGGAAGTATCAAGGGCGAAGGCAAGCGCGCAGTCCAAGCCCAATCAGATAAAAAACAAGGAGAAAAGATGATTGAGAAATTCCAAAGCATCGGCATCATTCCCATGGCAAGAAGGAGATTGGGCTCAACCCGGGAAGGTTCGCAAACCAGAAAAAAGCTTAAACCGACAGACGAAGTCAAGGACGGAAGAGGCTCGATTAAACGTAAATCTAACAAAGAAGGAGGTTTGAAATGAAAGCAAAACTGGGAGCTTTTTTCCAGAGCTTCAGCGGCAAGGCTGACGGCATGGTATATTACTTTAACCGCAGACTGGGCAAGATCATAGCCCGCGAATATGTGAAGCCCAGAGCAAACAAAAACAATCAGCGTTTCAAAGACGTGGCGGCAAACTTGAAAGCCTTGAACCCTTCCGAGGGATTCAGAATGGATTTGAGCGTGTATGTGGACATCTACAATTCTGCTGTCAGGAACTGGGAAAAGCCGCTTTTGAACTGGCATAACGCCTTTTTGAAGCTGATGTGGGCGATGGCGCGGGATTTGCATTTGGATTTGGCGACGCTAACCCGTGAACAGATTGAAACGCAGGAACTTCCCTGCATCACGGTGATGGACGCCGTGGAAGCGGGATATCTGCCCCCTGTAACGAGTTATGAATCACTTGTGGAGAGGTTTTGAGAAAAAGAATGGGGCTTATTTGCCGATGCAAAAATTGGCAAAAATATCGTTCAAGAGATCGCCATCGGCGGAAATGCCCAGAATTTCACCGATATCACCCGCCGCCGCCGCGAGATCGAAAGCGGTAAATTCATATCCTGCCTGATGTTCAAGGGATTGCTGCGCACGAGTCAGAGCTTGCATGGCACGTTCCAGGGCTGCCAAATGGCGCGCGTTTGTCACCAAGGGACGTTCCAGATCTCCTGTCGGCAGCTCAAAACGTTGCAAAATGGCATCTTGCAATGCTTCCAACCCCTTCGGTTCCAGGGTGGAAACCGGAATGCCCAGTTCGGGCGTGCAGCCGTCTCGTTCCGATTTTTCATTTTCTGAATCGGCAGAAATCAGGTCCCACTTGCTTGCCAGCCAGAGGGTTTTGGCACTCAATTCAGGCGTAAGCTGTTCTGGCTCAACAGCTTCATCCGCTGGCAGGAGGTAGAGCACGAGGTCTGCTTCACGCATCAGCGCACGACTGCGGCTGATACCTTCACGTTCAATGTCGTTTTCGCTTTCCCGCAAGCCGGCGGTGTCGATCAACACAAGCTTGTAGCCGTGAAATGAGACGCTTTCTTCCAGGTAGTCACGCGTGGTGCCGGGATGAGGGGTCACGATGGCGCGGTTTTGCTTCAGGAAAGCGTTGAACAAAGAGGACTTGCCTGCATTTGGCGCCCCAGCCAGGCAAACCTTGATTCCTTCGCGGATCAGGCGTCCCAGCCTGCCTTCGCCAAGCAGTTCGCAAGCCTCTTTGAGGAGCTTGGAAACGCGCTGCTGCAGGTCTTTTTCATCCAGGGGAGGCAGGTCTTGATCGGCAAAATCGATGGCAAGTTCACAGCGCAGGCGGGCATCGTTGATGCCATCCAGCAAAGCCCGCAAACGGTTTGAGAGCAGCCCCTGCACCTGCATCAGAGCGGCGCTTTCGGCTTTGCTGCCAGCGGCGCCGATGAGGTCGTTCACCGCTTCCGCCTGCATCAGGTCGAGCTTGCCGTTCAAAAGCGCGCGCAGGGTGAATTCCCCCGGTTCTGCCAGCCGGGCTTCCAAAAGCAGGTTTTCCAAGATCCTAGCTGCAATGCGTGGATTGCCGTGGCAGGAGATTTCCACGCTGTCTTCGCCGGTGTAGCTTTTTGGAGCGCGAAACACGGTGCAAAGCACCTGGTCCAGCGGCTTTCCCAAATGGTCGTGAAACACACCAAAAACAGCGGTGTGCGTGGGAGCTTGCAGCAGTTTGCGCCGGTTTTTGAAGTATTTTGCCACAATGCCCAGTGCGCCGTAACCGCTTAACCGGATTAAAGTTACAGCCGCATGCCCGGGCGGGGTGATCAGCGCGCAGATGGGCTCGCCGATTGGTCTGCTCATGCCTTCAGAGAGTTTTGAATCTCTTGAGCCAAATGCTCAGGTGTGAAGCCGATCAGCTCGTTCAGCTCGGAGATCTTCCCGTGGGGAACAAAGCTGTCCGGATAGCCGAAATTTCTAACCCTGCAATCTTTGGAGCAAAGCAGTTGTGCGATGCGCGAACCGGTTCCGCCGGAGATGACGTTGGTTTCAAAGGTGAAAATGTGGCTGCAGCTCTCTCCCAGTTCTTTTAAGAGCTTCTCGTCCAAAGGTTTAAGGCTGCGCAAATCCACCAGCCAGGGCTTGAGTCCGGCGGTTTTCAAGATCTCCAGAGTTTTTTGGGCGATGGGCATGGCGCCGCCATCGGAAACCAGAGCTATGTCCTTGCCTTCATGGACGATGCGAGCCTTGCCGGGTTCAAATGCGGGAAGCTCTTCTTGGGCGCAAACCGCGGTTCCGCGCGGATAGCGAATGGCGAGGGGACCATCCGTGTATGTGCTTGCAAATCTGAGCATTGCGTCCAGTTCTTCCGCGGTGGAAGGCGACAGGATCATCAGGTTTGGAACCGCCGAAAGCAGGGAAACGTCGAAAGCGCCGTGGTGGGTGGCGCCGTCTTCGCCCACAAATCCGGCGCGGTCGATGCAAAGCACCACAGGCAAACGCGGCAAAGCCACATCGTGGATCACCTGGTCGATGGCGCGCTGCAGGAAGGTGCTGTAGATTGCCACGAAGGGGCGGATGCCTTTGCTGGCCAGACCTGCAGCCATGGTCACCGCGTGCTGTTCGGCGATGCCCACGTCAAAAAATCGCCGTGGATATTTCTTTTCAAATTCCGCCAAACCGGTTCCCACAGCCATGGCGGCGGTGATGGCCACGATTTTGGGATTTGTTTCCGCCAGGCTCAGCAAGCTTTTGCCAAAAACCTGGTTCCAGCCTTCCTGACCGCTGCACGCCTGCTTTCCGCTGTTGGCATCAAAGGGTCCCACGCCGTGGAAAGAGGCGGAATCGTTTTCAGCGGGGACGTAGCCCCTGCCTTTTTGGGTGACCACGTGCAAGAGCACGGGCCCGATCATGTGACGCCGGATGCGGCGCATGATGCTGGACAGCAGTTTGATGTCGTGACCGTCGATGGGGCCGACATATTTGAAGCCCAGATCTTCGAAAATGATGTTTGGCACCAGGATGTTCATCATGGATTCTTCAATCTTTTGCGCGCCAATGATAAAGCGTCGGCGCAGGCTGTCCGGCAGGATGCCGCTGAGGTCCCAGATCTGCTGTTTCAGGGTGTTGTAGGGTCGGCTCGCCATCATGCGCGCCATATATTTTTGCAATCCACCCACGTTTTGGGAGATGGACATGGCGTTGTCGTTCAAAATCACCAGGAATTTGTTTTTTTGCAGGTGGCCGGCATGGTTCAGCGCTTCAAAGCTCATGCCGCCGGTGAGCGCTCCGTCTCCGATCACGGCAATGGAAAAGCCATCTTCCCGCTGCAAATCGCGCCCGCAGGCAATCCCCAGGGCAGCGGAGACGGAAGTGCTGCTGTGGCCTGTGCTGAAGGCATCGCAGGGGCTTTCGTCGCGGTTTGTGAAGCCGCTGATTCCGCCCAGGGTGCGCAGGGTGTGGAAACGGTCGTTTCGTCCTGTAAGTATCTTCCAGGCATAGCTTTGGTGACCCACATCCCACACCACGCGGTCTTTGATGGGGTCGAAAACGCTGAGCAAAGCCAGGGTGAGTTCCACGGTTCCCAAGCTGGGGGCAATGTGGCCGCCATTCACGGAAACCACGTCCACAATGCGTTTGCGGATCTCGCGAGCCAAAACGCCCAGCTTTTGCAAGCTCATTTGCTTGAGTTCTGAAGGGTCCTTAATTTGATCCAAGATCATGTATCACTCCCTGTTACGGGGTTTGAAGCGGCTGCAGCAGGACGCAGTTCTTCGGTTTTCACGATGATGATTTCCAAAATCACCAGCACAAGTGCCGCCGCCAATAATATCTTCCAAAGATCGTGTCCCAAGCGGGTGTGAAAGAGGCTGTCAAACCAGTTTTCACCCAGGAGCTTGGTGTTCTTTAAATCCTTGTGGTTCATGGGTTTGAATTCGCTTTCCGCCAGAGGGGCGTTCACCGCCACCACCTTTTGGGTGCCATCCGGCTGCACAAGTGTATGTATGCCAGGCTGTTCCAGCTTGTAAGAACGCGTGGCAAGCTCCAAGGCCTTGCCGCCGGGCAGGATGATTTCCGCGGCGCCAACTGTATCTCCCAGAACCAGATGCTCGCCCGAAGCCACCATCGTCCCGCTGTGTTCCAAGCTGCGATATGCGAAAACTGCAAAGGCGGCATCCAAAAAGAAGGTGGAACGCTGGTCAACCAGATCGAAATTCCACAGCACAAAGTTGTTTTTCGCCATTGCATAGGAGGTTCCGGCTCCGCTCAGGAGCGTGGTTCCGCTGCTGGAGGAAAGGTTCCAGCTTCCCGCCAGGCTGTTGTAGCGAATCTGCTTTCCGCGCAAAAGCTGGGTGGTGAAGTGGTGCGGGTTCACGTAAGTAACTGATCCGCCATCACTTTGCCAGGTTCCGAATTTGGCGCCAAACAGGTTTTCCAGCATGGAGCGATATTCCAGCGAGACCTGGGAATCCAGGCAGAAAAGCGCACCGCGTCCGCTTTCATCCAGCCGGGCAACGATATCGCGCAGTTTGGGAGTCCAGGCTCCGGCTCCGGCAAAGATGAAGATCTGGTATCTGTCCAGCAGAGAAAGGCTTAGCTGCTGTGGTCCGATGCGGTCAACGCTGCCGCTTCCGGCATAGACGTCCAAAATGGGTTTCAAAAACAGGGGCAGTCCGGGATTGGCAGTCACCACCGCCACGCGCGGAGTCAGATGGAAGGGAAAGGCAAAATAGCTGCGGTTGTCCTGCTCAAGGCGGTCGTCCACCACTTCCACATACCCGCTTTGCCAGCCGTCTTCGCGCAAATCCACGCTGATGCTTTGATTCACAGTTTGCTTCGGAGCCAGGGAGATGAACTTTTCGGCAGCCTTGGCTTCGCCCAAAACCACGCGCACCAATACTTCTTCGCGGCTGTTTGAACCGTGATTGCTCACCTGAAATTCGATATTCTGACGCCGTGAACGTTCCACAAGCTGGGGCAGGACCCTGGCGTTGGAGCAGCTCAGGTTGTCCAATTCCTTGTCCGTGGCAAGATTGATCACATTCAAAGTCAGGTCAGGAGTGGAGGGATATTCCTGCTCCTGGCCGTCGGTGATCAGATATAGTTCCCGGTTTGCCAGCTGGGTTTCGCCCAATTTGGTTTGAGCAAGTTCCAGCATGGCTTGCAATGGCAGAGGGTGGTAGGTGGTGGAAATCTGCGCCAAAAGGTCATCCGGCATGCCGCCGGCGTAGATCTGCGAATGCAGGCGATTCCACTTTTCGTCGGAAGTGACCAGGATGAAGCGGTCTTCGGGGTCGCAGGCTTGGGAGATCCTTTCCAGTGCGCTTTTGGCGCGATCCAGACTGCTGCGGGATTCCGTGACATAATCCATGCTGTAGGAGGTGTCCAGCAAAATGGCAATCGCGGTGGGCGGATGCTTTTTGGAGGGCTTGAGTTTTTTGGAATTCAAGAGGGGTCGCGTTGCCGCCAGCGTGACCAGCAAAATGATCAGCATACGGATGATGAGCAGGATGATGTTTTTCAGCTTGGTGCGCTTTTTTTCTTCCTGCTGTCCCGCCTTGATGAAGCGCAGAGTGGGAAAAACCACACGTTTGGGTTTCCGTTTTGCCAAAAGCCAGATCAGCAGCGGCAGGATGGTGGCGGCTGTGAAAAACAGCAGGCCGGAATTCAGAAAGCTGAAGCCGTTCATGCTTTATGGCAGCCCCAGCCCCAGGGAAAAGAGATATTCGCTGTCGCTCAGGCGCAAACCTTTGTTGTTCACTGCAACATCGAAACGGAAGATGTTGTAGTTGTAGCCCATGCCAAGGGTGAAGTTGACATTTTCAATGCCATAAAAGTCATGGCTGTAAAGCCCTGCCCGCAAGGCAAATGCCTGCGCTGCTTCGGCGCTGTTGTAAGCGTTGGATCCCCAGTCCCAAAGATATTGGGCGCCAAGGTGGTAGGTGAGCCCGGGGGTTTTGGAAATCTTACCCTGGCCGCCAACGCTCACGATCAGGTTATCGGTTCCATATTGCGCCCCCAAAGCCAGATGACTTTGCAGGGGAACGGAATCGTAACCCCAATCCCAATAGAGCCTTGACACAATATCCGTGGCTGCCAGTCCAAAGGTGAAGGCGCCGGTTTGCAGGGTGAGACCCAGGTCGGTGGAAAAACCCCTGACCCTGGTGTCGATGAAGGTGGTGTCCGGACGCTCGGAACGCAGATAGACCAGCCTGCCGTTGAGATATTTCGCGTTCAAACCAAAGCGGAGATCCTGCCAGGATTTATCGCTTCCAGCCAGGCTAACCTGCCATTTATCAAGCTGATAGTCCAGATAGCGAAAGCTGCCGTCATAGCCGAAAAGTGAATCCGGGCTTTCCATGATGTAGATGGACGACATGGGCTGATAGGTGAAAGCGGCTTGTTTTGCCAGGAGGGTGACATATTTGAACTGACTGGGGCGCAATACGTTGCTGAACTGGGCGGCTTCGACGATGCTCATGTCTTTATCGCCCTTCACCCTGAAGCTGGCGGCCAGTAGGCTGTATTGGTTTGAACCCAAAAGCGCCGGATTGGAGTGGCTGGCATAAAAATCTCCGGCATTGGTCAGGTTCAGGGCGCCCATGCCGATTGCCATCGGGGAAACATTTCCTGCAGGGCTGCCATAATCGAAGGAAGTGATGGGCAGATTCGGCATGTCCCACCATGCGCACAGAGGCAGGATCAACAGGGATAAGATCAACGCTGTCAGTGTTTTCAAGCTGCGCTCCTTTCCAGCTTCAGCCGGGTCCAGCTTCCCGCAAACCAGCCTGCGATGCCGGTGAAGGTTCCCGCCAGGGCGTCCACAAACCAGTGGTAGTGACAGTAAACCGTTGCCACAGACAGGAAAAAGGTGATGAAGACAAACAGGTAGCCAATTTTGGGAACGTGTTTTAAGGCGGCGATGGTGAGCACGATCGCGATGGCGATGTGGGAACTGGGAAAAGCTCCGCCCCAGTGGTTGCTGCGGTTGTAGATCAAAGCCATGATGCGGGTGAAAAGCCCGCCCCGATAGGTTTGCGAAAGCGTGAGCGCATCGGTGTGGATGCGGGCTCCCACCACCGGGATCAGGCTGTAAAACACATAGCAGCAGTAAAATACAAAGGTGAGATTAAAAATCAATTCCTTGAAGGCAGGCTTGTTTTTCAGATAGAAATAGACGGGCAGACCGCCGATCATGGGATAATAGCAAAAATAGGCGAAGTGGAAAAGCTCCTGAGTGAGCCAGTGGTTGAATTTTTGTCCCCAAACCAGAGAGGGGTAGTAGCCAAAGATTTTGTGATCCAGTTCCATGAACCAGGGATCCAGCCAATCGGGAAACACAATGCGCGCCACAGCGTGAAGCGAGCCATAATAATAGGTGAAAAGCAGGATTGGGTAAACCCCGCGCAAAAACTGCAAGGCTCGAAGCAGCATGGGTTTCCTGGTGAAATCCAGATGCCTTTCAGCCCACGCCATGATCAAAACAGCGCCCGCCACCAGCAGATGGCCGGGCAGGTGTTTTTCCGCATTTTCAACCCTGCCCAAAAAGATGCCGATGCTCATATAGACAACAAACCACGTGCAATATGCCAGGGTGATGATGTCTATGGCGCTCAAAAAAGAGCTTGGGTTTTTCTTTTTGTGTGCAACTGCATGTTCACGCATTTACAGCTCCCCCAGTTTTTTGGACACGGCAAAATTCAAGATCCCCATTAAAATGGCATTACTCCAGACGATGGCAACAAAAAAGCGGGGTAAATCCACCCTGAAACTGGGGATGAAGGCAAAAAAGAAGTGGGAAAGCAAAACGGGCAGGATCACCACCACATATTGCGCAAAGCGGAACTGCTTCCACAAAACCACGATCAGCCACGCCACCACGAGGGTTATCACCATTGGAAGCGGCATAAAATAGAGCAGATAGCCAGTGTAGGTGAACACGCCGCGTCCGCCGCGGAATTTGTGTGTAACTGGGAGGCAATGACCAATCAGCATGGCTGTTCCATAGATCAGCATCACATTTTTGTGGTAGAGCAGATCTGCTCCGGCAATGGAGCCATGGGCTGCCAAAAGCCTCATCAGGGTTTCCACCACCTGCAAAAAGAGCAGGGCTTTGGTCATGTCCAGCGCGCCCACCACGATGCCCATGGATTTGCTGACGTTGCGATAGATGTTTTCCGTGTCTGCCAGTCCGGTGCCTATTTTTTGGATCTTCAAAGAGCGAAATGTGCGAGCCACCACGCGCGCAGTGGAAAAACAGCCATAAAAATAGGCGGTCACGAAGATGATCAGCATGATCAGGATATTCAAGGCTTCACCCGTAATTCCTTTGGCCAAAGATGACCGAACCCAGACGCAGCATGTTCGCACCTTCCTGCAAAGCGACTTCAAAATCGCCGCTCATGCCCATGGAAAGGTGCTCCCAGCTTACTCCGGGGATGTTTTGGCTTTCCAGTTTTTCCTTCAGGGCAAAAAGCTGCCTGAAAAAGGGTCTGGTCTTTTCAGGATCCAGGCTCATGACGCCCATGGTCATCAAACCCCGGATGCGCAGGCTGGAAAGGGATGCGATCTGCCAGATCATGTCTTCAGCGTTGTCCAGATCCACCCCGCTTTTGGTTTCTTCGGCGGTGGTGTTGATCTGCACCAGGATGTCCTGCGTCAGGTTCTTTCTGCCCAGGGATCTGTTCAGTTCCTGCGCCAGATACAGGCTGCCAACGGACTGAACAAGCGCGGGGTTCAGGCTCAGGAGCTTGTTGATCTTGTTGGTCTGCAAGCGGCCGATGAAATGAAAAGCTTCATAGGGAGCGCTCAAAAGCGGGATCTTGCGTTCGGCTTCCTGCACCTTGTTTTCCGCAATGTGGGTGATGCCAAGCCGCAAAGCTTCGTCGATCAGCTCCACAGGATGGGTCTTGGTGACAGCCACCAAAGTGATGTGTTCACCATCGCGACCGCATTGCCGCAGGGTTTGGGCAATCTTTTCCTGCACGTTTTTCAGGTTTTGTGCAATCTGGCTCATCAAGGTTCCCTTTATTGATATTATTTTGTTTTTTTTAAGCCGGATTTGCTTGCACAGCCAAGGATTAGCCGTTTGCAAACGCATCTGGCACAACTCTTCCATTTTTGTCGGGGGGATTCTGTGTCAAGAAAAATCTCGTTTTGGAAAGGCTTGGCAAGCTTTTAGGCGCTTCATTGGATCAAATTGCCCTGTGTTCAGTGCGCTTGACTGCTTCAAACACCGGCACTTCATGGCTCAAGCTGGAAACATCGGCTATGCAGGCCAAACACATCCCAAAAGCTGTTCAGGATGCCTTTGGGTTGATTGGCAAATGCTTTTCGGCCTGGGGGTCAGGGCTTTTTCCTGGGTTCCCCCTTGGGCAGATAATATTGATCGAAACGACGCTTGAGGTAGAGCCGGATGGCGAGATAGTCTGCAATGGTGACCGAGGTGAAAATGGCTGCCATGATCATCATTTGATATTTGATGGCCACCACGGCCGAGGCTCCGCCCAGGATTTGACCGGACATCATTCCGGGCAGGCTCACCACCCCCATGGATGCGATGGATAGAAGCCTGGGCAAAAGCGAAATGTGCATGGCCTGCTGGAAGGCGGGCAACGCAGCTTCCCAGTGGCTGGCACCCAGGGTGATGCGGGTGAAATATGCCTTCCAGTTGTCGCTCAATTTGCCTTCAAAACGTTCCATCGCCAGGGCGCAGCTGTTCATGGTGTTGCCCAAAACCATGCCATAGATGGGAATCACGATGGTGGCTGCCAAAAAAGGCCGCGGACGGATCACCACAAAAAGCAGCCAGGGCAGCACGATCAGGGAAGCCACCCCCAGAGCCATAAAAAAGATGGGAGCAAGGATGCGACGCTGGAATTTGATCCTGCCGCGCAGAGTGATGACCGCATTGCTGAGCATGATCAGCACCCAAAGCAGGGTGAGCCAGGCATTGTCCTTTTGAAACAAAAACTGCAGCCAAAGTCCGATGAGGGCAAGCTGAGCGATCATGCGTCCGAAAGCCGTGAAAAGCTGCCTGGTGAGCTGCAACTTCAGTTGGTGAAAGATGGCCAGCGGAAACAGCAGAAGCAGCATCGAAAAGAAGAGGCCCCAATAACTTATATCCATTTCAATGGCCTCCGTTGTCGTGAATTTTGCCATCCTGAATCCGCCACCTTCGCTGCCAGCGGCTTTGCCAAAGCGGATCGTGAGAAATGGCGATCACAGTGCTGCCGCAGCTTTCGAAAATGAAATCCGAAATGATGCCGGAGGTTGTTTGATCCAGGGCAGACGACACTTCGTCCAACAGCAGAACCTGGGGCTGGAGCAGCATCGCACGGATCAGCGCCACCCTTTGCTTTTCTCCGCCGGAAAGTTGATCCGCTTTCTTTTGCAGATAATCCGCAGGAAGTTCAAAAGCCTTGAAAAGCTGGTGGATACGTTGATTTTGGTCTTGATCGAGACGTTTTTTGTTGGTGCAAAAAGCCAGGGCTTCGTCCAGCACTTCGCTCACACTGCCTTCGCCCAGCCAGGGTTCCTGCATCACCATCACAATCTGGCTGCGCAGAACCTGGGGAATATATTCCGTGACAGGCTTTCCCTGAAATAGGACCTCGCCCTCATAGTTTTGATTCATCAGGTTCAGGGTGTTCAGCAATGAGCTTTTGCCGCTTCCGGTGCTGCCGGTGAGCAGGATTTTCTCGCCAGAAGATACTTTCAAGTCGATATCAGACACCAATTCCAAATCTTCGTAAAACAGCCTTTTGATGCGGATGCGAAGCAAATCTCGCTGGGGATATTCGGGGATTTCTTCTGATTGTTTCATATTATAAGCAAGGTTTGAGGACAATGCGCTGCTGTCAAGGATGAATCCGAGATTCTGAGATTTCGGAGCTATATTTCGTTATGGCAAATACATTTAAGCCAAATATATCTTGACATGGATTTAATCTGGTTTATATTGACTTGGAAATCTTGGTTGGATTTCCAACTTAGAAATAAGGAGTTTAAAATGCCTAGTATCAACTTTTTGAGCATGGATTGGACAGAGATGCCCGGCAAACTTGCCAATTTTGGCATCAAGCTGGTCATTGCGATATTAATTTTTGTGATTGGAAACGCGATTGCCAAAGCCATCAGCAGGGGAATCACCAATTTCATGATTAAACGGAAGGCAGACAAGACCCTGGCAAGTTTCCTGGGGAATATGCTTTATGCCGTTCTGCTTTTAATCATTGTTCTCAGCGCACTGAATGTGGTGGGCGTGAAAACATCTTCCTTCATGATGATCGTCAGCGCCGCAGTGCTGGCCATCGGCGTTGCCATGCAGGGTTCGCTCAGCAACCTTGCCTCCGGCGTGATGCTGATCGGCTTGCGCCCCTTCAAACTGGGCGACACGGTTAACGCCGGCGGTCAAACCGGAAAGGTGGAAGACATTGGCATCCTGAGCACAACCATCCTGACCAGCGACAACAAGAAAATCATCGTTCCCAACAGCGCCATTTCCGGCGGTGCCATCACAAACTTCAGCGCCATGCCCACCCGCAAGATCGAGCTGAGCCTGGCTGCTCCTGGAACAGTTGACCTGAACAAGGGTCGCGACGTGATCATGAACGTGGTGAATTCCGAAAGCCGCATCCTGAGAGATCCCGCTCCTTCCATTTCGATCGAAGACGCCAATGCCGGCGAGATCAAGTATGGCCTGGCAGTGCATGTGAACAATCCTGAAATGGGCGCCGTGCAGTCCGACCTTTTGGAAAATTTGAAAAAGGCCCTCACCGAAGCCGGTATCTGGGCTTAAAAAAGGAGAATAGTAAACGTGAAATCCCCCAAACTGATACTGATCATCATGGCTCTGATGAGCTTGAGCATTCTGGCCGCCAAAGGTTGGGACGTCGATTCCGATATTCTGGTGAACCTTACACAGAGCCAATTCAGCGACAACTGGGCTGGCAGCGAGCTGAGCAACATCACCTGGACCGCCACCTCGAACACCGTGGCTCAAAAACAGCTGAAAGATTGGCTCAACAACAAAAACAGCCTGAAGCTGGCATTTGGGCAAACCCATATGCAAAAAAGAGATGCTGCCGGCCAATTGGAATGGGATAAGCCCCAGAAATCCACGGACCAGATCGCTTTTGAATCCCTTATGCAGTTCACTCTGAAATCCTTTGTGGACCCATACGTATCACTGCGCATGGACTCACAGTTTTTGGATCAACAAACCGGACTGGACACTTATATCGTGAACCCCATCAAATTCACCGAAAGCGCCGGTATCATGCGCACCATCGTAAACACCGAAAAGACCAAGCTGAACGTCCGTCTTGGCGGTGCTGTGCGTGAAACCTGGAATCGTCGTAACGACAAACTTCCCATCGACGGCGGTGTGGAAGGGATCGCTGAATACAAACAGATCATCAGCGCGATGAATGCCAGCTACAATTCCAAACTCACAGCCTACCAGGCGCTTTTCAAATCCGACGCCGTGGAAGGCAATGACGACTGGAAAGCCCCCGACGTGAAGTGGGAAAACATGCTCAGCTTCAAGCTTTGGAAGCTGTTGAGCCTGAACCTGAACCTGGATTTCATCTATGAAAAGGAACAAAGCCCGAACATCCAGTGGCGTGAAGTGCTGGGGCTTGGCTTCAGCTATGTATTGTTCTAAGACACGTTATTAACCAAACAAAAAGAGGGCTTCGCGCCCTCTTTTTTTGTTCACATGACTTTTATGTGGCTCTAAACATTGCCGTCTGGAACCACCTCAACTTTCGTTTTCTGCTGTTTCACGGCAAGGTAGTAGAAGGCGGGGATGATCACCAGGGTCAAAAATGCGGAAACGATCAGTCCGCCAATCATCACGATACCCATGGATTTGCGCAGTTCAAGGCCCGCGGGACCGATTCCCAAAGCCATGGGCAGCATGCCAATGGCGATGGCCAAAGTGCTCATGATGATGGGTTTCAGCTTCACTTCGCCCGCTTCCATCAGGGCTTCCTGGATGCCGGCTCCCTCCTTGCGGCGACCGTTTGCGTGATCCAGCATCAAAATGGCGTTGTTCACCACAATGCCAACCAGCATCACGATGCTCATCAATGACACCAGGTTGAAGGTTTGACCGGTGATCAGAAGCGACAAAATGACCCCGATGATGGCCAGCGGCACCGTTCCCAGAATCAGCAAGGGCTGCAGCAAGTTTTCCAAAATTGCCGCCAGCAGCATATAGGTGAGCAAGACCGCCAGAAGCAAGGTTTTCACCATGTCGGAAACCATGTCGCTCATCATTTCAGCGTTGCCGCCCCAGATGATGCGATAACCCTTGGGCAGCTCCAATCCGTCCAGGCGTTTATTTACATCCTTCATCACGTCGCCCATGCGCGCTCCTTCCGCCACACCAGCAGTGAAAACCACCGTTTTACGGCGGTCGCGGTGGGTGATCAGGTTCGTGCCTTCATCGAAAGAAATCTCGGCAAGCTGGGAAAGCGGGTAGGGCTGCCAGTTGATGGTAACGCTCAGGTTTTCAAGCTTTTCAGGAGAATCCACGGATTCATCTTCCAAGGAAAGCTTGATGTCATACAGATTGTCGCCTTCATGATATTGCGTGGAAACCAAGCCTTCGATGGCACCGCGCAGGGCAAGCGCCAGTTCGTAGGTGGTGGCATTCACTGCAGCCATTTCAGCGCGTTTTGGTCTGATGGTGATATCAGCCCTGCCACTCCGGGTGCTGGTATCCAGATTGATGAGGCCGGGCGTGTCTTTGATCAGCTCGGTCACCTTGTGTTTCAGCTGCTCCAGGCGGGCATTATCCTGTCCCTGCAGATAGAATTCCAAGCCGGTATCCTCCCCAAAACCGGAGCTGACCGCACTAACCTTGATCAGGGCGTTCGGGATATCGGCCAGATCGCGGGTCACCAGGTCCGCCACCTGTCTGGAATTGAGCTTGCGGTGTTTGGTGTCCACCAGCTTGATGGTGCTGGAAGCCAGGTTTGTACCGGTGCTCATCGTGCCTGAAGATCCCAGGTTTGTGATCACATGGTCGATCTCCTTGTGTTTTTCCAGGCGTTTGTGCACCTCGGTGAGGGTTTGGGCAGTCTGATCGATGTTATAACCCTGCGGAAGTTCCACTGTGATGGACATTTCACCCTGATCCATTTCCGGAATGAACTCCAAACCGACCACCGGGATGAGGGCCAGGCTGGCGACCAGGATGCCCAGGGTGACGAAAATGATGGTACGGCTGCGTTTTTTACTGCTGAGCACGCCGCCCAGAAACTTTCTGTACCAGGTGGCAAATTTGTTGAAGATATTGTCGAACTTCTCACCAAAGCGGCTTGGCTTGGACTTTTCCGGCAAAATGCGGGCAGCCAGCATGGGTGTGATCGTGAAAGCCGTCAACAAAGACATCATGGTGGCAAAGGTGACGGTGAGCGCGAATTCGCGGAAAAACTGGCCTGCCAAGCTGCTCATGGACGCGATTGGCAAAAACACCACCACGTTTGTGAGTGTGCTTGCCAAAACCGCCACGGCGATCTCGGACGCGCCTTTCGCTGAAGCATCCCGACTGTTCAAACCCAGAGATTTATGACGGAAGATGTTTTCTATCACAACCACTGAGTTTGTGACCAGAATTCCAACTGAAACCGAAATCCCGATCAAGGTGAGCAGATTGAAGCTGTATCCGGCAACCTGCAGGAACACGAAGGTGGAAATGATGGCAATGGGCATGGACAGAGCCACGATGAAGGTGGAGCGCCAGTCGTGCAAAAACAGCAACAAAACCAGTCCGGTCAAAAGTATTCCCAAGCCGATATTCACAAATGTGTCTTCCACGGTGCCACGGATGAAGGTGGAGCCGTCCTGCACGATGTCCAGGTTCACCCCTTCGGGCAGATCGGCTTGGATCTCGGGCAGGATTTTTTTCACTTCCTTGGAAATGCTGACCACGTTTCCATCTGAAGCGTTGGTCAGCGAAATGCGCACCACGTTGTCTTGCAAGACTTTATCGTCCATATTGTGGAAGATGGCTCTGGAGCGCACTTCTTCGGAACTGTCTGTGATATCCGCCAGGTCGCGCAGCTTTTTAACTCCATAAGCTGTGGGAATATCCGCATCTGCAATTTCGTCCAAGCCCTGATATTGACCTTTCAGGCGCACAGAGTATTCTTGGGTTCCACGTTTGAAGTTTCCCGCCGGCATATCAAGGTTTTGGGCTGCCAGGATTTGAAGCAGTTGCATCATGGACAGCCTGTTCTCATAAACCACTTGGTCTTTTAGGGTTACGTCAACCTGCCGCTTGGCTCCACCGGTGATGGCAACTTCGCCCACACCGGGGATTTGGCCAAAGCGGTCCTTGAGCTTGGTATCCGCCAGTTCGTGCAGCTCACGAGCATCCAGTTTTCCGCTTAAAATGATGTCCATAAATGGTCGGGTATTCATATTAAGCTTCATCACCACAGGCTTTTCCACCTGTTCTGGCAAATCACGCAGGATGGCATCCACCTTGTCTTTCACTTCCTGGTTGGCAACATCAACGTTCTTCTTGATTTTGAAAGCAACCAGGACCACGCTGACATTCTCCATCGAATAGGATTGGGTGTAATCCACCATGCTAACTGTGGCGAGGGCATCTTCAATCCTTTTTGTGACCTGGGTTTCGACCTCGGAAGGCCCTGCCCCGGGATACACAGTTTGGATGAGGACGAAGGGCAAATTGATGTCTGGCATCAGGTTCAGCGGCAAAACAAAATAGGCAAGAGCGCCAAACACGATGAACACCAACAGCGCCATCGACACCAGGATGGGTCGTTTGATCGATAAATCTGAGAGAAACATGGCGGCTTCCTTATTCGATCACTTTGATGAGGTCGTTTTCCGAAAGCAGAGCGATCCCTTCCGTGATGAGAATATCTCCAGGCTCCAATCCCGAAATCACTTCAAAGCGAACTTGGTTGTCCATTCCCGTTTCGATTTCACGTTTCACGGCATGGCCTTTCTGAGCCAGCCAAACAAATTTCTTGCCGTTTTCGGACACGATTTGTTCACGATTGACGACGATGACACCAGACCGGGATTGGGTTTGCAGCTTAACCCGGGCTGTGACACCATAGCTCACGCGCTGGCCTCCAGCGGGAAAACTAACTTCAACCGGCACACCCTGCGTTTGAGGATCAAGAGCCAGCGAAACCTTGCTGACCTTGCCTTCGAGGCTGAGATCGCCAACCGTTGCCGTGGCAGCCGTTCCAACCTTGAGGTTTCGCGCCACTTTGTCCGGAACGTTGAATTTTGCCTTGTAGCCCGCAGTGGCAGAGACTTGGAACAAGATTTGTCCGGGATAGCTCATCTCCCCCGGTGCGACTGCCATACTGGTCAAAACTCCGCTGAGCGGTGCGGTCACATTGATCATCTTGCGGCTGGATTCCATATTTGCCTTGGCAAGCAAATACTGGGTTTCCACATTGTCCAGATCCTGTTGCGATATGGCGCCTTCTTCGTGCAGCTTTTTCATCCTTTCATAAGCTTGGCGGGCGGCATTGTAGCCTGTGGATGCCTGTTCAAACTGCGCGGAGGGCGTGGTTTTGGGAAAGGATACGATCACCTGTCCGGCGGAAACTCTGTCCCCCACCTTGGCATGCACCCCTGCCACAACATCTGCCAGCATGGATATGCCGTAGGAATCGGAACTTCCACCCAAAACCGCATTGTAGGTCAGTTCTTCGCTAAAACTATCTTCGGTCACGGTGACCACGCGGACCGGGATTCCCTCTTCCTTTTGGATTTGCTCCATGCTTTTACCCTGCTGGCCTTTTTTGCCGCAGGCGCCCATGAACAAACCCAGGCAGATTATGGTGATGATGACTACTTTTTTCATGATCTGTCTCCGTTATAAAGATTAATCCCCAGCGATCTTTGAAGCTCGCGAGTGGCGGAAATCACTTCATAGATCGAGTTGTAATATTGCAATTTAATGGCAGACAGGGTGGTTTGAGCGTCGAAAACTTCCAACTGTATTCCCATCTGACTTTCATAACGGACGCGAGCCAGTTCCAAGCCTCGCTCCGCGATTTCGATATTTTTCTCATGGACGCTGTGGTTTTGCAGTGCATGGTCCAGTTTTTTATAATCCTGAGTGATCTGCAGCCGGATCAGAGATTCAAAATCCTGATGCTGCAGCCGGGAAAGCATATAGTCGTGCTTCGCTGCGCGAACTTTTGCCAAGCTTTGCATTCCGTCGAAAATGGGAATGGAAACTCCCACGCCAATGCTGAAGTTGGTGCCAAAATCGTCCTTGTGAATGGCAAAATCCTGAGCTGCCGTATAGAGCGACGCGCTGGCCTGAAGACCCACGCTTGGCATCAGGGCGCCTTTTTCCACCTTCCACTGCAGCTCTTTCACTTCAGAAGCCATGGAAGCCATGGCAAGCTCCGCCCTGTTTTGCGTTCCCAAGGTCAAAGCCTCGTCCAAGCTGATTTCCAAAGTCTGAGGCATTTCGAATTCACCTTCGGGGGTCAGATCTTCATCCGCCTTGCCCAGATGAGTGCGAAAAGCAGCCAAAGCCAGATCATAATTGCTTCGCGCTTCCAAAAGCTGGGGTTCCAGCTTGGCAACTTCCAATCGCGCTCGCAAAACGTCGAATTCAGACACCATTCCTTCACGATAAAAGGCTTCCACCCGGAGCAAATGCCGCCGCGCGAGACCCAAAGCCTCTTCCTGCAAGGCGATGACCTTTTCCGTCAACAGACAGGAATAGAAGAGCTTTTCGGTTTGCAGCACCACATCCTGTTCCTTCATTTGCAGGTTCAGGCGCGTGATTTCGCGGTAGCGCTCGGTGGCTTTGATCCCGTTGGCGAGCCTTCCTCCCGCAAAAAGCACCTGATCCAGTTGCAGCGACGCCGCAAGCGAACCTTCGTCCTTGGGAGAATCTGGGATCAAATTGTTCGCAATGCCCGAAATTGCCGCAGCTAACAAATAGTCGTTGGCGGTGGAGCTTTCAGGATCCAGGTAGCTGCCAATATTCACCGGAGGCAGTTGTACAGCTTTTGGCAGATGTGTGCGAGCCAGGCTATATCCTCCCTGGAGCGTGAGCTGGGGATACAAGCCGCCCTGAACTTGGGCACGGCTTTGCTCTGCGATGGCCACTTCCTCGCGCGCCATCAACAGAGAGCTATTTTGGTCCAGGGCTATGGTAACGCTTTCCTGGAGTCCGATGGCGGACAGGCCAAGTGCCCAGGTCAGCGTTATAAGTGCAAAAAAGATACGTTTCATGGCCTATTCCTCTTTTTTGATTTCATTAATTAGGGATTCCTTGCGGGCTGGCTTGATAATGCCAAATAGTATCAGCCTCACAATGAGATCGTGGTCGCGTTCGATGCGACGGATGATCTTGTCTTTGTCTTCAAGGTCAATCCAGTTGTCCCCCAACATAAACCATTCATGGAACATCAGGCTGAATTGTTGTGGGTTCACCCAATCGTTTACCAAACCCTCTTTTTTTCCGCTCACAATGATGCCAGATAAAAGCATGCCCATGCGGTCGCGGTATTCGGTGCGAATTTGATCCAAGCTCTCAAAGCCGTCGAATGGGTTTTGATGCATCGCCTCGATCAGGATGGGCATATTTTCAAAGATATAGATCATGGGCAGGCGCAGAAAGCTGGAAAACTTGTCTTCAAAATTGTTTGCTGAGTTGATTTCTTTTTCCAACTTTATAAAAAGCTCCTCCGCTTTGGTACGTATTGCAGCTATGAAAAGCTGCTCTTTACTCGGAAAATAGTAGTAAATGGTCGCTTTGGCAATTCGCGCACCCCGGGCAACCTCTTCCATCGAGGTTTTATTGTAGCCCCAGCGCGTGAAATGCTCTATGGAAACTTCCAATATACGTTCTTTCCTTTTGTCTTTAGCATTGTTCATTTATCCACCTCACTTTGTTTTAAACCCACTTGGGATAACGAATAACGACCTTCTTAAAAAGGTCATTTTCGATTCTTCGACCAATATGTACCAATCGGTTGAATAGTCAAGAAAAATCTTTCTGAAAACCCGAAAATCTAAAAATACTTTTGGGGTTTCCGAATGCTTGATTGTGTTTATTTCAAGGTTTGATCCGTGTTTGGAGAGAAAAGAAGGGATTGGAATTAATTCAACAGCCGCCTTCCTTTGATGTATGGTGTCTCAAAACCAGTGCCTCAAAACCATCATGAAAATCGGTTCACCCCCTGTTTCAAGGTGTCGATCACTTCTTAATCAAGCCTTAATCAAGTCTTAATAATTAACGCTTGATTAAGACTTGATGATCACTTGATTAACGCTTTCAGGCAAGGGGTGACCCGTCCTGAACCAGGTTGACTCCCAGCCGGATTTAAGCCAGCAACCACCCACTTTCACTTTTCAGCCGGACAAGCCAAACCCAGGCTGGATCAGGGTTACAATTATTTACTTGACAGGGCGGGCTATTCAAATCCTTATGATTAAATCAAAAAATGCGGGAGGAAAAAATGAAAAAGCAACTGACTGGAAAAGAATTGATTGAGTTTTTGGAAACCACCAGCCCGGCCGCCTTGAAAGAGGCACTGGAATACATCCATCCCGCTGATATTTTGGACGCCATGGAAGACTATGATGGCGATTTCTTCAACCTCTTGGTCCGGATTCCCACCGATATTTTGGCAGGCATTTTGGAAGAAGCGGAGGAAGAGGACAAGGGTGAATTGCTGGGTCTTTTCTCCACTGATCAGAAAGTAGATATCATCTCGGAAATGGCTTCAGACGAAGTTGCCGACATGATGGAACACTTTGACGACGATGAAGTCAATGAACTGATCTCCAGTTTGGACGAGGAAAAAGCCCAGGAAATCAAACAGTTGATGAGCTATGACCCCGAAACCGCCGGCGGAATCATGGCCACGGAATTTGTGCCCGTGAATGCACAGATGACGGTTAAAGACACCCTGGAATATCTGCAAAAAAACGGTGAAGACGCTGAAACCATCAACTATCTGTATATGCTCGACCCGGATGACAAGCTGAAAGGCGTGGTTTCGCTGCGCGACATTGTGATGAGCGAATTCAACCTGCCCTTAACGGAACTGGTGAACCCAAACGTGGTGAGCGTTCCCACCAATATGGACCAGGAGGAAGTTGCCCAGCTTTTCCGCAAATACGGCTTTTCCGCCATCCCCGTGGTGGATGAAAATCATAAAATGCTGGGAATCATCACTGCAGACGACGTTTTGGACGTGGTGGTGGACGAAAGCACGGAAGACTTTGAGCGCATGAGCGCGCTGTCCCACAGTGAAACGGAATATCTGGACAGCAGCGTGATGACCCTGGCACGCAAGCGCATATTTTGGCTGTTGTTTTTGATGATTTCCGCCACTTTCACCGGCATTGTGATCCAGCGCTATGAAAGTGCCTTGGCAATCGACGGCATGCTGATCCTGGTAGCGTTCATCCCCATGCTGATGGACACAGGTGGAAACGCAGGCTCACAATCCGCCACCCTGGTGATTCGCGGTATGGCGCTGGGCGAAATTTCCATCAAAGACTTTTTTGTAGTTTTGTTCAAAGAAATCCGGGTGAGCCTTGTGGTGGGTCTGGCACTGTCGGTGGTCAATCTTTTGCGGATCTGGATGTTCAACAAAGACCTGATGCTGGGTCTTTCGGTGTCCATCGCCATGTTTTTCACCGTGATCATTGCCAACGTCGTGGGCGGAACCCTGCCCCTCATAGCGCGGAAATTCAAGCTGGACCCTGCCATCATGGCTGCGCCCATCATCACCACAATCGTGGACGTTTTGGCCCTGATCGTCTATTTCAGCGTGGCGATGAAGCTTTATAACCCTGCATAACAGCCGAACGCCTCAAGCCTCTTTGTCCCCACGCAGTTTCAGCCACCACTGTATGCGTTTGGCAATCTCCTTTTCAAAGCCGAATTCTCCCGGTTCGTAATAGCTCTTTTCCTGCATCTGCTGTGGGAAATATTTCTGGTAGGCATAGCCATGTTCAAAGTCGTGATCATATTTGTAGTCTTTACCGTAGTCCAGTTCTTCCATCAGCTTGGTGGGCGCATTGCGAATGTGCATCGGCACCCCAAAATGGCTGGTTTTGCGAGCATCCTCGGCAGCGTGACCATAAGCCTTGTAAAGTGAGTTGCTCTTGGGCGCAGTGGCAAGATACACAACCGCTTGCGCCAAGGCGGTGTTGGCTTCCGGCATGCCCAAAAAGGTGAGCGCTTCCTTGGCTGCAATGGCTTGGGTCAGGGCAGCGGGATCAGCCAAACCCACATCCTCGGAGGCAAAGCGGATGAGCCGGCGCACGATGTAGCGCGGATCCTCCCCCGCTTCCAGCATCCGGGCAAGCCAATAGAGCCCGGCTTGAGGATCCGATCCGCGTAAAGACTTGTGCAGAGCAGAGATCAGGTTGTAGTGTTCCTCGCGGTTTTTGTCGTAGAACAGGGTTTTCTTTTCCAAAACCGCCGCCATTTCCTTCACTTGGGGATGCGGATTCTCCTTCAGCCAGGGTTCCAGCAGTTCAAGCTGGTTCAAGGCTCTGCGGGCATCGCCCCCGCTCTGTTGGGCAAGCCATCCCAAAACTTCGGCATCCTCCTCCAAACCCAGTTCCCGCATGCCTTTTGCCAAGATTTCCTGCAAATCCTCTTCGGACAGCATTTCCAAAACGAAGACGTGACAGCGCGAAAGCAGGGCTGGGATCACCTCAAAGGATGGGTTTTCTGTGGTGGCACCGATCAAAATGACCGCACCGCTTTCCACAAACGGTAAAAATGCGTCCTGCTGCGACTTGTTGAAGCGGTGAATTTCGTCGATGAAGATGATGGTGCGCTGGTTGCTGCGCCGGTGGGCATATTCGGCATCCTTCATCACAGCGCGCACATCGCCGATCCCGGAAAGCACCGCGCTGAACTGCACAAACCGATGTCCCGAAACGCTTTCGATCACTCTCGCAATGGTGGTTTTCCCGGTTCCGGGCGGACCCCAAAGAATGAAGGAATGATATTCTCCGCTTGCCACCATCTGCCGCAAAAGGGAACTTTGCGCCACCAGTTGGGTCTGCCCGCGCAGCTCGTCCAGGCTTTTTGGACGCAAACGCTCTGCCAGAGGTGCATCGCGTTCTGTATTTTCAGCGGAATTCAGTAAATCGGTCTGCTCGTCTTTCACTGTGGGGCTCAAAAATCCATGAAGCCTGCCAGCTCGCTGGGGTCATACCAATCCAGGGAACCCTGGATGCGCTGGAGTTCTACCAACAGCAAACTGCGGTGCTTGTCCTCCTCCTCCGCCAGTTCCAAAAGCATTGCTTTCAGTTCGGGCTCGGAAGTCTGTTCGGCAAAGGCCAGATAGTGGTTTTGGGCAATTGCTTCGCGCTCAGCGGCATATTCCAAAAGCGCCACCGGATCGTTTAAATCGAGGCCTTGCAGGTCTTTGTCCTTCAGAGCCTTGGCTTCGGGCTCGGCATCCGGGAATTCCGGGCCAAAGCTCTCGCGCAGCCTGGCTTCATGGGCTTGCTCCAGCAAAACCAATTCGCGGAAAAAGACGCTGTTTTGTGGGTTTTTGAAGCTTTTCGCCAAGGCGTCGTAAAGCTTTTGAGAGCGGATCTCCTGCGCCAGGGCGAGGAGGTAAAGTTCTTTTTTATCCATTTTTTCCTTCCTTATTTATGTGGTCTGACGGATCAATTCGATGGGGTTGATCCTGTGCAGCCTGCGCAGAGGCAGCAGCACGCTGATCAGGGTGATGGCAAAGGAAGCCAGCACCACGCTCAGATAGTCCTTCCAACTGAACACAACCGGCAGGGGCAGCGGTCCGGCATCTCCCATGCCCATCGAAAGCAATCCAAAATGTTTTTGCACCAGCAGCAAAACTGTGGAAATGACGAGCCCCAACGCTATTCCCAGGCTGGACAAAATCAGCGCCTGCCTCAGAAAAAGCCCACTGAGATCGGCATCGCGATATCCGAACGCCTTCAGCAAACCCAGTTCGCGCCGCTTTTGGGCGATGGTTTTCAGCATGGAACCCGTAAGATTGAAACTGGCAATCACATACATGAACAGCATGATCACAAACATCAGATATTTCTCAAAGCGGATGGCGCTGTAGAGACTGGCGTCATAGGCGCCCCAATCCTCAACTTTCAAATCTTTGAAGTGGTTTCTGATCCGTTTTGTGTGCGCTTCCGGTGAGGTGGCATCAGGGGTTTTCACTTCGATGTAGTCAATCTCGCCGTTATAATCCTTGAAAAAGCTTGCCTCCTCCAGGGAAATGAAGCTGAAAGAATAGTCGTAATCCGGCATGGCAGTGCTGAATATGGCTGCCACGTGCACGGTTCTGACCCTGGGCAGGAGCCCGAAAGCAGTGGGGACATCAAAAACCGGGGAAAGAAGCTGAATCTCATCGCCAACTTTAACCCCCATATTCAACGCCAGAGAGCTTCCCAGAGCAATTCCACCCTCGTTGAAAAAAGGACCCGAAACATCGCCGTTCAGGATGCCCAACACATTTCCATCCGGGGTGAGTGTTTTTTGCCCAAGCGCCGCGCTGATGCGGGCATGCCTTTGCGGGTCGATTCCAAAGCACTGCGTGGAAAAAATCTGCTCACCTTTTTTGATCACAAGGTCGTTGCGGATCACAGGCGCTGTTTTGTAGCCCATGCCATCCAGGCTGTCCACAAGGCTCTGATATCCGCTCATGGCTTCGCCGCCCCTGGCTGTGATCCTGATTTCGCTGAGCGTGCTGGTCACGCGGTTGCGAATATCGGCACGCAGGCCGTTCATCACGCCGCCAACGCAGATCAGGGCTGTAACGCCAAGCGTGATTCCGGCGATGGTGAGCCAGTGGGATCGGTGGATAAAGCCGCGACCCTGGCCCCTCAGATAGCGAAGCGCCAGCCACAGCTTTCCTCTGTTTGTATCCATGGATTCCATTTCAAGGAAAGGCAGATTTTGGTCAAGCGCTTTTCTGCTCAAATCCTGTGAATTCGAGCCCTTTTTTGAATATCTTTCTCAAAAACCGTTTTTTCCGCCGCTCACAATACATTTGACAATTCTCCCGGCGCAGATTCCCTTGCCCAAAAGAAAGCTCTGGAAAACCAAATGAACAAACACATCGGGGAATATCTCGCCTGGCTGATGCCTGAACTCGCCCGCGAAGGAATTGAAATCCAAGACCAAAAAGAAATTGACTACGGCTGGCAGTTGCATTTGCAGGACAAAGAACATAAATCCGTTTTGAACCTGTATTATTCCGAGAAAAAAGGCGTGAGCAAGGTTTTGGCTGGCAAAGAAACCCCGCTGAAAGCCAGATTGCGCCTGCTCTTGGCTCGTAATTCCGAACAAACGGAAACCGCATTTCACACTTGGGAGCGCTGGATCGGCAGCGATGAAGCAGGTAAAGGCGACTACTTCGGACCCCTGGTGGTGGCGGCGTTTGCCATGGATCAGGAAATGGAGGAGGAACTGCGCTCGCTGGGAGTTATGGATTCCAAGCGCCTGACGGATCAAAGCATCAAAAGCATCGCCCACAGCCTCTATGAACGTTTTCCGGAACAGATCTCCTGCGTGGTGATCAAGCCCCTGCGCTACAACGAGATCATCGCAGACATGCAATCCCGCACAGAAAACCTGAACGACCTCCTTGCCTGGCAACATGGCAAAGCCATCATGGAGCTTTTGCAGCGCATTCCCAATATCCACGGCATTTTGGTGGATCGCTTCAGCCATGGCAAAAAAGTCAGCAAACTCCTCAGCGGCAAGGAAATCCCCGTCCCGGTGGAGGAACGTGTGAAGGCCGAGGCTGATCCCGCTGTGGCGGCTGCCTCCATCATTGCGCGCTACCAATTTCTGCAGGCCAAGGCATCCATGGCCAAACATTTCGGGATGAAATTCCCCCTGGGGAGCGGCAAAAACGTGCTTGAGCCCGCCCGCACTTTTGCAGACAAATTTGGCTGGGAACGCCTGGCGGAAGTTGCAAAGCTGCATTTTGTCACCAGCCGCGAGGTTCGTGCCCGGGATATTTTCGAGCCTTCCGCCGATAAATGACTTGACAGAAAGGCTCACACCTCAAAACTTGAATCAATAAATCAAACGAACAAGGCAAATATCCAAATTATCTTTGGATTGCAGGCATAAAATTTACCATCTCAGAACCCACACCGGGATTTTGGAGCATAATAATATGATCAAAGCAATGGGACGTCTGAATTTGGACGACTATAAAATAATGGACGCGCATGTTGAAAAGATTTTCAAGAATCTGGACAAAGGCAACAACGGCATTGCGGAGCGTCTGATCCACGAACTGGCAAACACGCCGAACTACTTTGTGCGCGAAGAACTGGGCAAACGCCTGGCGGCATACGAAGGCAAGGGAAAGCTGGAACGCATCTGCGGCGATATGCTGTCTCACAACCTCTATGGCATCCGTGCCACCGCGCTGTTCTATTTTTACTACCGGCATCAGGAAGACCCCGAAGTGATCGCCGAAACCCTTGACCGCACCTGCGAAACCGTTCCCTGGGAAAGCGAAACAATCTGCTTTGAGATGTGGAAAAAGGCGCCGGAAGTGATGAAAAAATACATGCCGGCATGGTCGGAATCGCCCAATCCCAAAAAGCGCGAAATGTCTCTGCACGGCATGGAAAACATCGCCAGCCGCAGTCCGCAATACGCCCTTGCCTTTGTGGGTCGCCTGCTTGACGATCCGGATGAGGAAGTGCAAAAGAAAATCAGCCACATCCTGGTTCAGGTTGGGCGCATGCGACCTCAACACACCTATGCAAACCTGCGCACCTGGTTTTTGGAAGGTGATGAAAACCGCGCCAAAACCCTCTGGGCAACCCTCAAAAAACTCACCAGCCTGTTTTCGCAAAAGAATATGCGGGACAAAGCCCGGGAATTCACCAGCGTGAGCCAGCGCGTGGCGCAAAACTGGAAATCCGACCCCGATCCCGCCGTGGCGCAGCTGGGTCACAAACTTTCAAAACTGATCAAGGACCTATGATTCATGTGATCCTGGTGGAGCCAATCTATGAAGGCAATGTGGGCGCCGTGGCCAGGATCATGCACAATTTTGGATACAGCAGCCTGCGCATCGTGGGCGCCGTGCCCAGCAAAAACGACTTTTATCTGGCGATGCATTCGGAGCATCTTTTGGATGAGGCGCAGGTTTTTCCCACCCTCAAGGATGCCATCTCCGATCTTGACCGCGTGATCGCTTTTTCCCGCCGTTTGGGAAAATTGAAGCCCATTGATTTGGATCCTCCCGAACTGGCGCAATATTGTAAAAAGATACCCCACTTGGAGATAGGCTTGGTTTTTGGCAGAGAAACCTATGGACTCACGGATGAGGAAGCCGCGCTTTGCCCCCTGCGCTGCCACATTCCCGCAAATCCGGATTTTCCCTCCATAAACCTGGCTCAGGCGGTCACCGTGGCACTTTGGGAACTCACCCGCAAGGCGGATCCGGAAATCCATCTGCCTGCCGCACCGGGATTTGAGCTTGACAAAATGAAGACCTATATGTTGGATGTCATGGAATCCGCCGGGTTTTTCCGCAGCCATGAAACCACCAATTGGGAAAACTTTCTGGCGAAGATGCTGGCCCAGCTAAACCCTAATAAAACCATGCTTTGGCGCTTCCGGCAGCTTTTTAACCGCTGGCACGTGCTGACAACCGGAAAAGGCATGGGCTATGAACGCACGCACACCGATCCAACGGATGAAGACGAAACCGAATAAGGCATTTGTAAAAGCGCTACTCCGGGATGCGTTCCAAAGATTTTGGATAGAGGTATAAACATGACGTTACTGACGGCAAAAACAGAACTTACACCCCGTCAGCAAGAAATTTTCAGCTTTTGTGAAGACCATTTCTTTGCTAACGAAAACCCCAACTACGTGGCGAAACAATCCCGCTTTTTCACGGAAGGCTACGATGCTTTCGGCTTGGACGACAATCAGTTACGCCATCTGCGGGACGAAGTTTTCCAGCGCTTTCAGCCCAGCATGCCCGAAATGGCTGAATTGGCATACCATTTTCTGGCCACGGGGAAATATGAATTTGGCAGTCTGGGCCTGATGATGCTGAAAAAGAATCGTCCGCGCCTGGAACGTGGCGTTTTTGCCCACCTGAAACGCAGCCTGGACGAAGTGGTGCAAACCTGGACCCATGCCGACATCATTGGCACCAAGCTCACACCCGTGCTTTTGGAACTGGAACTGGTTACCCTGCAAGACTTTGAGCCCTGGCGCTTCTCCGCAAGCAAATGGACCCGGCGCGTGTCGGCAGTCACCTTGCTCTATCTCCGCAACCGCGTTGAAGTGGAAACCCTGCTGGAATATGTCACTCCGCTTTTGCAAGACAAGACCCGCCCGGTTCATCAAGGCGTGGGCTGGTTTTTGCGCGAACTTTGGAAGATCCATCCCCGCGAAGTGGAGGACTTCCTTTTTATCCACAAGGATCAAGCCGCGCCCATCATCATTCAGTATGCCACCGAAAAGATGAACAAAGATAAGAAAAAGCGCTTCCGCCGCGCCATCAGCAAAACCGGCAAACCCGCCGCTCACCGCAACAAAAAAGACAGACCCACCAAGGTTGAAATCGATGAATAAACTATTATCCGTTTTCCTTTTGCTAATTTTTCCGCTGATCGTTTCGGCGGCGCATCTTTCCATCTCGCTTGAACTTGAGCCACCTCTGAATGGCGAGTTTTCACTCGGCTGGGGAAGCCTTTCCAGTCCCGGTTCGCCGCGTTTGCCGCTGCGCACCATCAATGTGCTTCTGCCTCCTGATGCCCAAAACATCTCCCACAGCGCCGATTTTTCCAATTTGCGAACCATCGCGGCTCCTGCCCCCGAACTGAACTCTCCATTTTTCAATCAGGAGAGCCTGCTCACCGGCAGTCCCAGCCGTCACAATGCTCCCCAAGTGGTTTTTTATGGCATAAAGCATTGGGGCGATGTGAGATATGCCAGCTTTGGCGTTCTCCCCGCCGTGCATGATGGCAGCCACTGGCAGGCTTGGCAAAAACTGAATCTGGAATTGAATTGGAGCCAGGGGCAAAGTAAGGAAAACCCAGCCATTCCTCCGGTTTGGAAGCATCTGTCGGGCAAGGACTTCGATCCTCAAAACTTTTTCGTGAATCCTCAGGATTTGGACTCATATTACCAAAGCTCCAATACGCGTAACTACGACTATCTCATCATCTCCACACCCGCTTTGTATCAGGCTTTGGCGCCTCTGGAGAGTTTCAGGCAAGGCCAGGGCTTTGTCACCGCCTTTCAGGATATCACAGCCATCTTGGCTGGAGGCACCGGCGCCACTCCCGGCGAAAAGCTTCGCAACCACCTGATTTTACAATATAATAACAGCCCCTTTTCCCACCTGCTTTTGGTGGGCGATCACGACACCGTGCCCGTGCTCTATCTCAGCCCGGAACCGGACGCCCAAAACAACGTCCCTTCCGACTTTTTCTATGGTGACCTCAGCAGTATAATCGACACCGATGGAGACGGACTCCTGGGAGAATATTCGCCCGGGGAGGGCTTGCAGGATTTCCTCTGCGACTTCACGCCGGAGGTGTTGGTGGGACGCATTTCCACAAACAATGCAGCCCAGGTAAGCCAGATCGCAGAACGCACCGTGGCATACGAACAAAGCAGCGCCCCCTGGAAAAAAAGAGCCCTGCTGCCCGCGGCATATTTGAATTATGGCGGCGAACCCGAACCGGTTTATCTGCAAACCGACGGCGCCACCTTCATGGAATATGTAAAAGCAACCGCCTTAAGCGATTGGGACTGCGACACCATGTATGAGCAAACGGGATTTTTGCCATCTTATCCTTCCACTCTGCCGCTGGATTATGACGATCTGTACAATCAACTCAGCATCCAAAGCTACGGAATCTTGAACTGGAGCGCACACGGCTCTGCGGAATCCTCATCCCGCAAGGTCTGGATGTCTGATGACAATGGAAACAATCAGCCCGATCCCTGGGAAATGCAGTGGCGTTCCATGGTTGACCGCCAAAGCTTTGACAACCTGGCAAACGGCGATGGCAGCATCCTTTTTGCCGCTTCCTGCTACAATGGCAGAATCGACGGCTCCCAACCCTGCCTGGCGGAATATGCCCTGCTGAAAAAGACAGTTGCCTCCATCGGTGCCACCCGCACCGGCTGGTACAAAATGGGCTGGAGCAATCCCGGCTGGGGCGGATTGAGTTCCTACAACTACCATTGGCTGGAAAACCTCGCCCGCAATCAGCTTTCCCTGGGTGCGGCGCATGCTCTGGCAGGGCTCATCCACACACAATACTATCTTTTTGGCGATCCTCTGGACGATGGCGGCGTGATCTGGCCGGAGCTGCAAAATGTTTATACATATATGCTTTACGGTGACCCCGCCATCGGTCATACCGGTGCGGGAACTCCCTTTGGGCAAATCCTGATTTATGAACCCAATCCATCCAACAGCCTGGAACTGGTGGATTGCTTCATCAGCACCAGATTCAATGTGATCCACACCGATAAACTCATTCCGGACTACGACTACATCAACCAATTCGACGCCGTGTTCTGCCTCTTTGGCACAGGCTCGGCAACCTACGTTCCCAGTCCGGGTTCGTTGGATTATAATCTGTTGCTTTCATATCTGGATGCGGGAGGTAACGTCTATATGGAAGGCGACTTACCTTGGGAAAATGCCAATCCCTTATGGCAGAAATTCGGCACCTCCGCTCCGGCAGGGCAAAGCATTGTTCTTCACGAGGTTCAAACCGTCCAAGCCGGCCATGTTTACACCTGGGGCTACGATGCCGCAAACACTCAAGTTCAACTCCTGCAAGCCGCTACGCCTGATGCCCAAACTCTTTTCACCGGTGAAAACCCCAGCCAGACAGTGGGAATTTTGAATCGGACAAACACCTACACCACAATCGCTTCCAGCTTTGAACTGTCCAAAGTTCAAGGCGGCGCTCCCCATCGCGAGCTTTACATCATGCTCGCCATCATTTTGGATAAATTCGGTCTCATTTCGTTCTTGCCATCGGCTGTGGAAGATATGCAAACTCCCCAGGCAGAACTGCAGGCCAACAGCTTCCCTAACCCCTTTACCACAGGGATTTACGTCAATATTGAGCTTCCCAAAGCCGCGGATGTGACGCTGGATATCTACAACCTGCGCGGGCAAAAAGTGAGAACACTTGTTCAAAGCTCACTTCCCGCCGGGAACCGGCAATTCTTTTGGGATGGTCGTGATCAAAACCATAATCCCACCGCCCCCGGCATCTATTTCTGGCGTCTCATCGCCGCCGAAAACCGCCTTCAAGGCAAAATGCTGAAACTGGCAAATTAACAAAACCATGGAGATTGGCATGCCAAAATTCACAAAACGCACCCTGATTTTTCTGCTCCTTTTCTGCGCTCTCACTTTGTTGAACGCGCTCCCTCCGGCTTTCACCGCCAAGGGCAATCCCAAACTTTATAAAGAACTGCACAGCTTGGCTTTGAACAATCTTAAAAAGCTTGATAGGAGTCACCAAAGCCAATACCGCCGCATGCTCAAGAATAATAATGATGTTTTGATGGCGTATCTGCTTGCCTATGAAAGCGATGGCGCTCTCCAGATTGCCAATCCGGACGACGTGATGAGCAACTACCTTCAGGTCCGTACACTTCTGAATACCCACGGCACCAGCCTGGAGCCCGAATTTTACCTTTCCTATGTGGCTCATCAAACCGTGACCGAAGAAAGAATTGAGCCCTACCGGGATGCACTGCTGAAAGACGGACTGCAGGAAATTTTGGATGGCAGCGAAGACGAGATGGAAATCTATCGCAAGCTTTGCCAATGGTGCGTGGGACGCCTGCAGTTTCAGCCCACCTCCGGACGCGACCAAAGCCCGATGGATATTGTGTTCAAAAGCCAATATGGCCGTTGCGAGGAAATGCAAATCCTCTTTGTGGCAGCCGCCCGCACCGTTGGACTGCCAGCGCGACCTGCCAGCACACCCTGGTGGCCGCATCAGGACAACAATCACGCCTGGGCTGAAGTTTGGCTGGACGGCGCCTGGCACTACACGGGAGACATGGATGCCGCCTATCATCCCGATCAGACCTGGTTTAGCGGCATGATAGACAAAACCGTTCTCATCCTGGCAAACGGTTCCCTGCCTGCTGAAAACGACGAAGTTTTGCGCTCCGGGCGCTATGATTGCACCATCAATTCCATCCGCAACTATGCCGGTGAGCGCACACGCAACCTGAAGATCCAAACCCTTAATGCAGAAGGAAATCCGCTGGCGGATACCTCCGTGGGAATTTTGGTTTACAACTGGGGCACCCTGCGCCCGCTAATCTATGTAAAGACCGATTCCGCTGGCAAATACACGCTCAGCGTGGGACGGGGCGCGTTCTATCTTTCCGCTTTCAAAGATGGGAAAAGCGCGCTGGAACTGGTTCCCTCCTCGGAAGATGAGGATCTTTATTGTCAGCTCAGCCTCAGCGAAAAACCGCTGGCAGACCGCAACGACATGCTCTTTTATCCATCCAATCCCTTTGAATGGAAACAGGCGCCAGCCTCCTGGGATGAGGGCGTGAAAGTGCAAAAGGACTATTGGGCTGCGATTGACCGTTCCTATGCAGACCGTTTCGGCTTTGGCGCCGCTCCCAAACAGGAAAGATTCATCATCGCCGCGCGTGGAAACCACTCTCAGGCGCAGGAATTTCTGCGTCGCCACCCCAACGCGGATGAAAACTTTCTCAGCGACGTGGTAAACGATGAGAAATTTGACTCCAAATTCCTCTGGCAGGCAAATGCGGATCAGATTGAAGCCCTTTATTTTGAATGGTTTAAATACAATGATGAGGATGAGGAAGAATTTTGGGATTATTATTACTCAGATATGCTCACCATCATCAACCCCAGCGTTTTTTATGAAGAACTGCCCCAGGTAAACAATTTCCAAAACGGCAAGCCAAGCATCTATCCACCAGCGTTTTATCAAAAAGGTAAAACTGTCATTCAGCGTCTGGACAAGGCAGCCCGCTGGATGAAAAAGAACTATAAGATCAATGCCGCCAAAGCCTTGGACGGACTCCTGCCCCTGGATATCGCCGTGCGGCAAAAATATCTGAGCCCCGTGCAGTATAGAATGATGGCCACAAACCTGGCACGAGCGAATGCCATACCGGCTGGTTTTTCCAGACGCCCAAATCTGCTTAATGTGCGTTTTGACGACGATTATTATGGATATTATGATCTGATGAAATGCGCTCCGGAAGTGGATCCGGAAGACAAACAGGCGTTTTGCACACTGCGGGTTCTCACTTCAGACGAGGACGGTGCGCCGCTGAGCCTTTCCTACCTCATGAATCTGGAATTGATCGTCTTTCAGGACGGAGCTTTCTATTGGCCGGAAGGTGATCCAATGCAGGATGAAGGAAACGGAGTTTACACTTTCCGCGCTCCCAAGGGCGAGTATTATCTCCAGGCAGGATACCGGGTTTCAGACAGTCAAACCGCTTTCCAGATGAGGCGGGTGGATCTTTCCGAGGCGGATAGTCTGCAGGTGGAAATTGTATTGCGTGAATATCCCCGTGGCTGGAGCGATGGTGTTTACTATGAACTTCCTGAGCTTTTGGATGACTTGGATATCGAAGGTTACAGCATTTTTCTGATTGGAAATCACGACCAGGAAAACAGCGTGCGCCTGGCAGAAAAACTGCGCTCCCTGGGCAGAAAATTCCTCTGGGTGGGACACGAGCCGGCAGCGCAATCGATTGCGAATTATGTTGTTAGCCCCACTTGGAAAGAATGGGTGAAAGAAGACCAGCGTAATCGCGTCCGCACCATCACCCTGGTTCGGTGGGAAGATGGAAAATGGATTGGCAGCTATGAAGGACTTTGGGATAAACTGCCGGATTGATTCTTCTTTCAGCCACCGTGGAGAATGCCCCAAGAAGCCTCATCCTGCCTTCCTCCTTGGCCCGAGCCAATGAGCCACCGCAAGACAACCCAAAGGCAACCCAATAAAAACTTGGGAGGCTTATGAGAAGGATCCATGTTGTTACCCTGTTGGGCTCAAGGGCGAAGCCTGATTAAAAGTATTCGTAGCGGATTTTCAGTCGCAGGCTTTCCTCGCCTTTGCCGTTGGTGACCACATATTCCGTGATGTTGCCGTGTTCATCGGTCTCATAGCTGTAATTGTCTGTCATTTTGTCGTTTGGAGAATCGTACACGGTTTTGGTCAGCCAGCCTGAACCGTTGTAGCTATGGCTGTATTTGCGCATCAGGTTGCCCTGCGGATCGGTCACCTTTTTTTCCTTAAGCAGCCCGGCTGCATCGTAGCTTTCCAAGGTTTTTTGGGTGGGTTGGCCGTTCAGATAGTCCTGCAGGATAGTGACCGTGTTTGATTTGCTGTCATAGCTGTAAGACGCTGTCTGGTTGAATTTTCCATCCATACCCTTCTTTTGGATACCTGACGGTTTGCCCTGGCGGTTATAGTAAAAACGCTGGTTGCGAAGGCGTCTGGTTTCCGTGGTGTACTGAATTTCGATATTGTAACCGTCTGCAGTGTATGTATATAGATGCTGGAGTTCGATATTGCCGTCGGAGTCGAAAAACTCGATCCGAGTCAGGTAGCCCTCATCGTCATAATGATAGAGAGCGGCGTCACCTTGAATGGGATAAATGTCGTCCAGATCGTCAGTTCCGTTTTCCATGCCATCATGCCAGGCATATCTTTGTACCCGCTCAAGCTGTCCGTCTTCGCGATAGTGGTAGCGAAAACCGTTTGGGATGGGGTCGTGCCCATAGGTGATGCTGCTGTGCATTTTTCCCAGGCTGTCGAAACGGACAATCACGTGGTCGAACAACATGGCGGGTTCCCACAGCAGATCGCCGCTTTGAACATACATCTTGCGCACCTGACCCTTGAGCTCGAAATCCTTCCAATCAAGTTGGTCCAAACCGCCGTTTTTCAGGGGATATTTGTCCAAGGCTTCGTGCCGCTTCACGTAAGGGGCACCCGGCTGTGAAAATCCACGGGGAGCAGCTTGGGCAAAAGCCGTCAATGCCAGTGAAATCAATACCAAAAATAGGATTGTCTTCTTCATCTTTCATCCTTATTTGCATAAATGCTTTTATGTATATACTGAGCTTAAAGCGCTTTCCTGTCAAGAGGATTTTAGCGACGGCTCATTTCGATTACAAAAACCTCAGAACCCTTGGAATGGACTTATTGTTTTTGTATTAAACCTTATTCTAATATTTTAATTTTCATTTTCTTCTTCATTGTAATTCCAGTCCTCGTCTTCATCATAGTTTTCATCATAGTCTTCATTATGGTCCTCTTCTAATTCTTGCCAGACTAAGATTTCATAACATTCTCGCACCTCTGGCTTGTAGCACACGGGTCCACATTTTAACCAGACAAGCAATCCCTCCAATGATGAAGGTGGGAAGGGTTCGTGAAGATTAGTATCAATCTGAATTATTCTGTAACCTCCATATTCATATACGAAGATTTTGCCTGTATGTTTGTAAGCAACGTATTGAACAGACGCATTGGGTGTCTCGAATTCACTGACAATTATTGCATGTGCTCTAGAATCTTCTTGCTCAGGTGTCAATGCTTTCTGTGGCACCATGTTTTGTTGGGGTTCTGTGTTTTGTTGGGTCGCAGCGTTTGGTCTGTTCATTTCGTTCATCATACGCATTAACAAATTGAGTTTTGTGTAATTGTTCATGTCTTCCTCCAAAAGATCTGTATTATAAATGATAATATGTTGCAGTCGTCCATAGTTCGGTCTAACCAATTAAGGTGAAAACTCTAACTCGTTGTTTTAGGTTCCCTGATGGGGCTCGTCATTCTTCGTTACTCACAATACATATATGGCTAAAAAACTGGTTACAGTGTTTTCATATCTTTATTTTATGTCAAGTTTTATTTCGAGAGTTTCAGTACAGAACACAATCCCATATCTTACAATACATTTCAAGATACGATGCTTGGCTTCAAAAGAGGTTTATCTGCATACGTTCCACCCTACAAGAAAAGACCGTTTCCGAAGGTATCGTATTCCGCCGGAAACGGTCTTTGTAGGCAATTTTCAATATTTAAACACCGCGCTCATTGCCAGCTAACGCACAGTGCTACTTTGGGTTAGTATTCGAACTTCAGCGAAACCTGGCTGTTTAAGCCCTTGGTGCTTCCGCCGATGACGGCGGGGCCATCATGCAGGAAGTTTTTGCTGAAAACGGTATCGATGGTGAATTTGTCCAATTTGATGGCAAGGCCGAGGTTCATGTCGAAGTCGGCTTCATATTCGCTCCAAATATCGTGCAAATCGACGTTGGATTCCAATTCCGCCTCGTCTTTCCAAGTCCAAATGCCGAAGTTTTGCCTTGCGCCAACTCTGCCGGTGAGCCATTTTGTGATGCGTGATTCCACACCCAAAGTGTATTCCGGCAGGGTCAAATAGGTCTGTGTGTTTTTAAATACATTGTTGTTGAAATTGTTGGTGTCCTTGACATTGGCTGAATACACACCAATCGGCTTGAAGGTCATGATGATGCTGTGACCGGGGGCAAGTTTGTAGTTTGCGCCGATTCCCACAGCTGCATTGATGTCTGAGTGCGCCAGTTTCAGGGTCGATTTGACGCCCGTTGGCTCATATTCGTCGGTGAGAGCTTCATAGCCCAAATCGCCAAAGATTGCCAGATCCAGCATACTGTCTTCCTGGATGAAATAGCGTCCGCCCAGATCGACGCCAAAACCGGAATAGCTGGCAACGTCAGTGGAAGTGTTATCTATTTTTTCGTTTATTTTGGCGCCTTGATAAAGAACCTTGGCTCCCAAATCCAGCTTTTCATCGCTCATGCCAAATTTGAGTTCCACGAACTGTCCCTGCTGTTTTTCCACAAATCTGGTCTTGCTGCTGCCTGAGTCATAATCCTCTATGGCGCTGTCGAATCCGAAAGCGAGGCCCAGAGCGAATTTTTCTGCGAAGCCATAGTAGGCTTGGACCTTGTGGTAGAGCTCCAGATTGCTGTTATAGTTCAGATGTTCGTCCATATCAATTTCGCTGGGAAGATGAAGATAGAGTCCAAACACGTTTGTTTTCATGGGGACATTGGCACCCAGAGACCAATTCCAATCGTCGCCGTTGGAATAAAGCTCACCGTAGATGCCGCGGTTGTATTTAAATATCGTGCCGGGAAAGAAGTGAATGTCGGTATCGTCCCGGATCACGCCATATGGGTAGCCCAAAGCGGTCATGCGACTGTCCGTTGCGAACAATCCACCCGCCATCAGAGCAAGTGCCAAGAACAGTACTAAAGGTTTTGGATTCATTTGATCCTCCTTCCTGATTTCTGTTTTTAGTGTGATTTGATCTCACACTTTTCTAATATTATAGGTGGATGCTGGATTCTGCCAAGCTGTTTTTGGTTTTGTTGAAGTTGAGGGAAGGGTTCGCCCGTCTTTTTGATCAAATGTTCCGCCCAAGGAAAAAGGGATGGAACGAGCGTCCCATCCCTATGGTAATGAGGTTTTTAGGTCAATTTGGATATGTCAGGGTGCAGTCCTGTGAAACCTTGACCCAATACGCTTTTCCGGGTTCCATCTGTGTGGGTTGGATGCCCAGATGGTCCACCTGCTGCAACCATGGTGAAATGGATGCCAACGCTGTGGAAGTGGGTTTGGGGGCTTGAGGCAGGTAGGAGATCAGGTTCCAGCCGGTTTTGAGATTGATGGGCGTTTGTGATGCCACAATCTCGGTTCCGGTGATGCTGAACATTGTGGCTTGGGACACATTCACCCAATAACCTTCATCAACTGCCATGGTTTTCAGGGTGTTGAAATGTTCTGCCACGGAGGGAAGATGGCTTTTGCTGATGTTTTTTACCTGCAGAAGTCCGCTGAGACCTGAAAATACGTCTTCCACGCTGTAGGATGCGGGAACAGAGTTCAGGCTGATCAGGTTCCAGCCCGCGGAGAGGGAAATCTGCTGCTGGTGAGGCAGTTCGCCAAACACGATATTGACTGGAGTGGCAGCGCTTGCCGAAACCGTGACCTGCACATTTTGAGACTCATAGCCTGCGGTGCTGACGGTGAGGGTGTAGGTTCCCGGATTCAGGTAGCGATAAAAATCCCCGTGGATGGGGTTTGTGTCCACGATGGAATAGCTGTTGTCATAGCCAGCGATGCTGATTTCGGCCACCAACGGATTTCCATAAGCGTCTGTCACAGTGCCATGTATGCCCTTGAGGGCTTCTTCCAGATAGCTGAGCATGGCGTTGTAGTTGTAATTCCAATAGCTGGGCATGGTGGATGCGGAGGGCATCTTGGTGCGTGAACACTCGATGGTGACTTCACGTCCGTTGCGAGTGTAATTCATCCAATCCTGCCTTCCTCCGGAAATCATATACCAATCCGAGCCTCTGACGATTCCGTTTGAGGTGAGGGTGGCAAAATAACCGGAGAGGCCATCGTTTTGCGCGTTGGAGGCATAAACGAGGCTGGAAGAGATGAACCAATCATTGTCTGGATGTGTGGTGGAAATGAAGTCCCAAGGATAATTCACCACTTCTTCGCCGCCATGGTAGTTGACGCCAAAAACAAAGTGATGGGCATTGGCAAAATCCATCATGGCCTGGGTTTCAGGCTGGATGGGGCCGGTGTTTGTGCTGCCATCGGGTTTGGGATAGTTGCGGTTCAAGTCGTAACCGTTTTGATTGGCACGACGGGCAGAGGCAACAGTGTTGTTTCCGCCATAGTAAGTGCCATCGGGGTTTGTGTTTGGCCCGATATAGAGCTGCATGTTATTTACGATATTGGTGATGCGCGGATCGCTGCCATATTGGCTGAGCAGGGTGTCTATCAACCTCAGCATCAGCATTTTACCGGTGAGTTCATCACCGTGCATGGTACTGGTGAAAAGCACCTCGGGCTCGTTTTCGTCAACATTTACGTTATCAGAGATCTTGGCAATCAGAATGCTGCGCCCGCTTACCGTGGTTCCCACATTGTAGATTTTACAAAGATGGGGGTAATTGGCGGCAAAGCTGTTCATCATGGAGACATAGGCATCGTAGGTGGGATATGCATCCCAATCTCGCATCTGACTTTTGCTTGCTGCCATCACTGCAGGAAACTCTGAGGATGGAGCAGGCAGGATGTTGTAGTTATAGCCCAATTGGCAAAATTCATCCCATTCCCAGTCGTTGGCGTAGGCATAAACCCAGTGTCCGCTGACTTTATCGATGGAAATAAGGTTGGTGAGCTCTTGCAGCTTGCTTTTGTCTGAAAGCTGGAAGCGGAAGTAATACTGATTCCACTCCCCCGCCAAAAGAGGCAGGGAGAGTAGAATCAGAATAATGATGTATAGTGGTTTTTTCATCGTCTTTATTTGGCAACGCCACCTGTGATGGCAATTACGTGATAGAACATTCTGTCACCAAGGTAGTTATCCGTGAAGCTGGTGGTGGAAACGGTGGTGAGATACACGAAATCACCGTAAGGGTCGGTGCTGCGCCAGATCTGATATTGGCCGGCGTTGGGCACGGGGTTCCATTCCAGCTTCAAGCCGGTGGATGTCATTTCACAGCTGGTGATGACAGGTGCATCCAGATCAGTGAGAGTTTGGGCGTTGAGAGCCAACGGAGTGGGGTCACCAATCACGTCTCCAAAACCAGGGTTGATGATTCCCGTGATGGGATAGCTGACACCATCCGCATAGTTGTAGAGCACGAAATTGATGGGTTCATTCTCTGTGGCAAGATATACGAGGAGGGTCACATAAGCCTGACCATCGCTAACGGTAACATCTGCCACGCCGCGACATTCGCCGCCCGCAAAGGCTCCAACCACGTCATTGAGATTGGCAGGCACCCAGTCGAGAGTGACCACACCAAGCACGGTGACAGAGTTATTGGGATAAACTGTGGGTGTCCAATCCGGACCAGCCACAGGCTCCACAGTCACGAGGATATCGCCGTAGGTGGTGAGCCTTCCATCGCTGACGCCAAAGGTGAGCAGCTCTTGTCCCACCCAGTTTTGGGCTGCGCTGAAGGTGACCATCAAGCCGTTGATGTCCACGTTTATGTTGCTGTTTCCACTGCAGGTAAGAGTGAGCGGATCACTGTCAGGGTCGCTTGCCCAAAGTCCGAAGTTGCTTTGCAGGCTGCCGTTTTTGGGGAAGCTGAGATATTCCGGAGGGTCGAACGCAGGAGGCTGATTGATATAGCCTGTTACAGTCATACTCACATCCACATCCAGGCTTGGATTGATGGGATCGTTTGAAAACACTGTCAAAAGTGCTTCATAAATCCCAGCCGCCATGCCATCTGACGAGAAGGACAGAGTGACCTGGGCACTGGAACCACCAGCAATGCTGCCGTTCATGGGCGTGGCGTGTACCCAATCGATGGGGAAGCTGTCTTGGAGCAGGGTGATGGTGCCGGAAACCGTGTGAGGTTCGGCGCCATAGACGTCTCCATCAATGGTGAAAGGCAGGTTGAGATTGCCCCCAAAAGAGGAGCCAATGGTCACATTCACCGTTGCTGAAGCTGTTTGACCGCCTTGGATGACGCCCCAGTTGCCACTTTGTCCAAACCAATCGATGGTGATACCGTTCCCGGAGGTAATGTTGGGGTTCAGATCGCCACCGCTGCCGCCCACAAAATTGGTGGCGCTATTCACGGTGACACCTGTGGGGAAGGTGATATGCACGTATTTGAGCCATTCGGTATCGGTGCTGGCATTGGTGACGGTGAAGGTCCAATCCACTGTGTCGCCGGGCAGGTAGTTCGTGGCATCAACCACCAAGGTGCTGCCGGCAATGCTGCGATCTTTGTCTGACAGCGTCAGTTGATTTCCTCTGGCTGCAGCCACCAGCTCTTCCATCACGAGGGAATATTCCAGGGTGCGGGAGCCGGTATTGCTGATGGTGAGGATGCGGGTGGTTTCATCATCCGGGTCAAGAACGCAGGAAATGGAATTGCTGCTGAGGCTGATGGTGGGGGGAATGAACCCGCTGCCTGTGACGGCGATATTTACGGTTGGGCTGTTATTTGCATTGGAGCTGATCACAACGTTGCCGTTGTATGTCGTTGCTGCAGTTGGGATAAAGCTCAGATTATAGACCTTGCTCTGCTGAGCCGGGATTGTAAATGAAAGAACGTTGCGCTCTTCATCATCCTGTTTGGCAAAGCTCTCATCCGATCTGCTTGCCGCTGCCACAGTGTAGCCGGTGGGCGTGGTGATGGTGCCCGTCAGGGCTTGGTTGCCAACGTTGTTGATGGTGAATTGTTTGACCTCTGTGTTTCCCACCGCAAGTTCATCATAAGCTAGGGAAGTGGGCTGTACCGCTATAAGCGGAAGGTCGCCTGAGCTGGTAAACATGATCTGGAGATTGGGGCGCAGGCTGTGGGTGCCACCATTGGTAAAGGCGTCGGTTTGATCCACACTGTCACTGCGCAGGGAGATGTAGCCGTAATCCATACTGGTTGCCTGTACGGTTCCACTGGAGTTATAGCTGCCAATCAAACCAAAGGCAGTATCCACCACGATGTTTTCCACTCCGTTCCAGAGGAAGGGGGTATCCAGAGTCAGCATGTTCCACCCCGTGGAAGTGGGCTGATAGCTGGTGGCGGTCCACACTGTGGTGAGACCAGTGGAAACGAACGCTTGAGAATTGGTGGCGGAGGTATGTCCCATGCGGATGATGTAGTTTGGCATTGCGCGTTCAGGTGTGCCGGTGACATTGAACCCGATATGCGTGATGTAGGAACCGGCTGGGACACCCAGAGCATTCAATTCTGTCCTGGTATAGACAGATTGCCCGTGTAAGCTCTGATAATAGACGTTGATGGGGCAAGCCACATTATTGCCGGTGGATTCGTCTCCAGTTCCAATAATTGCCACCGGTGAAGGGGTGACGGTTACGCTGTTGGAACCTGATGATTCACCCGACGGGTTGGTGTAAACGGTGGTGACATAATAGGTGTATGCGGTGCCATTGTTAGCTGTATTATCCGCATAAGTGGTTTGTGCAACGGTGGTGAGAGCAGTGCCATTACGATAGACCTTGTAACCGCTGATGATGCGCTGCTCATCTGTTCTCTCACCAAACACAGGGGCTTCTTCACCGCGTCCTGCGGCAGCATCCCAGCTGAGCTGGACGATGTTGTTGCCGGGAATGGCGGTCAGGTTTGTGGGAGGCATCGGGTTGGGAGTGGCGCTGGCGCTAATGGATGGATCGGATTCGCCATCGCTGTAAGTGGCTGTCACATAATATGTATATGTGGTGCCGTTGGTGAGACCGGTATCCGTATAGGTCAGAGCTGTGGTAGTGGTGCCAACCTGGCTGTCGTTTCTAAACACCTTGTATCCAGTGGGAGTGCCGGAGATGGGAACTGCCCATTCCAAATGCACACTGCGATGACTGGGAGTAGCGATAAGATTCAAGGGTGGATAGAGATCACTTTGCAAACCCATGATTGTGAGTTGGATATTGGGGCGGTTGTTTTCAAGAGAACCGCCTGTGAAGACGTCGGTTTGATCTGCTGTATCGCTGCGGGCATATCTGTATCCATTCGTGACAGTGGTGTACTGCACAGTACCGGAGCTGCTATAATTCCCAGATTTGCCAAAGGCGGTGTCCAGCACGATGTTATCCACACCATTCCACAAAAAGGGAGTGGCGAGCTGGATCATGTCCCATCCGGTTTGGGTGGGCTGATAGGAAGTGGCGTGCCAGTTTTGATCCAAGCCGGTGCTGATCCAGCTTTGGACGTCGGAGGAAGTGGTGTGTCCCATACGGATGATATAGTTGGGCATGGCATGTGCGGGTAAACCGGTCACGTTGAAGCCCAGGTGGGTGATATAATTGGGACCGATCACACCCGCGGCATTCAACTCTGTCTTGGTGTAAACGGATTGACCGTGCAGGCTTTGGTACCAAAGGCTGATGGGGGATGCGTCATAATTGCCTGTGCTGCTGGTGCCAGTGCCGATGATTACTGAAGCAATCGGGTTGGGAGTTGCTGTGGCGGTGTTGGAGGCAGCGGATTCGCCGGCTGGGTTGGTGTAAACAGTGGTAACGTAGTAGCTGTAGGTGGTGCCGTTGGTGACCGCATTATCCACATAAGAATTTTGAGTGACGGTGGTGAGGGCGCTGCCATTGCGATAGACCTTGTAGCCGCTGATGGCGCGCGCTTCATCCATTTTCGCACCCAGTACTGGAGTTTCTTCAATGCCACGTCCGGTGGCGCCATCCCAGGTGAGAGAGATTATGTTATTGCCAGGAGAAGCAGCCAGGTTTGTGGGAGCGATCAGGTTGGGTGTGGCGGTGACGGTATCGGTGGCTTCAGAATCACCGGAACTGTAAGCTGCTTTCACATAATAGCTGTAGGTGGTGCCATTGGTCACTGCCGTGTCTGTGTAGGTGAAAGCGGTGACGGTGGTTAGCAGGCTACCATTTCTATAGATTTTAAATCCTGTCTGACCGGAACCGATGGGCGCATGCCAATCCAGTTTTACACTGTTGTGGCTGGCGGCGGCGGTGAGATCGCGGGCGGGATACAAAAAGCCCTGCGCTGGGAAAACCTTGAGGCGCATATTGGGCAGGTTGTTTGTGGAAGTGAGTGAAGTGGGTTGGGAGTAATCGTTTTGACTTTGACGGATGCGGGCGGTGGAGCTGGTGCCATAAGTCCACATGGGATAGCTGGAAGTGTAGGCTTGATGGCCTTTCACGATCAGGATGGCGAGGTTGCCGCCAGTATAGCTGAATCTGGTATCCAAATCCACTTCCATCCAGCCGCTGCTGTCGTCGTTCGTAAAGCTGCCATCATAAACCAAAGTATATCCATTCGTGCTGTAATCACCTGTGGCGAGGGTAGCATCAGAGGTGTTTTTCATGTAAATCTTCACGGCTTCGATGGGGCTTTGATCATCGCCGCTTGCCTTATAATAGGCAAGGCTCTTGATGGTGCCTGCAGCCTGCAGTTCTGAAGCCAGGTAGATCGCTTCATGTCCACTGTAGTTATAGTATCTATTCAGAGGCTGGCCTTGTGTGGAGGTGCCGCTGCCGATGATAATCACATCGGGAGCGCCTATTTCAATTTGCTCCTGAGTGCTGGCATTGTAGCTGCCCGCTGTGGCTGTAAAGGTGAGGTTTGCCAAAGTTCCTACGCTCAAAAAGCTGGCAGCGGTGAGCCCGAAGTTGAGGGTGGTGCTGCCAGAGGCGGGAATGGCGGAGAAGCTGACATCGGTGGGGTTGATGGTAAGCCCAAGAAGGAAACAACTGAGATTCACGCTTCCTGCAGGTGAGGCAGCGTTGCCATTGTTGTGCAAAGTCATTGTGAGGGTGCCGCTTTCTCCGGGATCCAGATTACCGTTGTTGTTGCCACTGGTCTCGGTAACGGTGAAATCTCCAAAAACCAGTTTGGGGGCGTTGAGCGTGAGGGTGAAATTGTGTTCCCAAGTTTCGCTGCCGGAGACCATGGTTATCTTGAACATTGCCACGGTGCCGTCTGCGACGTTGTTGGCGATGTTGAAGGCAAAGGCGTTGTTGCGCACAATGCTGGCACCGGCTCCGATGCTGGCGATGGTTTCGCTGTTATCGGTAATGGTGATGCCGGCGGTGCTGCAGGTAAGGGTGGCAGTCACGTTCGAAGCAGATTGATTACCCACATTTTTGAAGGTGACGTTGAAGCGTCCTGCTTCGTTGTATTCCGGTGTGTTGTTATTATTATCCGCATAGCTGATGGCATCCACGGTCACAAAGGGACCGGCGTTGGGAGCCACAATGATGCTCTCAATGCGGGTGATCTTGTTTTGAGCGGTAAACACCAACTGAGCGGTGCCCACGGTGGTGAAGGGAGTGATGGGCAGGCTCAGAACTCCACTGGCGGGCATCATCGCCGTTGCGTGAATCACGCCGTCTTTGGTAAGCGCGACTCTGGAATAGGGTTCGGCAGTGATATTGATGGAGGGAGTTCCAATCAGGATGGTGGATGGGAAGGTGGCAGTATTGACTGTGGGCACACCCATGTAGGGCATCAAAGAAGGGTCGCCCATGATGTGGTAAATTTCCCAATAGTAATTGGTGCGGGAGCTGCCACTTTGCTGGACAGCCATGTTGCCCATATAAATCTGGTCGCCAACGGTCATCGCCCAATTTTCATAAGCCTCACCATGGCTATGAGCCACGGCATCGTAGGCACCAAGCTTGTTTGCGTCATAAGCGGGGGCAGTGCCATTGATGGGGGTCTTGTAGCCAACAGCCCAGTAGTAGTCTTCATCCCAATAAGTGCTGTTGATGCCGCCGATATAGACCACACCACCGGCGTTGGCTTTACGGATCACCGCTTCGCCAAAACAGGGAGAGCTGTAGTTGAACCAGCTGGTAATACAGCAGTTACCAATCATCACGCCGTATTTGCCGGTGTTGGTCATGGCGTTCACGTGAGTGGTGTTAAACTCGGGATCAGCCCAGCTTGTATAGCTGCCATGGGCGGTGTAATTGATATAGCCACGGCCTTCATTGGCTTTGGTTCTGATTTCGGCCGCGCTCTGTCCGGAAGCCGGATAGAGGTAGTTATCTGAATTGATGCCATGGGTAGTGTTGAAATATTGGCTGGTGGCATAGTTGATGGCACCGTTGCCATGTGAAGGAGCCCAGTTGGAGTCCACTCCGGCGATGAGGATGGTCTTGCCCAGATAGCTGAGGTCAGGCATTGCCGTCTTTTCAAAGGTGACGGTTTTATCTATGATGTTTTGCAGCTCTGTGGTGCTGGAAACTGAAAAACGTCCCCAATACATGTCCGGCAAATAGTCAGTCCCATTCAAACGCACATAGGTTAGGTCTGTGACGTGACTGTCTGTGGCACCGGTGTTGGTGGCAATGGCAATGCTGCCGGATTCATCACCCACAATGAGCAAATAGGTGGGCGCGGGGTCAGATTCGGTCGCATTGTCCCAAAGACCTTGCATATATGCTTTGATGGCGGTGGTGGTGTTTGCCACGGTGCCGCCTGTGCCCACGGTGGTGAGAATCACATGATAGCCCTGCTGTGTTTTCCAATCCACAAACTCCTGCATTTGAGTGGCTTGAGCGGGAGGGCAAAGTATCACATACTTGGTGGGATGGCGCATATAGTTGGCGCGTGAATCTGCATCCCAGTTGAAAAAGACATTATCATACAACGCATCATATTCCACGGAAGCTGTTTTGGCAAGCAAATCCGCCGTGGCGATGAGGTCCGGATTGTCAAAATCGACCCTCAAGTCGAGGCTCCGCATCACTTGCAGTGAGCCCGTCACAGGATCGTAACGCACGGGGAAAAAGTCCAGGGCAATGACCCTGACGCCGCGCATGAGGCCAAGTTCCTCAACCTGAACCCAGTCACGGTTGTTGTATCCGCTTCTGCCATAGCTTTCTTCATTCACCACGAAGGGAATGCTTTCGAGGTCGGCAGATTTGGAAACTGGCTCCTGAGCCGGCATCACGCGGTGCAAAAGCTGATTGGAAGCAGAGTCCAGTTCCATCGTGCTGCGGGAATTGATGTTCAAGCGCACAGTGGCGCCAAGAGGGACTGCGATGATCTCGCGCCGCATGGGCAATTTGGGCTCGCCCACGGCGTTCGTGTGGCCCCAACCCTCGATGAAAAGCTCGTCAAAGAGCCCTTCCTTGGTTTGGACTTCACGAATCTTCAAGTCACCAACACTGTAGCTGACGTCAAAACCAAAGTCGCTGTTGTTACCCAGACGAACTTGGTTTTGAGATTGTGAGACCTCGATCTGCCGGGTTTGGGCAGAAAGAGCGAAAACGCAGACAAGGATCGCCGCTGTCAGCAGCAGCACCCTGCCCCTCAGATGGATGTGCATCAGAAAACTCCTATGTTCTTTTTGGTCCCTCCAGGAACCTGAAAAAGTTCAGCCTCTGTGGTTGCCAAGGGTATTCTGCAAACCACATTGATCCTATAAGGCTGTAAATCCTCAACCCGTGATTCTGTCAAATGTTTTTTACAGGAAGTTTTTTCGCCATGAAAAACTTTCAGCAGCCGCATCAAACCCTTTTTAATTCAGTTTTCCAGCTATATGCGAACCTCTGATTCTGGAACCGGTTTGCTTTGGTCTGTGCAGTTATCGTGTCCAAACTCTTGGAACGATTGTTGCCGGAACTCTAAGTCCATATTTATCAATTGGTAACATCGACAAGGAAGAAGTGCCCAAGCCTGCGTCCTCCTTGATAGGTGAGCGCCTTCCATTGTGCCGATACCCGTCAACCACCCGTCCAAAGGCGGGAGGCTCATGGGTGCGGGATGGGTGGCTGTCGGGCTCGGGCCAAGGAGGAAGCGGTTTTGTTCGTGATTTTGATAAATTTCCCTTTACAAGAAAGAAAGGCTATGGAGAATGGCTCCTTCAGGCATGGATCTTTCCCTTGGGCTCTGAAATGAGCGCTGGATATTGATGCCATGCTTCAGAAAAGATTCGCCAACATGTTGTGTGGCAAATAGTTATAAATAAGGTGAAATAAAGATGCAAAAGAAATGGTTGATGCCGGATGAATTTGACTCCGACCAACGAGACCAGATCAAGGCTTTGATTGACGAGCTGCATTGCCCGCGGTTGGTGGCGGAAATGCTGTATCGAAAGCAGCTTCGCACGCCCCGGCAGATCAATGACTTTTTCGAACCACAGCTTGCGCATCAACATGACCCCTTCCTGTTTCCGGACATGGAAAAAGCGGTGCAGCGCATCCTGAAAGCCATCGATTCCGGCGAACGCATCACCATTTATGGCGACTATGATGTGGACGGCACCACCGCCACAACCCTGCTCTATCTTGGGCTCAAGCGTTTGGGCGCCATCATCGATTTTTACATCCCCCACCGCATGATCGACGGCTATGGCCTCTCCCTGGGCGGCTTGGATCAACTCAAAGAAAACGGCACTTCGCTGATCGTCAGTGTGGATTGCGGAGTGAACGCCCTGGAAGAGATTGAAGCCATCAACGCCCAGGGCATGGAGATCATCATCACCGACCACCACAACCCCAAGGAAGAACTGCCTCCCGCGCTGGCCATCATCAATCCCAAGCTTCCGGACTGTCCCTATCCTTTCCCACATTTGGCGGGGGTTGGAGTGGCTTACAAACTTTTGATGGCGATCTATCGGCGCCGGGGTGTCGCCAGCGAGGAAAACACCCTCAAATATATGGATTTGGTGGCGGTTGGCACCATTGCAGACATCGTCCCGCTCATCGGTGAAAACCGCATTTTTGCCCACATCGGCTTGCAGCACCTCATCGACAAAAAGAATCTGGGGCTGAACGCCCTCATGCAGATTTCCGGCTTGAACGCCAAAAACCTCGACACCACCGACATCGTGTTTGGCATCGCACCGCGCATCAACGCCGCCGGACGCATGGGATCAGCTTCCGTGGCGGTGGATCTCCTGATTTCCCGGGATCGCCTGCAAAGCAAGGAACTTGCCGAAATCATTGAGCGCCAAAATTCCCTGCGCCAGCAGGAAGATCAAAAAACCTACCACGAAGCTTGCGATATCATCGACAAAAAATATAAGGATCTGGCGTCCGTGCCCTGCATCGTGGTTTCCAGCGACGACTGGCACCCCGGCGTGATCGGCATCGTGGCATCAAAACTGGTGGAAAAATATGACCGCCCCGTCATCATGATTTCCTTCAAGGAAGGCTTTGGCAGCGGCTCCGGACGCAGCGTGGCGGATTTTGACCTCTTTGCTGCGCTCACCCACATCGGACACAACCTCCACAGTTTCGGCGGACACAAATATGCCGTGGGCTTCACCATCCTGCAGGAATACATCGACCGCTTTGAAAACGAACTTGCGCGCTATGTGGCGGAACACCTTGAGCCGCAGCAGATTGCCACCCCGCTGGAAATCGATTATGAACTGGAACTTTACGACATCAGCGAGTTTTTGCTGAATTGGGTGGACCGCTTCGCGCCTTTTGGACCGGATAACAATAGACCGGTGTTGCTCACGCGCGAAGTCACCGTGGCAAACTACCCCTACACAGTTGGCCGTAACCATTTGAAATTGAAGGTGATTAAGGATGGAGTAGCGCTGGACCTTATCGGCTACAATCTGGGCGATATGCTGCCACTTCTGAAGAAAAATAGCATTCTGGACATCACCTACACCTTGGAATTCAACCGTTTTGGCAATAAAACCAGTATCCAGGGCAAGCTTAAAGACCTGCGTCTGAAGGAGTAACGATGTTTTTTAACCGAAAGCGAAAGCTCCGCCTGCCGATTCTGGCTATTTTGGTCATCATGGCAGCTGGATGCGCCGTGAACAAACCCAAGCTGGACCTCGCAAAAGGCAGGCTGGAACCTCTGAGAATAATAGTTTCACCGCGACCATACATCAAAGCGGTTGGCGAATCCAGCGGCAGAACGGTGTATGCCCTGAACCGTGAAAGCCAGGAAATCGACATCTTTTTGGATGGCGAGCGTTTCAACAGCGTGGGCGGAATAGGGTTTGACCGCTCCAACTTCCAGCGGCTCAGCGATATAGGCGTTGATGCCGATGGTGGCTTGTTGGCGCTGGATTCCTCACTCAAACTCTTGCGCAAATACAGCCCTGAAGGTCAGTATATCTCCGATTTTCCACTTACCAAGCTTCTGCAGCCAGAGCTTTTTTGCGTTGCCCCGGATGGAACACTGTTCGTTTATGATGCCGCGCCAGACGAGCTGGTTTGTATTTCTCCTCTGGATGGGCGTGAAATGTATCGCTTCGGCCGCTTTAATCTGCAACGCCCTCAAAGCATTGATTGCGACAAGGATTTTCTTTGGTCACATGGCTTGATGCAATGGCAATATGGTGTTATGGTGCCCGATACCCGCGTTTTCACACTGATGGGGGAATTTCTTTCCATCATGCCATATCCCTGGGTCATCGGTCGCGGCAGCCTTTTTGACCCTGGCAGAGAAGGCATGAACCCCATCTCCATTGCCGCGCGAGGAAACATCGCCACCCTGCTTTGGGATGATGGCATTTGGCAAATGAAAATGGTTTACACCGGTGCCAAGGATGAAAAACAATAAACTGCTGTTGACTTTGCTCAGCGCGCTGCTGCTGGCGCTTTCCAGGCTGCCGCTGCATCTGGGCTGGCTGGCTTTTGTGGGCTGGCTGCCGCTGCTCTATGTGTTTGAAAATCTTGAAAACAAATCCAGAGGCCTGCTGCAGATGGGTTTTATGATGTCCGTGGTCTATTGTGCCTTGGTTTTCTACTGGCTGATCTATGTGAATGTGGGCGCTCTCGTGGGCGTGATGCTTTTTTACGTATTTGCATACTATCTGGTGTTTTATGCCATCAATCGCATCTTTAAAACCCTGCCTCGTTTTGCTTGTTTGGGCTTTGTGAGCGTTTTGGTGACCTTCGAATTCATCCAAAACTTTGGCGAAACCCGCTTTCCATGGTTCAACCAAGCCTATTCTCTGGCGGATTATGGCATCCTGATCCAAGCGGCGGATCTGATCGGGGTGGTGGGGATATCCATCCTCATCATGGCAATCAACCTCTTGCTATACAAAGCATTGCAAGCCCGAAAACAGCCTCGGAGGATGCTGCCTTTTTTGACTGGGATAGTGCTCATTTTTGCAGCTTGGCTGTCTTATGGGGCATATTGCCTCAAAAATCTGGAATTGACCCGCCACGATGCCGGGATTTTTGTGATGCAACCTTCCATACCGCAGGAAGATAAGTGGGATGACAGTCAATACTTCAAATCCCTGGAGATCTTTAGGAAGCTCACTTTGGAAGCCAAGGCAGATTCCGCCCGCATCATCATTTGGCCGGAAGGCGCCATGGTTGCCCCGCTGGCTCGGAATTCCCGGGGACGCTACGACATGATTGAGCTTGTGGAGCAGGCTCAACTGGATGTTTACACAGGGTTTCAGCATTATGAGACCGACCCCAAACACCCGGTGGGGGTGCGCAGTTACAATGCCTCCGCGCTGTTTCAACCGGATAATTTCAACAAGCCCATCTATTTCAAGAACATCCTGGTTCCCGTGGGCGAACGGATGCTTTGGCTGCGCCTGTTTCCGGTTCTGTGGAAAGTCAATCTGGGTCAGGCCAATTGGGAGTTTGGCACCGAACTTGTCTTTGATGAAAGTGGTGAATTCGGCTTTTCGCCATCCATCTGCTACGAACTGGCTTTTCCGGAAATCTTCCATCGCATGGCGATTCCGCGGGATTCGCTTTCGGGGAAATTTCACAAGCAGGATTACCTGGTGAACATCACCAACGACGCCTGGTTCGGCAGTTCCTACGGACCCTGGCTGCATGCCGTGATGACCCGCTTCCGCGCCGTGGAAAACAGAATCCAGATCTATCGCAGCGCAAACACCGGCATCTCGCTGATCGCTGATCCCAAGGGCAAATTTCTGGCTCAGACCCGGCTCTTTGAGGTGAAAAACATCAGCGCACCCCTTTATACGACAGCCAAGGTTCCGTTCATTCGCCGGATTCATCGCTATCCCTTTGTGTTTGTGGCAATTGCGCTGCTTTTGGCGCTGCTTGCCCGTTTTAGGAAACCTGGAGGCGCCAAATGAAAAAATATTACTATACCATCGGCGAAGTCAGCAATTTGCTGGGTGAAAAACCGCATGTGATTCGCTATTGGGAAAGTGAATTCAGTTTTCTGCGTCCCCGCCGGGAACAAGGCAGGATTCGCAAATATACCCAGGAAAATGTGGAGCTTTTGCGCCGGATTCAGGATATGCTTCACAATCAACGCTTTACGATTGAGGGTGCAAGGCTGAAACTGAAAGAGGAACGCCGCCGGATTCGCGCGGGGGAAATTCCCAAACCAAAAACCAATGCTTCACCGCTAAACCCTGAAACCACGCGCGTGCTTGCAGACCTGCGTTCCCGGCTGGAAGAAATCAGAACGGAGTGCCGCCGCCTCCGGGAGTATAAAAAATGACCTTTCAAGACATCATCTTCAAACTTCAAACATATTGGGCTGCAGAGGGTTGTGCTGTTTTACAACCTTACGACGTGGAAATGGGAGCCGGAACCTTTCATCCCGCCACTTTTTTTGGAGCCCTGGGACCCAAACCCACCGCCGTGGCTTATGCCCAGCCCTGCCGGCGTCCCAAAGACGGACGCTATGGCGAAAACCCAAACCGGCTTCAGCATTACTATCAGTTTCAGGTGATCCTGAAACCCGGACCGGACAACATTCAAAACCTGTATCTCAGAAGCCTGGAAGCCATCGGAATCACGATTTCCAAGCATGACGTCCGCTTTGTGGAAGACGACTGGGAAAGCCCGACTCTGGGCGCCTGGGGCTTGGGTTGGGAAGTTTGGCTGGACGGCATGGAGATCAGCCAATTCACCTATTTCCAGCAGGTTGCAGGTGAGGATTGCTTCCCCGTGAGCGTGGAACTGACCTACGGATTGGAGCGCCTGGCCATGTATATCCAGGATGTGGACGACTACCGTGAGCTGCGCTGGAACGACCACCTGAGCTATGGAGAGCTGTTTTTCCACAAGGAACAGGAGTTTTCCCAATACAACTTCAACGCTGCCGACACCGGGCTGCTCTTCAGGCTGTTTGCCGATCATGAAAAAGAGTGCCTGGCGCTGGTGGAAAAAAAGCTGCCCTTCCCCGCCTATGACGAGCTTTTGCGCTGTTCGCACAACTTCAATCTTTTGGATGCGCGCGGTGTGATCAGCGTGACGGAAAGAGCCGCTTACATCGGCAGAATCAGGGATTTGGCACGCAAAACAGCCCTGGCATATCTGGAAAAATAAGCCTCCCGCTAAAAAAGAAAATCTTTTGGCAGGATTTTGGTTTCCCCGGAGTATTATGTTTGAAAGCCCGAGGATGAAAACAGAATCCGGGTTTGAAAAGAGTGTGGTTTCCCGCCCCGAAAGGCGGCAAGCCAAAGGAGTTTTACCATGCGCAAGATAATTTTTTATGCTCTGACCCTGTCGGCATTGCTTTTGACCTCATGCATCATTGAGGTGGTGAATCCCCCCAATGTGGATCCCACCCCGTTTGTGGCTTATTTCCAAAACATGCTCTACACGGATATCCGCGTCACGGTGCAGGGTTATGGCACAAAAGTGGTTGCTCCCGGAAAAACGGTGAGCTTCAGCATCAACCGCAATGATGGTTCCTACCACTATGAAGCCGAAACCTGGGGCAGCGACGCCGACGGAAACCGCATTGGCCTTGTGGTGGAATGGAGCCGCACCCGCAACATCAGCGGTGATTCCTACACCACCAGTCTGATTACGGATTCGGACCTCTTCTTCCTGAAAATGCGCAACACCGGACGCCACAACCTGCATCCGTTGTATGTAAACTGGAGTTTGGGAGCGCAAAGCATGGACGACATCAGCATCCCTGGCAATGGTGTGCTCTACAACACCGGCTATTACAAAGCCTATTCCAGCACCCAGGTCCGTGCCTACTGGGCGGATATGCCTTCAGACTACACCTATTGGCAGCAAGGCTCGCACTTCCTCTTCCCCTGGGAGGAAAACCAGTCCATCACCCTGTTGAACACCTTCAAAAGCAGCTCCGGTGGCAAGGAAAGCGTGGAAATAGGCGTGGAAACGGAATCCAATCCTGTGAAATTCAGCGGCAAAGGACCGCACGGCGTGGATGCCGGAACCCTGCGCAGCGAACAGGGCATGGAGTTTTGAGCTCATTTTTCAATAAAACAAACAAGCGGCGGCGCCCGTGATTCATTCCAGCATTCGCATCCTGGACGAAGGCCTGCCGCTTTTGGCAACTGCCATCCACAACGGACACAGGCTGCCTCCGGAACTGGAGCGCATCAGCGGCATCACGGCAGCGGAGCGCCTGCGCGAGGAAGACCCCCACACCGGCAAAATTGCCGGTCTTTTTCCAAACAGCGTGGTGTTGGAAAGCTCCCGCTTTGCGGTTGACCTGAACCGTCCTCAGCAAAAGGCGGTTTACCAAAACCCTGAAGACTGCTGGGGTTTGCAGGCTCGAAATGTCCCCATCCCGGCTGATGTTTTGCAGCATCTGCATCGGGATTATGAATCCTGGCATCGCCTGATGGAATATCAAATCCGCAAGCTTTTAGGCGAACATCCCAAGCTGGTGCTGCTCGACCTGCACAGCTACAACCATCGCCGCAAAGGACCAAATGCTGAACCCGACCCCCAAAGCGAAAACCCGGACATCATCATCGGCAGGAGCAACCTTCCTCAAAAGCATTATCCTGCTGCGCAGGAATTGAGAGAACTGTTGAACACTCAAACCTGGCAAAGCCAAACCCTGGATTGCAGAATGGATGTAAAGTTCTCCGGCGGACATTTCCCCCGTTGGGTGAATAGCCTTGACCCGGAGCGCATCATCTGCCTGGCGATCGAATTCAAAAAGATCTTCATGGATGAGTGGACCTCCAAACTGAACGATGAGGCTTTCCTTGAGTTGAAATCGCTTTTTTACCATCAGGTTTCGCGGTGGCTGAATGAGTTTTTGAATATCCAAATCCCGCTGGAACCTCAGCTTTGGGGTCAAAACGATAATTTTGGTTGACAGAATTCCGCCTGCAAGGATTTTGCCCCATACAATGAGTTCCGGAATAGCTCAGCGGTAGAGCGGGTGGCTGTTAACCACTAGGCCGGGGGTTCGAATCCCTCTTCCGGAGCCATTTTTTTTGCCCTGATTTTTTCGCATAAAAAGAAAGGCGGCATCAACAGCCGCCTTTTTTGCTTTCAAATCAAATTCAGGAAGGGTCGTTCATCTTGCCCACAAACAGCAGGCTGCCGCTGGGTTTGTGTATGATCATGAAAATGAAGGGCTTGTCCGCACGGAAGAGTACCGGTTCGCTGGGCAGAGCGGCGGAGGCTTCTCTTCCAATAATCACAGCCGTGGAGGCGGCGGCTTCAGTTCCTTCCTCGTTGATTTCCACCATGGCTTTGTGGATGATGTCGTAGATGAAAATCAATTCCTGAACTTCCGGTTCCATGATGCCGCTAAAATCAGCCAGCATAGGATCGAAGGCGTCAACCATGCCCAAGCTTTCCAGCATTTTCTTGATATCGCTTAACCCATATTCCAGCTTGAACTTGGGGATCTGCACCTTCATATCTGTTGTGCGCAGGGAAGAGCGCCATTTTTGCAGGTTTTCGGCGTTGAGCTGTTTCGCAAAGCCTTCAATTTCATCCGGCAGTAAAAACAGCATTGCCAAATCTTTGTGAGAGTAAGACAGCTCCAAAATCTGGACTCCAGCATCCCAGGCAACACTGTAATCCCCATTGGCGTTCATCATTTGCACGGTTCGCTTATAATCCTGCGTACGCAGTTTTGAGGAAGTCCAAAAGACGTCTTCCTTGGTGCGGCTGGGGTAGAATTCCTGCGCCCAGTTTCCTTTGAAATGGATGGCGTTGACCAGCACCAGACCTTCATTGCTTTCCTTGATATGATCAGGTGTCACCAATTCATCGATGCGGTCCTTGGTTTTTTTCTTCACCCAGTTGTTGATGAACTTTGCCGTGCCGTTGAAGTCCTTGAAATTCAGGGAGTAGAGATCACTTAAATAACACTGTTGCAGTAGGTTAACGTAGTCTTTTCTGATCCGCTTTTGGTTTTTATCAGCGTTGAAAAGTGCGTTTGCCACGCTGAGCTCGGCTTTCCCGCTTTTGCCGATGAGATTCAGCTCTTCCTGCAGCGCCAGAAAGGCTTGATGCTGATCCGCCCCTAAAAGATCAAGATGCAGCGCCTTTGTCATCTGATTGGCGGTTTCGCCCCGGGCGCCGGCTTGGGTCATGCTGAGCGCGGAACTCAGGCTGTAGGGGCTGAAGAATAGATTTTTCCCCGGTTTTTCCGCCAGTTGGAAAAAATCGAAAGCCAGGGCATTGTTTGGCGTGCCCACTTCGTTCGCAATCTCCTGGTATGGCGGTGGCTCCTTCAAATCGTTACCTTTTTTACACTTGCTGCAAACGCAGCCGAAGCTCAGACTGATCACCAGCAGTGTCAGTATCAGGTTTTTTTTCATGTGAAACCCCCTTTCAGGTTTATAAACGATACTCACTCAGCGCCGCTTTCCGTCAATCTTTTTCTCAAACCAACAAAAGAAGCGCACCCCAAAAAGGTGCGCTTCGATTGGCAAAGGAGATGATTTATGCTTTGGGCGGTTCGTTCATTTTACCCATGAAAAGCACGGTGTTGCTGGGTTTGTGCAGCAATATATACACAAAGGGCTTGTCCGCACGGAAGGTGATGGTCTGCTCCGGCTCCATAGACATCTTTGTGGCAACCACGATTCCGGTGGCGGCAGCAGCTTCGGTGCCTTCTTCGCTCACTTCCACAAAGGCTTTGTGGATGATGTCGTAGATATAGAGGCCGCGTCCGGTCTCGTTCGGAATAATGCCAGAAAAATCGGACTTGAGGGGATCGAAAGCGTCGGTCATGCCCATGGCTTTCAGGATGTCTGTCAAACCCTCAAAAGTGATGTCGAACTTGAATTTCGGGATGTAGAGCTGCACTTCGCGCTGGGAGAGGGATTCCTGCCATTTATTCAGGTTTGCGGGGTTCAACTGCTTGGCAAAACCGTCAATCTCATCGGGAAGCACAAAAAGCATCGCCAAATCCTTTTCCGCATAGGGAAGCTCAAGCAACTGCACACCCGGGGCTGTGCCATAGAGGTACTTGGCACGGGCGCTCATCATTTCCACCGGGCGGGAATATTCGTCGCCGCGTTTTTTGGAAGACACGTAAAACTGGTCTTCAATGGTCATTTTGGGGTCGAATTCGTTAAGCCAACTGCCTTTGAAATAGATGGCGTTCACCAGCACCATGCCTTCGTTGCTGCCGCGGATGTGGTCTTCATTCACCAAATCCTTGATACGGTCGCGGGTTTTATCCATCACCCATCTGTTGATGAATTTGGCGGTGCCGCTGTAGTCCTTGAAATCAAGGTTGTAATAGTCGCTCAGATAAAAATCGCGCACAAGCTTCACATAGTCTTTTTGCACCAGATCCTTGCGGCTTTCGGAGCCAAAAACAGCGTTGGCAACGTTCAGTTCAGCCTTCCCGCCTTCAGTGATGCGGTTCAGCTCTTTTTGTAGTTCCAGATATCCCTGGTGTTGTTCCTTTTGGGGAAGCCCAAAATAGAGCGCCTTGGACATCTGCTCCATAGTGTTTTTGTGTGCTCCGCCATACACCATCGACAGCGCCGAGCTGATGCTGTGAGGCGAATAGAACATATTTTTGCCGGGCTTGTCCGCCATTTCATACAGCTTGAAAGCCAGAGCGTTGTTTTGTTCACTTACCGTTGTCAATTCAATTTCTTGCTTTTCCACGGGGTTTTTATCCTTTTTGCATTTGTTGCAAACGCAGCCAAAGCTGACTGTCAACACCAGCATCGCCAGCAACAGAGTTCTCATTTTTATCATTGGGAACCTCCACGTCTTTTATATTATACTATACTCCATTTCAGCCTGTTTCCGTCAATCTTTTTTTGAGAAAATGATTTTTCCCGTTGAAAACCAGTTATCAATTGGTTTTGGGAAATCAAGGACACAGAAAAAAACCTTTTGTCACCTCCATTAGGGCAGGCTCCTCCTTGGCTCCAGCTCAAGAGAAACTGGATTGCTTCTCAAATGCCTCCCAAAAAAATCTTGAGAGGCATTTGAGGAATGTTTAGGTGGTATTAAGGTTGGGGTCAAGGGCAAGGGCATCAGGCTTAGTTGCCAAACTCCTTTTCCAACTCCATAAAGGCCTGAGAAGCCTTGAACTGATTATAAAGGGCTTCTTCATTGCGGATGTTTTCGATAAGGTTTTTTGAAATTTCCACTTTGGGTACCTTCATCTGGATATAGGTGGTGTAGCGAACATCTCTTGCAATGGTTTCTTTGAAAACTTCCATTTGACCGGTAAGAATTCCGCTGAATTTTGCTTCGGAAACCACCTTGACCACGTTTTGGGTCAATGCCAGTACTTGGGGGTTGGTAACTCCGGCTTCTTCTTCATAGTTTTTCAACATCGATCTTACCTGGGTTTCCACGTAGCGGGAAGCTTCTGCAAGTGCATTCGCACGAGCGGCTTCGATGCTGAGGGTTTGGCTGGCTTTGGTGGCCATGCCATAGGTGCAAATGTTGTCCTTGTCATTTTGAAGTTCCCACCATTTGGGGAAATCCATTTTGACCCGACTGCTGCTGCATGCTGCCAATGTCAGCAGCGCCACTACGATGATGATTAGCCATTTTTCTGTTTTCATTGATTCTCCTTTTACGCCGGCACGCTCCAAAGGCAGCCGGCTTCTATATAGTTTTTTATCTGAATATATGCAATTGAGCAAGCTTTTCCACTCTGAGATTGGGGTCACTGCGGCCAAGCCATTTTTGGAAGCGGACAAAGCTTTGGTTTTCATCAAAATCTGAGGGTCTTTCAAGCTCATGGTTGCTTGAAAAATCCTCCCAACCGGAAATCTCGCGTGCCGAATAGATGAAGTAAAGCGTTTCGATGCTATATTCCCGGTCCGGCATTGTGGCAGCGCCAAATCTTTGCCGCCAGGGTTCCTGCGCCCAAACTTGGTTGTCTGGAAAAAGCTGGGAGGGAAAAATCAAAGTCACGCTGTTATCCGGCAACACATCGAAAACATAAAGGTAGCCGTCTCGGTTGGCAGTGGCACTCACCCAAAAATACTGGCCATCTCGCAAAAGGGTCTCGCTGAGTTCCACCTTCAGATTATACTCGGAATTATAGGCTTTGGGAAGCTGGACTATTTCCGCCTTATATTTGATTTCACAGCGCAGAAAAGCATCTTCCACACTTGTTTTGGAACCAAGCAGCAGTTCATTCTCAAAGCGGCCTGCTGAGGAGGAAAGCATGAAGACGCTTTTTGCTGCATGTTCGTCGAATTTTTCGTTTATTTCCACATACATGTCCGTGACCATGGTGCTGATGGATACATCCATCGGCAAAGCCTTTTGCAAAGCCAACTCACGAACTTGCGCCAGGGTCTTTTCCCTTGCCTCACGTGGCGATGTACTTAGGCCGTACACAAAAAATGTATCGATGGCCACAGTAACTTTGGAACCGGGAACTTTTAATCCACTCACAGTTTCCTGAGTTTGCTTGGAAGCCGCTTTGCCTGGACTTTGGATAGGCTCCAAAGCCGGAGACGCCCCTTCCTGAAAAGCCTTCTCCGCCGCCGAACGTGAAGCCTCCGCATCATTCGATTTAGCTTTTTTGGACGTGGTGGCACATCCCGCTGCAAGAAGCAACAGCACCATCAGAACCGGTAAAAGCCACTTTACCATTGCAGTAAAACTCTGTTGTGATCACCGCTCTGAAGCTGGGGATCCTGCTCGCGTCCCATGCGGCGTGCCATGCTGCCCACATGTTCGACCAGATAATCGTTCAATTCAAGCTGGGTGATCTTTTCGTCGCCATTGGCATCAGCATCGCCGCGCAGACCCTTCATCAAATAATATGAGAAAAGTCCATGCTGCATATCCGGGTAGGAACTGGCAATCTGATTTCCATGGGAAGCGGAAAAAATACTGATATTGGAAGCCGCAACGGGAAGTTCCGGGCTTAAAAATACCGGCTTTGCCATTGCCAGAATTGATTCGTTGCTGCGTCCACCGCCACTGAAGCAGCTATCCAAAAAAACGGTTATATCCTTTGACTTCAAGCTTCCAAGATTTGAATACAGCTGCTGCAGAGGATAGCTGGTGTTGGAGGCATAATTTGGGTTTCCATCCTGAGGGAGTAGATAGGCTTCATCGCCGTCCAAGCTTGGAGCACCGTGACCACTGTAGTAGATATAGATTTCGCTGTCTTTTTTATTGGCATTTTTGTGCAGCCAGCCTCCGGATTCAAAAATTGCCTTGAATTCGCCCAAAGTTGCGCCATCGTCGATTTTCACATAGATGTTTGCCGGCGGGATGCCCAGAACCTTGGTGAAATACTCCTTCATAAATTCAGCATCACGTCGGGCAAAATCCACACGCGGAACGTTGCGATAATTTTCGATGCCGATGATCACGCCCCAGCGGTTCTTTTTCTGATCTGCAAGTTCGGGAATATCCTGTTCCACGTCCACGGAGAGTGCTGGAGCCAAGCCAATGGCAGAGTTGGATTCCCTGCCCAAAACCACCATCTGATCAGCAGTGCGTTCCACCCGGTTAAAAGCAAGGTTCAGCGGCTGCGCATCCACGCCAAAGCGACCGTAACTTTCCTTTAGTTCAAGCTTGATATCCAGCTTGGTTGCCGTTTTTGCAGTAAGTATATCCATAACAATATCCTTGTATTCGCCGGCTTCCATGTTTCCCAAATTATAGGTGTCGGTCTGAGTGTTCCCGGTTAAAAAAACCATATCCCCCAGGATGATGCGGGCAGTTACGTTTTTAGCTTTGCCTTGTCCACGGTTATGCACACGGATGCGGATTTCCACCGTTTCGCCGGGTTCGATCTTGCCGTTTTTGTTGAAATCGTCAATGCCGATATCAGCAACATAGAGTTCCGGGGCTTGGATGGCGCGGGTGGAAAAACTGATGATCATGTCGTCTGGGGGAAAACCGTTTTGTTCGCTGAAATTGATTTTTAGCTGGGCATGGGCATTCTGGATATCCATGCCAGCAATTAGCTTCACCTCCCGGCTTACGCTCTCACCGGGTTTGATCTCACCGAAATAGATACTGCCGGGATGGCTGACGCCGCTCAGGTTGCCGAGTTCGAACTTGGCTTCAACCATATGGGCGCTGCCCTTGCCGTTGTTTTTAATCGTGATGGTGACGGTGGCGGTTTCCTCCGCGTCCAGCATATCGTTTCCATTTGGTTCGCTGAAGCTTACGCTGGCAACCAAATCCGGCGGAACCAAAGAAGCTATCTGCCGTGAACCAGACAAGGCAGGAGCCTTGTCTGTGGATGAAAAAGTGCCCGCAGGACCGCTGATCCGAGCTTCCAGATAGTTCCACTGTAGATTTTCGTTCAGTTGCCGCGTGACCTTGACTTCATAACGGGAAAAACTGTCTTTCACCTGTTTTCCCTTATCTAGAGGAACCACAATTTCGTAATTCCGGCCGACAGTAATCAGGCGGAATTTTTGTGTGTCGGCATCATAAGTGCCTAAAGTACCTGTAACCACAACATCTTCACGTGATTGCCGCATAAGAGCTTGAAAACGTTCCAAAATCTTGGCTCGCTGCCGATCATGAACAGCGGCAGCGTCCTTTTTTTTCTGAGTAAATTCCGCCCTGATTGCTTGAATCTGGTTTTCGTAATTCTTCTTTCGTTGTTCGAACTGGACTGATGTTTCAAACTCATCTTTCACGGGACTTTTCAAAGCTTGAATGCGGGAGTTCAATTCTGCGTCCAAGGCGATGGAGGAAAATGGAGTATCCAGCCAATTTTTTATGGCTCGAGCTTCTTCCAAAATGTTGGCTGCCAGTGAACTTGCTGCAAATAGAATAACAAGCATTATATAGGTCTTACGTTTCATGCTGACCTCGAATTACCGTTTTGTTTAGTTAAAAATTTATGTGTTTTTCTGTCAAGTAGAATGTCGTTTTAAATTCTGGAGAGTTGAAAACCGGCTGAGAGTCAACTAATTTCAGGACAGGGCACACCCTGAAACATGATGCCGAATAGAAGGTCTCTGCCACAATATTTGAACCTGAACTGAAAATACTGCTTGGTTAAAACACCGATGCAAACTTTTCTTGACTCAATTCAACTGGCAGAAGATAAAGTAATGGATTGAAAATAGTCGGTGACTAAGAACGCCGACGGTAAGACATTGTAGTGACTGCTGAAATTTATAAACTCCTTGTTGATGCGCACAATGTTTTGCTCTGGGTAAAAGTTGTTGAACTCACGATCATCGAATTCTCCATGATCGCGATCAAAAAGAACCAACATCAGTCTAAAGACTATTATTACCTCACAGTTACGACCAAAATTTTTAACGGAAGGCAGGGGTATAAATCCCCCTGCACCCCCTCTTTTGCTCTTGCTTCAAAACTTTAATCTCCCTTGCTTCTGAAACTTCAAAAGGCAAAAAGGAGAAAAAAAAATCAAGGGGAAACCCTGCAAACGCGGAAGCCAATAAAGCCGTAGTGGCTGCTCGTGGCATAATTGTAGCCCCGACTCGAAACGGTGCAGGTGCCGGCACTGTTGCCCCAGCTACCACCGCGCCCCACACGGGCGGAACCGCTCGTAGCACCATGAGGATTGCTCTGCGCGCCACTGGGATAAGAACCATGGATGTCCCAACACCATTCCCAAACGTTGCCGCTCATATCATATATGCCAAGCTCATTGGGTTGCCTGGTGCCTACTTCGTGTGTTTTACTTTGTGAATTACTGCTATACCATGCAACTGAACTAATATCATTTGAACCCGAAAATCTACAACCCTTGCTTTTCAATCCTCCCCGAGCGGCATATTCCCATTCCGCCTCTGTAGGCAGACGGTAGCCATTGGCACTCCAGCTGCAGGTGATATTGTCTCCGCTGCCTCTGTAGCAGGGTGTCAAACCTTCGCGGATGCTTCGTTTATTGCAATATTCCACTGCATCGTACCAGCTTACATTTTCAACAGGCAGCCGGTCGCCTTTCCAAAGTGAGGGGTTGCTCCCCATCACCTTCATCCATTCCTGCTGGGTTACCTGATATTTTCCAATCCAGAACGAAGAAAGCGTAACTTCATGAACCGGTTTTTCATCATCATAACCGTCATTGGAGCCCATCATGAAAGTGCCACCCTCCACCAGAACCATGTCTTTGGAACTCAACACAGAAGAAATTCGAAACTGCCAGCCCTCCGATTCATATCCTTCCAAAATGGCATCCCAAAAAATACAGTGGTTTTTCCCTGATGAAATTGGCTCTCTAATCCCGGCTCCAGTCAGAAAGGATAATCTGGAAAGTTCCCTATTATTTTTATAAGGAACTACTTGGACAAGATACTCATCACTGGCATTGCCGGACAAATCGAAGCTAATCTTGTAATATCTCAATTCAGGGTCCTGTTCCACGCGCACGTTGCTGATTTTCTGTGCCCATAAAAAGCTTGAAGCCATGAGCGTCAGCCACAATACCAAGCAAAGACAAAATTTCATATTTCCCATATTTTCTCTCCAATTTCATTGATTCCACATCGTCATTTCCTGTCAAGTCACTTTTACGCATAATAAACAAGCCCCGGGAAACCCGGGGCTTGATTGTAAATGTATGACTCGGATGAATTACTTCATCAGGATCATTTTCTTGGTGCTGCTGTATTTGCCGGCGAGCATCTTGTAGAAATAGACACCGCT
>ENA-UOUL01000220-UOUL01000220.1-bioreactor-metagenome-genome-assembly--contig:-NODE-220-length-99995-cov-9.171971_pt1 | contig 99995 bp, 87 predicted proteins | sample MGYA00249838_ERZ747220 | MGnify/ENA primary metagenome ERZ747220 (study PRJEB28778, sample SAMN05720191) | bioreactor metagenome | isolation source: Anaerobic biogas reactor | place: USA:Washington... | reverse complement strand
TTCCGGCGGTGGTGCCGGGGGTGGTTCGGGGTGTGCGCAGGCGGTGGTGATGACGGCCAGGAGTGCAGCGCAGGCCACACGGAGTGTGGGGTGTCGGTGGTGTGTCGTCACGGTCATTGCTCGGGGTCGACGGCGGTGGGCCAGCCGGGGTCGAAGGGTTCGACGGGCGGGGGGCCGGGGACGGGCTGGATTCGTGGTGCGTCGTAGTCGAAGCCGGGCATGGCCGAGTAGCAGTTCCTCCAGGGCAGGCCGTGGTCCATGCGGCGGTCGGTGAACGGGCGGACGTCCCAGCCGTCGAAGACGTTCCAGGTGGGGTAGGGCATGCGATGGGTGTAGTCGAGTTGCGGCCTGGACGCCGTACTCCAGTTGGTTCGTTGGACGCGCAGTGATTGGTATCCGTGGCGGTCCTTGCGCATCCATCCGGTGTCGGTCGGTCGGGCCGTGTTCATGTAGTCGTTGCAGATGTGGATTTCGGTGGCGGGGTGTCCGTTGTAGGTGACGGTGCGGACCTCGAGGATGTGGTGGTCGGCTGTTCCGGTGCGGGGGGTGGGGGAGGTGAACCGGTCTACGGTGACTTTGTCGTAGCCGGGATAGGCGGTGGAGATGTCGGCGGTGCGCCAGTAGCTCCATTCGCTTTCGGCGTAGGCGCGGGCGACGTGGATGTCGGGTGCGTCGAGGTCGATGTCCGGTGGTGCGTACCAGCGGTGGGACATGATCTCGGCGTCGGCGGCGAGTACGGCGAATGGGTCGGGTTCCGGCGGTGGTGCCGGGGGTGGTTCGGGGTGTGCGCAGGCGGTGGTGATGACGGCCAGGAGTGCAGCGCAGGCCATGCGGAGTGTGGGGTGTCGGTGGTGTGTCGTCACGGTCATTGCTCGGGGTCGATGGCGGTGGGCCAGCCGGGGTCGAAGGGTTCGACGGGCGGGGGACCGGGGACAGGCTGGATTCGTGGTGAGTCGTAGTCGAAGCCGGGCATGGCCGAGTAGCAGTTCCTCCAGGGGAGGCCGTAGTCCATGCGGCGGTCGGTGAACGCGTGGACGTCCCAGCCGTCGAAGACGTTCCAGGTCGGGTAAGGCATTCTGTCGGCGTAGTCGAGTTGCGGCCTGGATGCCGTACTCCAGTTGGTGCGCTGGATGCGCAGTGAGGTGTATCCGTGGCGGTCTTTGCGCATCCATCCGGTGTCGGTCAGCCAGGCCGTGTTCATGTAGTCGTGGCAGATGTGGACTTCTATCGCGGGTCGTCCATCGAAGGTGACGGTGCGGACTTCGAGGATGTGGTGGTCGGCTGTTCCGGTGCGAGGTACGGGGGAGGTGAACCGGTCGACGGTGACGTCGTCGTAGCCGGGATAGGCGGTGGAGATGTCGGCGGTGCGCCAGTAACTCCATTCGCTTTCGATGTAGGCGCGGGCGACGTGGATGTCGGGTGCGTCGAGGTCGATGTCCGGTGACGCGTACCAGCGGTGGGACATGATCTCGGCGTCGGCGGCGAGTACGGCGAATGGGTCGGTGGTCTCGGCAGGGTCGGACTCGGTGTGTGCCGGTCTCGACGTGCACGCCGCCATCGCCAATGTGCACGACACCAGCAGGACAGCGAACTGTACGGATTGCGAACGTCGCATTGTGCGCACAGGCCTCCCCTTCATCGCGGACCGGTTTCTCGTGGGGCGTCCCGAACCGCCGGCACTATCTGGCCGTAGCCGTCGAGGTAGTAATTCCGGTAGTCGTGGAGATCGATACCGAACCTCTGCAATGCGTTGTCTGACGCGCTGGTGATGTCCGTTGCTGGGACCCCGCGCGGAGGGTATACGAGTGCGCCCGCGGCGTCGAGCATTTCCGCGCGGTGCAAACCATCCAGTATCTCACCATCTTGCGGCAGCCCGTGCTGAGCGACAGCGCTCTCCAGGAGGAAATACGAGTTCAGCGCGCTGTAGTCGCTGAACTCCCCGGTGAACGGTGAGCTCTCCACATCGTCGAAGGTCGGGACGAACGCGCTCTGAAGTGAGTTGCTGTTGACATCCATCAGCAACCCGACTGTCGCGCTCAATCGCGGATCGAGGGCGACCAGATTGCGTATCACTGTGTAGTTGGTCGAGTAGGTATCGGCTCTCCGCTGCTGCGCGAAGTCTTCACGTGCCTTGTTGTCGTCGAACATCTCATCGGCAACGTTGTAGATCCCCTTGTCCACCAGGGCTTGCAGACGCCCTGCCATCTGCGCGGGTGTGTGGGAGATGGTCGACGGATCGGCGTATTCGGCGGCGAACGATCGTGTGAAGGTGGTGGCCGCGTTGCCGAAGGTTGCGCTGGACTCGGGGTCGGTGGCCATCAGTGTGAACACACGCTGCGCATGATGGAACCTGTCGGTCTCCTCCAGATCACCCCGCGCCCATGTGCCGGAATTGTCTTCCTGGATGAGTTCGGGAACGTACCCGTACAGCCCGTTGGCGAATCCGCGCACCAGATGCGGGTTGACTTCCCCGACGTTCGACGTGTTCTCTCCGTGCACATCCATCAACCGGTCATAGTTCTCGTCGTGTGAAAGATACTGCGCGAGAGCAAGTGCCGATGTCTCTGCGCGGTCGATGCGTGCGGTGTCGCCTTCATTGCGGGCCGTGCTCATCTCGTCGGTCATCCAGTTGGCAAGTTTGCCGACCGATTCGCCGCCGTCGTCCCAGGTGTGTGTGAACAGCGGCGTGAGGAGGTCGTCGCGCTGCGTCTCGGGGTGTCCGTCGCCGTCCAGGTCGCCGGTGAGAATTCGCATGCTCACGTCACGGTTGTTGGTGGCGAGATCGAGCATCGATTCGGCGGGTCGGGTTTCGGTGAACGGGGTTCCGTAGCTGGGCTTCGGTTGGAGAGCTTCGGTCTCCTCGGCCGAGGTGATCTGGAATACCGCGGTTTCGACGAGGTTGACGCCGAGTTCCGCCCCGGGTACGGCGCCGCCGCTGCCAGCGAAGTCCCAGAAGTCGGCAGCGCGGAGGGCCGTGGCGTGGTAGCCGGCGAAGTCCGTGTTGTTCAGGGCATCGCGGTGCGCCTGCGCTGCCCTGCCCGGTTGCGACTCCAACTCGGCTCGCACACCCGCGGGAAGCGAGTCCAGATACTCGGGCAGCGTCGGTGGAACCCGGTGGCCGGGGGCCCTCAGCTCGGCGAGGTCTCGAACGTTCTGCGGGAGGCGATCCCAGCCGCCGTGCACACCATTGACGTCGCTGACGTTCTCGTTGGACAGAAACATCAGGCCGTTCGCCAGGTTGTCGCGTGCGCGAAGGGAGTCCGGACTTCCGTCGTTCGCGAGCTGTTGCTCGAGTTCCAGAATTCCGTCGATACCGGCCGTCGCGTAGAAGGTTTCGAAGTAGGTGAATACTTCTGCCGGCAAGCCGGTGACGGTGTTTCCCTTCGCCAACTCTGTAAACATGCTCGGATCGATCCCGGTGGCAGCAAGATTGGCCCTGAATCGGCCGAGATCCTCGCGTGTGATCGTGCCGTCGGAGAGCCTGGACCAATCGTTCGCGGCATCGTCGGGTGTGAAGGTTGCCGCCTTGGGGGTGACATCGATCAGATCGGAGACACAGGACTGTATCCGTCGGGCATTCTCGGAATCGACACTACCGATCGTACTCAGTGCCTCCGCGATCATGCTCCAATGAGCGGCAGCGTCGGGTGCTCCATCGGCGACACCGGGGAAGTTCACGCCTTCCGCCACACCGTCGTCGCTGACCACGAAACCGGCTTCTTCCGCGTCGGTGATCTTGTTGCGCGCGGCCTGGAACGCGAAGTCCAGCGCGTCGTCGACCAGGTCGAGCGTCGATGCGATGTTCCCGATCTCTTCGACGACCTTCTTGGCCGCGCGGTCTTCGTTGTCGAGATGGTCTTCGGCAGCGTTGGCGGCAATGCCGCGCCACGCAGGCCACAGTTCCTTCGCAGTCGCACGGATTCGGTCGCGAGCGCCGGAAAGCTGTGATTCGACATTCGAGGTGGCGTCGGCCGGACCTTGGAGACCGTTCGGGACCCACTCGCGAACGTCCGTGACGGTCGGGATCACGGCCGTACCGCCTTGTTCAGTTCGTCCCGAAGATACTCGTCGGCCCTCGTGTAGTCCTCGCAGGCGCGGTCCAAAGTGTCGTGCAGTGCCCACGCTCGGTCGGCCAGCAGCAACAGTGCTCGTCGCGTTGCCTCCTCGGCTGAACCGAGCGCAACGGCGATGTCCGATTTCTTCAGGTATGTGTGTGCGTCGTCGACGCGTATCCCGGTCGTGTCGATCGCGCTGACCTCGGTGGCGTGCGCGTCGAAACGGTCGGACACTGTCCGGATCTGCGGAAGGTCCGCTTCGAGCGTGTCCGGCATCCCCATCTGTTTCCCCCTTGGTCGGACGTCGTGTCCGATGTGCGCAAGACTATAGCGAAGGCCGTGAGCCTCTCCGCAACCCCTGTGTCGCTGGTCACCACCGTCGTCACGATAGCGAGCAGCGAAAACAGTAGCGGTAAAAGGTAGTTGGGTCGCTGTGGGGCAACGGAGACAGGCGAAGGAGAGAGTCGATGAGCAACACGCGCCCGCACACCGTGACCGCCGATTGGTTGTACGAGCAGTTCGGTGACGAGGACCTGGTGATCGTCGACACCACCGTGCACCTGACGATGCCCCCCGAAGGTTCGGTGCACATCGACCCCGGCCTCGACACCTACCTCGAGGCGCACATCCCCGACGCCGTGTACGCGGACCTGTTCACCGACTTCTCCGACCACCGCGCGCCCATGCCGTTCACGGCAGCGTCGTCGGAGAGGTTCGCCGCGGCGGCCGGCGCGGTCGGGATCGGGCAGGGCCGGCGTGTCGTGCTGTACGACCAGGGAAACGGCGTGTGGGCGGCCCGCCTGTGGTGGCAGTTGAGGCTCGAAGGGTTCGACGACGTCGCCGTGCTCGACGGCGGATTGTCGGTGTGGCGTGCCGACGGTTATCCGGTCGCGGAGGGACAGGTCGTTCCGCACGCCGCGATGTTCGTGCCACGTCGGCGGCCGGAGATGCTGTGTTCCGCCGAGTCGATCACCGCTGCCCTCGACGATCCCCGCATTCTGATCATCGATGCTCGCGATCCCGCCACCGGTCGCGGCGACAATCCGTCGTATCCGCGGCGCGGCCACATACCCGGCAGCGTCACCATCGCGTACGGCGATCTCGTCGATCTCGAGACGGGAAGGCTCCGGCCCACCGACGAATTGCGTGCGGTGTTCGAAGAAGCGGGGGCGCTGGATCCGGAGGTGTCGCCGGTGACATACAGCGGCGGCGGGATCGCCGCGACCGGTGTCGCACACGCGCTGGCGGTGGTGGGGCGCACCGATGTCGCCGTGTACTGCGGGTCGCTCGACGAGTGGGCGGGCGCCGACTCGTTGCCGTCGGTCGAGGGCTCGGAGCCACGCTGAGGTCGACGGTGGTTTCGGGCGGGCCCACCGGGCCGGACTCGACCGACGGGTGCGGGGAGTGGTGTGTCCGATCGCACCCGACCGGATCCGTTCACCGCGTGGTTGCCGAACCGACACCGGGCGGGTTTAACTTCTCGGATGGATGTCCGGATCGGGGAAGGTCGATGTATGAGGCTGCGTAGGTTCGCGAGTGCACTGACGATGGCGACGGCGGTGACGATGTCGGCGCCACTTGCGTATGCACAGCCGGCGGCGGACGTCGCACCGGTGGTCGAACCGTTCTCGGTGCAGGAACTCCTCGGTCCGTACCCGTCCGACCTGCCTGCGCGTGAGAACTTCATCTCGGTGCTGGACGGATTCACCGCGATCCGCGATACCCGACCGGACCTGATTCGACGAAACCTCGACCTCACCGTCGAGATCAACAATGGTGCGTCGGCGGTGGAACAGCAGCGCGCGCTGTTCGACAGCAACCACGAGCGTCTGCTGTCGTTGTCGGAGGGGCTCGGTGCGGGACTCGGCGACGCATTCCGTGTAGCCCTCCGCGACGGCAGGTTGCCGAAGACGCAGGCACTTCTCGGTGGAGAGGTGGGACGTGCCGTCGGTGTCACCAATCTGTCGTTGCTGGAGAAGTCGCATTGGGACAACCCGCGTCCGTTCGAGGTGGCTCCGGAGCGTATCCACTACTACTTCGGGGACGGCGTCAGCGGAGCTGCCGATCCGTACGTGGAGGTCGGGGGCACGAGTTCGTATCCGTCGGGGCACACGTCGAGTTCGTACCTGAACGGAATCCTGTTGGCGGGCATGCTGCCTGAACTGGCGCCGCAGATCCTGACCCGTGCGTCGGAGGTGGGCAACAGTCGGATCGTCCTCGGAGTGCACTTTCCCCTCGACGTGATGGGTGGTCGGATCATGGGGCAGGCCGCGGCCGCGGATCGGCTGAACGACCCGCGGTTCGCCCGGCTGGTCGACGAGGCCCGCACCGAACTCCGCGGGCAGCTGGAGTGGTCGGTCGGGATGCCGTTGGACGAGTACATCGCCACCGACACCCCGTACCGGGAGCTCGACACCGCGCTGGCCGAGTTCCGCGACCGGATGACGTATGGATTCGACCCTCTCGAGCCGGGCATGGTCAACGATGTCCCGGCGGAGGCGGCGGTGCTGCTGCGCGGTATCGCGCCGGCGCTGAGCGACGACGAGCGCCTGGATATTCTGCGGCAGACTGCGATTCCCGCCGGATACCCCCTCGACCAGGTGGGTGTGGACGGCGGCTGGCTGCGCATCGACCTCGCCGCGGCGACCGCGGTGGCCGCGACGGCCGCAGGAACCGCCTGAGGCACACCCACGGGTGGGGGCTCTCCTCGACGATGTCGACGAGGACCAATTCGTCGCAGTCGCGCGCCGCTACATCGTGCCGATGCTGGATCCGCCGCGTTCGGAGTGAGTGCCGTTCGCGACAATGGTCGGTATGGAGAGCAGATCGCTGCCGGTGTACGGCGCCGGGGAGGTGGACGTTCCGTTCGTCATCGCGGGGACGGGTGAGCGGATCCTCCGCGACACCCGTTGGGAGGAGCACTCGCATCCCACGCACGAACTGCTGTGGCACGAGCGCGGGGCCTCCAGCGCGACCATCGGTTCACGGACGTGGACGATCACCCCGTCGATCGGATTGTGGATTCCGGCGGGCCGATTGCACTGGGGCGTGATGCCTGCTGGAACCTGGTACAGAGCAGCGCATTTCGGTGTCGACGCAGTGACGCCGCTGGGGGAGGGGCCGGTCGCGGTCGTCATGACACCGCTTCTCCGTCTGCTGCTGGATCGGCTGACCGAACCGGAACTGTCGGCCGAATCGCGGTCACTGACCGAACAGATGGTGCTCGACGTGCTCGCCCCCGCAGACCACGAACTGTTGGTGCAGGTGCCGTCGTCGCCGCTGGTGAGGCCGATCGTCGACGCGATCGTCGGGGATCCCGGCGATCCGCGCACCCTGGCCGACTGGGCTGCGGCGCTGGGGGTGAGTACCCGCACGATCACGCGGACGTTCCGGGCGGAGACGGGACTGAGCCTGGGGCGGTGGATCGCGGCGGTGCGCGCGCAGCATGCGGTGATGCTGCTCGGTCGCGGCGCGGACGTCGACGACGTCGCCGAGCGGGTCGGCTACCGGTCGGCGAGTGCGTTCGGGGTGGCGTTCCGTCGCGTCACCGGGACGACGCCGGGGAGCTTCCGCGCGGGGTGATCGATGTCCCGATCGCAACAGCGGGTGTCCTGAACGAGTGATTGCGTCGTCCTTTCTCGCCCGTTACGGTTTAGGCAAACCTCACCTAAAGGGCGCACTTCCGTGCGCGCCGACGAGGTCCCCCGTACGAGAGCGAGTTCTGTCACCATGCGTTCGAAGCGCCTTCTGACGATGGCAGCGGCCACGGTCGCGGTCGCCCTGGGGCTGTCTGCCTGCAGTTCCGACACGTCCGAGACGACCGACACGTCGGCCGCCGACGCCGGCTCGTCCGGCTACCCGGTCACCATCGAGCACGCGTTCGGCACCGTGACCCTCGACGCGAAACCCGAGCGTGTCGCCACGGTCAACTGGGCCAACCACGAGGTGCCGCTGGCGCTCGGAGTGGTACCGGTGGGCATGGCCGCCGCGAACTTCGGTGACGACGACGACAACGGTATGCTCCCGTGGGTCGAGGAACGCCTCGACGATCTCGGTGCCGAACCGCCCGTGCTGTTCGACGAGACCGACGGCATCGACTTCGAGGCGGTGTCCGACACGGATCCCGATGTGATTCTCGCCGCGTATTCCGGTTTGACGCAGGAAGATTACGACACGCTCAGCCAGATCGCTCCCGTCGTCGCCTACCCGGAGGCACCGTGGGCGACGTCGTGGCGCGACATGATCGAGCTCAACAGCGCCGGCATCGGCATGGCCGCCGAAGGCCGGGAACTCATCGCCACCCTCGAAGGGGAGATCGCCGACGAGGTGGCGAAATATCCTGGGCTCGAGGGTAAATCGACGATGTTCCTCACCCACGTCGACACCTCCGACCTGAGCCAGGTCAGCTTCTACACCGCCGACGACACCCGCGCCGCGTTCTTCGAGGACCTCGGTCTGAGCACCCCGAAGAGCGTTGCCGAGGCCTCCACCGGCGACGAGTTCTCGCAGAAGGTCAGCGCCGAACAGGTCGACGTGTTCGACGACGTGCAGATCATCGTCACCTACGGCGACCAGGCGCTCGTCGACGCACTGCAGGCCGATCCGCTGCTGTCGCAGATGCCGGCCGTGCAGAACGGGTCCATCGTGTTCCTCGACGGCTCCGGCCCGCTCGGCACCGCCGCCAACCCGACACCGCTCGCGATCTCGTGGGTGCTCGGCGACTACGTGAACCTGCTCGCCGAGGCCGCCGCCAAGACACCCCGGCCGTGACCGAGACGGCCCTCGCACCGGACGCACGCGACCCGCGGCGTCCGGTGCTCGTCCGGTCCCTGTGGCCGATCGTCGCGCTCGCGGTGCTGCTGGCGGTGACCGTCGCGTCGATCACCATCGGTTCCCGGGACGTGGAGTGGAACGACATCGTCGCCGCGCTCGGCGGCGCCACCGACAACATCGCGCAGGGCGCCGTCGCCAAGCGCATTCCCCGCACGGTGCTCGCCCTCGTGGTCGGCGCCGGACTCGGATTGGCCGGTGCCGTCATGCAGGGCGTGACCCGCAACCCGCTCGCCGACCCCGGCATCCTCGGGGTGAACATGGGTGCGTCCCTCGCCGTGGTGTGCGGCATGGCCTGGTTCGGACTGTGGACACAGACCGCCATGATCTGGGTGGCGATCGGCGGTGCCGCCGCGGCAGCGGTGTTCGTCTACATCGTCGGTTCCCTCGGACGCGGCGGACCCACACCACTGAAACTCGCGTTGGCCGGCACCGCGACCTCCGCCGCGCTCGTCTCGTTCATCACCGCGATCACGCTTCCGCGCAACGACATCGCTGCGAACATCCGCTCGTGGCAGATCGGCGGTGTCGGCGGAGCCACCTTCGACACCATGACGCAGGCCGTGCCGTTCCTCGTCGTCGGATTCGTGCTGTGCCTGCTGTCGGCCCGCAGCCTCAACTCCCTCGCGCTCGGCGACGACGTCGCCGCCGGACTCGGCGAACGTGTCGCTCTCGCCCGCGGCGTGTCGTCCCTGGGTGCGGTCCTGCTGTGCGGTGTGGCCACCGCGCTGGCCGGCCCCATCGGGTTCGTCGGACTCGTCGTCCCGCACCTGTGCCGGCTGGTCGTGGGCATCGACCACCGGTGGCTGCTGCCGCTGTCCGCGGTCACCGGCGCCGCGCTGCTGACCGCCGCCGACGTCCTCGGACGCATCGTCGCGCGGCCCGGCGAGATCGACGTCGGCATCATCACCGCGCTGGTCGGCGCGCCCTTCTTCGTGTACATCGTCCGACGGCAGAAACTTCGCGAACTGTGACCGCACTCCTCGACACACCGACCCTCGACACCGACGTCGTCGCCCGCAACCGCATCCGACGCGGTCGCCGGCGTCGCATCGTCATCGCCGTCCTGACGCTCCTGGTCGTCGCCGCGTTCGCGGCGAGCCTGGTGTTCGGGAAGACGAACTACCCGCCGTCCGACGTACTGCGCGTCATCCTCGGGCACGACGTGCCCGGCGCGTCCTTCACGGTCGGAAGACTGCGGCTGCCGCGCGCGGTACTCGCCGTCGTGGCGGGCATCTGCTTCGGCCTCGGCGGTATCACCTTCCAGACGATGCTGCGCAATCCACTCGCCAGCCCCGACATCATCGGAATCAGTTCGGGGGCGAGCGCCGCGGCGGCCTTCGCGATCATCGTGCTGTCGCTCGGGGGCACGCAGGTGTCGGTGTTCGCGATCGTCGTCGGACTCGGTGTCGCACTGCTCATCTACGCGCTGTCGTTCCGCAGCGGCGTCGCCGGCACCCGGCTGATCCTCATCGGTATCGGGATCGCCGCGATGCTCGACAGCGTCACCGCGTATCTGCTCAGTACTGCCGGTGCGTGGGACATGCAGGAGGCGATGCGTTGGCTGACCGGCAGCCTCAACGGCGTCGGCTGGTCGGCGACCCTGCCGGTGGTGGTGGCGCTGGTCGTGCTCGGACCGGTGCTGCTCCTGCAGAACCGCAACCTCGCGATGCTCCAACTCGGCGACGACGCCGCTCAGGCACTCGGGGTGCGGGTGGAGCGCACCCGCATCATCGCGATCGTCGCGGCCGTCGGGTTGATCGCGTTCGCGACGGCGGCGGCCGGACCGATCGCGTTCGTCGCGTTCCTGTCCGGTCCGATCGCCGCGCGCATCGTCGGGCAGGGTGTGTCGCTGGTGATCCCCGCCGCGCTCGTCGGATCATTGCTGGTGCTGGTCGCGGACTTCTGCGGGCAGTACCTGTTCGACACCCGCTACCCGGTGGGGGTGGTCACCGGCGCGCTCGGTGCCCCGTTCCTGGTGTATCTGATCATCCGTTCCAACCGTGCCGGAGGTTCCCTGTGACCGACGCTCATACCCTCGTCGTCGAGAATCTCGAGCTCGGCTACGGCAACCGGACCGTTGTCGACGGACTCGACCTTGCGGTGCCACCGGGCCGGATCACCTGCATCGTGGGTGCGAACGCGTGCGGTAAATCGACCCTGCTGCGGTCGATGTCGCGGTTGCTCGCTCCGCGTCGCGGGCATGTGCTGCTCGACGGCAAGGACGTCCACAGGCTTCCCGCGAAGCAGTTGGCCCGCACTCTGGGGTTGCTGCCGCAGACACCGATCGCACCCGACGGCATCGTTGTCGCCGATCTTGTGGGCAGGGGACGGCATCCGCACCAGCGGGTGCTGTCGCGGTGGAGCCGGGACGACGACGCCGCTGTCGCCGATGCGCTCGCCGCGACCGCCACCACCGAATTGGCGGAGCGGTCGGTGGACGAGTTGTCGGGTGGGCAGCGACAGCGGGTGTGGATCGCGATGGCGTTGGCGCAACAGACCGAGGTGTTGCTGCTGGACGAACCCACCACCTACCTGGACATCAACCATCAGGTGGAGGTGTTGGATCTGCTCACCGATCTGAATCGGTCGCGGGGCACCACGATCGTGATGGTGTTGCACGACCTGAACCTCGCCGCGCGGTACGCCGATCATCTGGTGGCGATCGCCGGTGGGCGTATCCACGCGGTCGGGGATCCTGCGGAGGTGCTGACCACGGAGACGGTGCAGGCGGTGTTCGGGCTGACCAGCCGGGTGATCGACGATCCGGTGTCGGGTCGGCCTCTGGTGCTGCCGGTGGGGCGGTATCACGTGGACGACGTGACCGTCTGACCCCGACCCGTGCGCACTTCTGGTAGCTCCCGCTACCAGAAGTGCGCACGGGGGTGGGTGTGCTGCGGGCGGTTCCCGCCGCCGATCGCTGTTCAGGCGGTGCGGCGCACGGTGTTCAGGCGGTGCGGCGCACGGTGGTGTAGGCGTGAGCGATGGCGTCCGTCGCCGTGGTGCACGGGATGTTCGCATCACGGACCGACGCGACGACACGTGCCTCGGCCGAACCGGAGCGTTCGAGGACGCTGCCGGCGGCGACGGCCCAGACGGTCTCGCCGGGCGCGAACGTACGCGTCGGGGTCCAGCCCCGCTGCGGCGCGAACTCGCGCAGGGCGCTCCACTGCGCGATCTCGTCCGCATCGGGGTATCCGATGAACAGCAGTCTGTTGGTGGCCACGATGAATCCCTTCCGACACTCCACATGACTCATCCGGCTTGTCGTCCCGCGTTCACCGTGTGTTACGTCTCCCCGGTCCGTCCGGGTCAGGACTCGAACAACGTCCGACCCCAGTATTCGCCCTCCCGCAATCCGGGCGGACACGCGAACACCGCCGAACCGACGTGCTGGATGTACTCGTTCATCGCGTCGTGGCGGGCCAACTCCATCTGCATCGGCACGAACTGGGCGAGTGGATCCCGGCAGTACGCGATGAAGAACAGGCCGGCGTCGAGGTGCCCGAACCCGTCGGAGCCGTCGGTGAAGTTGTAGCCGCGCCGCAGGATGCGCAGGCCGCCGAGATGCTGCGCGGACGCGAGCCGCACGTGCGCGTCGACGGGGACGAGCGGACCGTCGGGTCCATTGGATTCGAGGTCGAGTTCGTCGAACTCGCGGTCGCGTCCGAGCGGGGCACCCTCCCGTTTGTCGCGGCCGATGACGGCTTCCTGCTCGCCGAGCACCGCGCGGTCCCACACCTCGATGAGCATCCGGATTCGGCGCGCGACCAGGTAGGTGCCGCCGGCGAGCCACGGTTGATCGTCGCCGGATCCCACCCACACCGATTCGGCCAGCGCCGTCGGATCCTCGGCCTTGATGTTGTTGGTGCCGTCCTTGAAGCCGAACAGGTTCCGGGGTGTGACCTGTGCGGTGGACGTCGACGACGTGCGCCCGAAACCCAACTGGGACCAGCGCACCGAGGCCGTACCGAAGGCGACGCGCGCGAGATTGCGGATGGCGTGCACGGCGACCTGCGGGTCGTCGGCGCATGCCTGGACAGCGATGTCGCCGCCGCTGCGGGCGGGGTCGAGGTTGTCGGCGGGGAAGTGCGGTAGATCCTCGAGCGCCGCCGGTTTCAGCGGCGCGAGTCCGAACCGGTCGTCGAAGAGCGACGGCCCGAACCCGATGGTGAGGGTGAGCCCGGACGGCGCGAGATCGAGTGCCTCACCGGTGTCGCTCGGTGGACGGTACGCGCCGTCACCGGTCGCACCGTCCTCGGTGGCCTCGAGGCCCGCGGTCATCCGCTCGGCCATCGCGGTCCACGTCTTCAGCATCGCGATCAGTTCGTCGCGGTCGCGTGTGGTGACGTCGAACGTGACGAAGTGCAGTCGATCCTGGGCGGGTGTGACCACGCCGGCCTGGTGGTCGCCGCGGAACGCGACGACCCGGTCGCCGCCGCCGGGCTCGGGGGCGGTGACGCGACCGACCACCGCGCCCGCGCCGGCGAGGACGGCGCCGGCCCCGACGGTGCCGAACAGTTGCCGGCGTGACAGCCCCGTGTGCGCAGGGACGGTCGGTCGATCCGTCATTGTCCCGATGCCTCCGCGATCACGCCCTGCACCTTGCTGACCTCGGCGGACAACGCGTCGAGCAGACGGGAGAGTTCCTGCCGCTGCTCGTCGGTGACGGTGTCGTACGAGACGAATCCTTCGCCGTCGCGGTACTGCCCGAGCGCAAGGTCGAGATCGGCGAACCGGGAATCGATGAGTTGCCCGAGGTCGGGATCCTGCTCGTCGAGGATGGGGCGGAGCGCGGCGATCGCCGACTGGGATCCGTCGACGTTCGCCTGGAAGTCGTACAGGTCGGTGTGGGAGAAGATGTCCTCCTCGCCGGTGATCTTGGAGGTCGAGATCTCGTCGAGCAGGCCCTGCGCGTCGCCGGCGATGCGGGTGGGGTCGATCGAGTAGTCGTCGGCGTTCACCAGATCGGCCAGTTCCTGCACGTCCGCGGTCAGCCGATCGGCCATGGCTGCGGAATCGGGTTGCAGGCCGGTCACCCACAGGTCCTTCTCGAGGCGGTGGAAGCCCGTCCATTCCTGACCGGGCTCGAGGTCCGCCTCACGCAGATCGAGCCGCGGATCGAGGTCTCCGAAGCTCTCGGCCTCCGGCTCGATGCGTTCGTAGTAGGTGCGGGTGATCGGGAACTGCGCTTTGGCTGCGTCGACGTCGCCGGCCTTGATCGCGGCGACGAAGGTGCCGGTCGTGGTGACGAGCGCGTCGACCTGGCTGCGGATGTACCGACGGTAACCGTCGGCGGCCTCGGCGAGCCGGCCGTCTTCGTCGGTGGCGGACCGGGGCTCACCGGTGACGGTGAACGCCTCGCGGATACCGTCGCCGACCATGCCGGGGCGGCACATCAGTTCGTAGTCACCCGGATCGGGAATGTTGACGATCAGCTGACGGGTCAGACCCGGGCCGATGTTCTCCACCTCGCCGAGCGCCCGCTCGCCGGTGGCGAGTACATAGAACTCGGTGACCTTCGTGCCCTGATTGGTGACGGAGAACGTCGAATGACCGGTGGTGCCCTCCGTCGCCGACACCTCACAGGAGGAGTCGGTGGCGGTCACGGTGATCGCGTCGGCGTCGGACGACGCCTTCTCCGTGCAGCCGGCGAGGGCCAGCGGCAGCACGGTGGCGGTGGCGAGAGAAGCGGTGAGTCGACGCATCGGGGGCCTTTCGGGTGGGGCACGCACACGGACCGTGGGAGCCGAGAACGGGGTGGTTTCAGGAGGTGGCGGTGGACGGTGACCGTTCGGGTCCCGCGGCGGTCGTGAGCGGCCGCAGGAACAGGAACAGGACGACCACCAGGTAGATCAGCCACGCGGCGAACTGCAGGACGGTCGGATCGGGCCGGATGTTGAAGATTCCGGCGAGGACCGTCCCGTACCAGCTGCCGGCGTCGTAGCTGCCGGAGACGTCGAAGGCGAGGGTGCTGCCACCGGGCAGGATCCCGCCGATCTGGAGGGCCCGGATCCCGTATCCGAGGATCCCGGCGGCGACGATGACGAGGAACACCCCGGTGAGGGTGAAGAATTTCGCGAGGTCGATCCGCACGGCACCCAGATACATGAGCACCGTCAGTGCGGCTGCGGCGGCGATTCCGAGCAGCAGACCGACCAGCGGCCACGGACTTCCCGCGGTGTTCTCCGCGTATCCGACCATCAGCAGCGCCGTCTCGAGGCCTTCGCGCCCGACCGCGAAGAACGCCAACGACATCACCGCGGTCGGCCCCACGACCAGGGCTTTCTCCATTCCGGTGCGCAGTTCCCCCGAGATGGATCGGGCGGCCTTACGCATCCACAGCACCATCACGGTGACGATCACCACGGCGATGAGCGACGCGATGCCGGCGGCGATCTCGGCGGCGAGCCCGTCGAGGGTGTTCGTACCGAAGTGGATGATCAGGAAGGTCACCGCGACCATCGCCACGGCGATCCCGACACCGAACCACACCCATTTCAGGGCGTCCCGTCGCTCGGCGCGGACGATGAACGCGACGAGGATCATCACGACGATCCCGGCTTCGAGGCCTTCACGGAGTCCGATCAGCCCGGATCCCAGGAGTTGCGTCGCGACGGACGGCGCGGTGCCGGCGGCGGCGAGTACGTGCATGGCTACTCCGGTCAGTTGAGGCAAACCTCACCATCGATGGTGCGAACGAAAGATACACCCGCGGTTCCCCGGGCGGGGAGGGCCGGTCGGGCACTGTCCGAGTTGTCCGATTCGGGATCGTCGGTCGTGGCGGCGGGGTTCGATCCGGCCCGCGCGGTCCGTCGTCACGGGTCGTCGCGGGCGCCCCGCCGCGACCGGACACGACGAACGACGGCGACGACCAACACGGTTACGACGATCCCGAGCGCCAGGGTCTGCGCGGCGGTGAACACCACGAACTGCCCGAGCGACATCCGCGTCACCCCGGCAGGGATCGAGATGAGGCTGCGGAAGATCGGCACCATCCGCCGAGCGGATCCATCAGGTCCAGAGCCCACCCCGCCGGCCCGTCCGTCGGCGCCGCGGGAACATCGGGAACGCTCATCCGGACAGCGTAGGCGCGGCGGTACGCGACGGCCGGGTGTCCGGAGCGGCTGGCACACTGGGTGCGGTGAGATCGGCAACCGCACGCGGACCACTTCGACCACCGGAACTGGCTGCGGCAGCCGTGTTCGGGGCGCTCACCGCGACCGTCACGGTGGTCGTCGGGTTGATTCCGGCGAGCGCCGCCCAGGTGCTGGTGACCCTGCCCGTCGCGTTCCTCGCCGCCACCCGGCGGCTGCGCGTCGTCGTCGCGGCGACGTCCGCGGCCGCGGTCGTCGCGCTCATCGCCGGCGGCCCGTTCGCGGTGGTGTCGGTGGCGATCCTCGCCGCCGTCGGCACCCTCGTCGGGTTCGCGCACCGCCGGTGGGGGCGTTCCGCGGTGTTCGTGGTGTTCGCGTGTGCCGTTCCCGGTGCGTTGCTCGTCGCGGCGGGCGTCGTCGGTCTGCTCGCGCTGTTCGAGGACGCCCGCGTGCTGCTGCTCGATGCGCTCGCCACCACCTTGCGGGGCGTGGTCGCCGCACTGGCGGGGGCGGGCGCCGCACCCGAGACGATCGACACCGCGAACACCGTGATCGACTTCCTCGTCGAGCACTGGTGGGTGTGGCTCGGCGGTGCCGTCACCGTCTCGATGATCGGCACGGCACTGCTGAGCTTCGGGGTCTTCCGGGCCGTCGCGCGCCGCAGCACGTGGCGGCAGCATCCGACGCCGTGGCCCGACACCGACACGGCGGAACCCGCGCCCGTCCCGGTGACGTTGCGACAGGTCACCCACCGCTACCCGCAGGCGACGGCGGACGCGCTCACCGACATCGAGCTGACCGTCGCACCCGGCGAGTTCGTCGCGGTCGTCGGGCCCAACGGGTCCGGTAAGTCGACGCTCGCCCGTATTCTCGCGGGGGTCGCACCCACCGCCGGTCTCGTCGACAGGCCCGGCGCCGTGGGGCTCGGTCGTATCGGCGGAACAGCGCTGGTGTTCCAGCATCCCGAGACCCAGGTGCTCGGCCGCACCGTCGCCGAGGACGTGCGGTGGGGCGCCGCCACCGACATCGACGTCGAGGAGTTGCTCGACCGTGTGGGACTCGCCGGTGCGGGGGAGCGGCCCACCGAGGACCTGTCCGGGGGACAACTGCAACGCCTCGCGATCGCGTCGGCGTTGGCGCGGCGGCCCCGGGTGCTGATCGCCGACGAGATCACCGCGATGGTGGACGCGGACAGTCGGGCCGATCTGGTCGCCGTGCTCGCCGACGTCGCCGCGGCGGGCACCACCGTCGTCCTCGTCACCCATCTCGCCGACGAAGCCACCCGGGCCGACCGGGTGATCCGATTGCACCGGGGGCGTCTCGCCGACACCGAGGTGCCCGCGGTGCACCGGCGGGCGGTGCCGGCGGCACCACCGGCCGATCCGCGTCCCGTCCTCGAACTGCGCGGCGTCGGCCACACCTACGCGGACGGCACACCGTGGGCGCACACCGCGTTACGCGATGTGACGCTGACCGTGGCGCGTGGTGAAGGAGTGCTCGTCGCCGGCACCAACGGGTCGGGGAAGTCGACACTCGCCTGGATCCTCGCCGGGCTGATCCGCCCCACGACGGGACGGTGCACGCTGCACGGTGAGGACACCGCGGATCGCAGCGGTGACGTGGCCCTGGTGTTCCAGCAGGCACGGCTGCAACTGCAGCGGCCGACGGTCGCGCGGGAGATCTGCGAGGTCGCCGGGATGCGCCACGTCGACCCCGCGTACGTCGCCGCGGTGCTGCACCGGGTCGGCCTCGGCGTGGACCTCGCCGATCGCAGCATCGACCGTCTCAGCGGAGGGGAGATGCGGCGTGTCGCGATCGCAGCGCAACTGTCGCGGGCACCGCGGGTGCTGGTGCTCGACGAACCCCTCGCCGGTCTCGACGACGCGGGACGCAGGGAACTGATCTCGATCCTGGTGCATCTGCGGACCGTCGAGCACGTCACGATCGTGGTGATCTCCCACGACACGGAAGGTGTGGACGAGGTGTGTTCGCGCACGGTGGTTCTCGAGGGCGGCACGATCGTGGACGACGGTACGGCGGCGGTGGCGTGATGGGTGGGGCACGGCGGCGTCGGCCGGTGATCCTGCTGCGGCCGGTGCCGCGGCCGTCGCCACTGCACCGAGTGTGGGCGGGCACGAAAATCCTTGCGGTCGCCGCACTGTCGGTGGTGGTGAGTTTCCATCCGTCGTGGGCCGGCATCGGGATGATCGCGGTGGTGCTGGCCGTCGCGGTGGCGGTCGCGCGCATCCCCCGCGGGGTGGTGCCCTCGATCCCGTGGTGGGTCTACGCGATCGCCGTGGTCGGCGCGGTGCTCAACGCGTCGGGCGGCGGACTCGACGCGTACGCGCGCACGGTGCTACTGGGTGTCGCGCTGCTGGTGCTGATGGCGCTGGTGGGGTGGACGACGCGACTGTCCGAACTCGTCGACGCCCTCCCGGTGCTGTTCGCGCCGCTGCGCCGAATGCGACTGCCCGTCGACGAATGGGTGACGACCTGCGCGCTCGCTCTGCGGATGCTGCCGACGATCCGCGGTGAGCTGCGGATGGTGTTCGCGGCGCGCCGGTTGCGCGGCCGCGTCGGTGTGCCGTCGGCACGCGAGTCGTGGCGGGAGATCGTGGATTCGGTGGGGGCGGTCGCGTCGGTGTCCATGCGGCAGGCGCAGGATCTGGGGGAGGCGCTGTCGGTGCGGGGGCCGCGCCCGACGGCGACGGCCCGACCCCGTGTGGGGGTGGGTGATGTGGTGGTCGCGGTGGTGGTGGCCGCGGTGTGCGTCGCGATGTGGCTGTACGCCTGACCCGTGCGTGGTTGTGGTAGCTCCGGCTACCACAACCACGCACGGGTAGGGCTGCGGGAGTTGGCTCGTCGTCGCCGGATTCGGCGGAGCCGCACGGCACACGAAGGCACCGATTCGGGCGGGTGCAGCCGCGTCACGGGTGTACGCTCAACGCGTTCGGGGACCCCTGCCGCACCACATGAGGTGATCATGGCCGAGAACACGATGGGTCGGTCCTCCGCGTCCGCGGGAGACGACGGAGAGACGTCGCTGATCGGGAAGATTCTGGACGGCCCCCTCACCGGACTCGCGCCGTGGATCTTCCTCGCGATCTTCGAGGGTCCCGGCAGCACAGGGTGGGTCGCGGCCGTCGCGCTCGGGCTCTCCCTGTTGTTCGTCGTCGCCGATCGGGTACGCGGGAAGTCGCTCAAGCTCCTCGGCGTCGTCGACGTCCTGTTCTTCGCGGGTCTGCTCGTGTTGCACTTCGCTCTCGACGCGGACGGGCAGGCATGGTTGGAGAAGTGGCTCGGCGAGATCGCGAACATCACCCTCGTGGTGATCGCCGTGGGCTCGATCCTGTTCCGGATCCCGTTCACGCTCCAGTACGCGCGCGAGATGGTGGGGCCGGAGTTGTGGCACAGTCCGCTGTTCATCCGTATCAACTACCGCATCACCGCGGCGTGGGCACTCGCGTTCCTGGTGGCGGCGGTCGCCGGGTGGTATGGCGACGCGATCCTCGACGACAGCGACAACATCTGGACCGGATGGGTCATCCAGACCGCAGCGATGATCGCGGCGATCCGGTTCACGTCCTGGTACCCGGATCATGCGACGGAGAAGGCGCTGGGCACACCGGGTGCACAGGGCACACAGGGCATGCCGGGGCAGGGCTGAACCGGCGTTCGAACTGTTCGCACCGACCTGGTCGGCGACCGCATCCCGTTGGTCGACCGGCTGGGTGACGTGCTCAGCGGTTGCTGTCCGGCGGCGGATCGGCCATTCGAGGTCGGCCGAACCGGTCGGCGAACGCACCGGGTGTCATCCCCACCACGCGGGTGAAATCCCGGACGAAATGCGGCTGGTCCGCGTACCCGAGGACGGCGGCGGTGTCGGCGAGCGACACGGCGTGCTCGCGTAGGCGCCCGGCCGCTTCCTGCAGACGACGACGCTGGATGAGCCACTTCGGGGTGAGCCCGATCCGGCGGTGCACGAGCCGCTGCAACGTCCGTTCGGTGAGGTCGAACTCGCGGCGGACCTGCTCGACGCGCAGCACGGTGGGATCGTCCTCGACGTATTCGACGATCCGGTTGACGAGGCGGCCTTCGTCGTCGATCGGCAGATGCGGGCGCACCGCGGCGCCGATCGCGGTGGTCGCCGCGCGGTGCGCTGCGGGGTCGCGGGGGTCGCGGTCCATCGCGGCGCGCACCGCGTCGGCCAACGGCCCCGCCGCATCACCGAGGACCTCGGTGAGATCGACGTGTCGGTCGGTGAACTCGGCGACGGACCGCCCGGTGAGAACACCGCCGGCGGCCGGAGTGAACATGACTCCGGCGGCCCAACCGTCACCGGTGAGGACGGTGGTGGACAGGCCCGACGTCACCCCGTGGAAGCGCGCATGGTCCGCGCTGATCACCAGCAGGCACACCGGATACTGCAGGACCCGCTGGGGGGCCTCCCGACCCGGTTCCACGGACCACACCGGAAGCCAGTACCGCCGCACCAACGTGCTCAACTCGGGTGCGGGCGGATACCGGAACACCGTGTTGGTCGTGTCGTGAGGGTCGCGCAGATGGGCCGGTTCGATGTCGGCGTCGGGTGGGTGCGGACCGCTGTCGGGTTTCATCAAGACCTCTCGGGGTGCCGGCACGATGCTGATTCCCATGAATACAACAGCGCTCCGACACGCCGAAGCCGAACGACCCCTCACCGAGGTGATCGACGCCGTCACCCCCGAGGGGTGGGATCGGCCGTCGCCGTGCGAGGACTGGACGACGCGGGACGTGCTCGCCCACATCATCGACACCCAGCGGGACTTCCTGCTGGGCCGGGGCCTCGACCCCGGCGACCGCCCGGACCTCGCGGATCCCGCCGCGGCGTGGCATCGCCACACGGCGGAGGTCGCGCGGATCCTCGCCGACGACACCGTGCCCGCCACCGAATACGACGGCTACTTCGGGTCCACCACCATCGGCGCCACGTTCGAGCAGTTCTACGTCTGGGATCTGCTCGTCCACCGCTGGGACCTCGCGACCGGGGCGGGGCTCGGCGCCGACCTGACCGACGCCGAACTCGACCGGATCGACGCCGGCGCGGACAGCTTCGGGGACTCGCTCCACCTGGAGGGGGTGTGCAAACCCGCTGTCGACGCCGAGAGTTCCGACCGACAGGCACGCGTTCTGGCCCGATTGGGGCGCCGCGCCGCGCGGTGATGCCTATCGTCGGCGACATGACCGAGACGATCGTCGTCGCCGACGAGGTGCGCGCCGCCGTCGCCGCGGGGAATCCCGTGGTGGCGCTCGAATCCACGATCTTCACGCACGGGCTGACCCGGCCCCGCAATGTCGAGGTGGCGGCGGCAGCCGAATCGCGGGTTCGTGCCGCCGGTGCGGTTCCCGCGACGATCGGTGTCGTCGCGGGCACGCCCACCGTCGGGATGACGGCCGAGCAGATCGCCCTGGCGGGTGACGCGGACACCGAGGTGATGAAGGTGTCGGTGCGCGACCTGCCGCTCGCCGTCGCGAGCGGCGCGCACGGCGGGACGACCGTCGCGGCCACCGCGTTCCTCGCGCATCGCGCGGGCATCCGGGTGTTCGCGACGGGTGGGCTCGGCGGGGTGCATCGCGGCGCGTCCACGACCTTCGACGAGAGCGCCGATCTCGTGGCGTTGTCGTCGACCCCGATCGCGGTGGTGAGCGCCGGCGTCAAATCCGTTCTCGACATCCCGGCCACCCTGGAACGGCTCGAGACGCTCGGTGTGACGGTGGTGGGGTATCGCACCGATCGGTTCCCCGGGTTCTACATCCGTGACAGCGGCTGTGCGGTGGACGCGGTCGCCTCTGCCGAGCACGCGGCGGCGGTGATCCACGCGCGTGATGCGCTCGGTCTGCGGGGTGCGGTGCTCGTCGCCAATCCGGTCGCCGAGCACGACCAGGTCGAACCGGGCCTGCACGACCGGGTGCTCGTCACCGCCGAACGCGAGGCCGCTGCGGCGGGGGTCCGGGGAAGGGCGTTGACGCCGTTCCTGCTCGACCACATGCACCGCGCGACCGAGGGGCGGTCGCTCGAGACGAACATCGCCGTGTATCTGGGCAACGCGGCGGTCGCGTCGGCCATTGCGCTCGCTGTGCACCGGAAGCGGTGACGGCCGGTCGGGGCCGGGTCAGCGGAACAGGAACGACGCGGTCGACGGGGGCAGGGGTGCGTCGGTGCGACGGAACACCTCGGCGGGCCGACCCGCCCCGGTGCGGCGCAGTTCCCCGGTCGGGGTCATGCCGTGCGACAGGTGTCGGCGGAAGGAGTCCTTCGGATAGGTGCGTCCGTAGACCGCCTCGTACAGCCGACGCAGCTCCAGCACGGTGAAGTCGTCGCCGAGCAGCCGGGCGGGGTCCACCGCTGTCGCGTACGTCGTGCGGAGGTCGGCGACCGCGAGGGCGACGATCTCGGCGTGGTCGAACGCGAGACGGGCGACGTCGTCGACGGGAAGGAGGTGGCTGTCGTCGGGGAGCGCGGTCGCGGGTGCGGCGGCGCAGTGCGCCATCGACAGCACCCACCCGCGGTCGTCCCGATCGGGGTCGTCGAGCATGGCGAGCTGACGGAAGTCGATGCCGTCGAGGCGGGCCTTGTCGCGGAGCGCGCGGCGCGCGGCGTCGGCGAGGCGTTCGCCCGGGTGCAGGAACGTTCCGGGGAGGGCGAGGCCGCGCGGATGATCGACCACCAGTACCGTCACGGCACCGTCCACGACGGTCAGCACCGCGACGTCGACGGCGACGGACGGGCGTGGATAGTCGGTCAGGGGGCGGCCCGGGGCGGCCGGTGTCTCACTCACCTGGATATTGAATCAAAGTTGCGCTAAGTTGATTAGCGCAACTTTGAGCAAAAGGGGACGGCAATGGCAACGGACGATCGGCGGATGGACCGCGCGGCGGGTGCACTGCTCGCGTCGGCGGCGGGAGACGCACTCGGCGCGGGATACGAGTTCACCTACCCTGCGGCGGACCGGAGCATCGACATGATCGGTGGGGGCCTCGGACCGTTCGCCCCCGGAGAGTGGACCGACGACACCGCGATGACGGTCGCGATCGCCGAGGTGGCGGCGACCGGAACACCCATCGGCGCCGGTGCGGGACTCGACCGGGTCGCGGCGCAGTTCGTGCGCTGGTACGACACCCACCCCAAGGACATCGGCAACCAGACCGCCGCCGTCCTCTCGGCCCGCCCCGGTTCCGCCGCGGCGATGCGCGACCGTGCCCGCGCGCTGCCGGGACGCAAGGCGGGCAACGGGTCGCTCATGCGTACTGCACCGGTGGGCATCGCGTATCTGCACGACCCCGCGGCGTGCGTCGCGGCGGCGGAGGCGATCAGCGCCCTGACCCACGACGACCCGCAGGCGAACGAGGCGTGCGCGCTGTGGTCGTACGCGATCCGGCACGCCGTGCTCGGCGGTGGATTCGACGGGCCGCGCCGCTACCTGGACACGGCACCGGCGGACGTCGCCGACCGGTGGAGTGCACTCCTCGACGAAGCGGAAACGGCGGGCAGCGGCCGGGTCTTCGATCGCAACGGATGGGTCGTGCATGCCCTGCAGACCGCGTGGTGGGCCATCACCCACGCCGGCGGTCAGGGATCCGAACACCTCACCGGCGCACTGGAACTGGCGGTGCGTGCCGGTGGCGACACCGACACCACCGCGGCGATCGCCGGGGCGCTTCTCGGGGCGCGGTGGGGTGCGTCGGCGGTGCCCCCGCGGTGGCGCGAGATGCTCCACGGCTGGCCCGGTCACCGCGGCGACGACCTCGTGCGGCTCGCACACGAGACGGTCGCCCACACCGGGTGAGCGCGGCACGTCACGCGTGCGCGTCGGCGCCGTCCAGATACGCGGCGGCGAGGGCGGCGGGCATCGGTTCGTGCCGCAGATACATGCGGGCGAAATCGCCGGTGCCCTGCGTGATCGCCCGCAGTTCGACGGGATAGCGGTTGAGTTCGACCTCCGGCACCTCGGCGCGCAACAGTGCCACACCCGGCTCCGGCGCCTCGGTGCCGAGAACCCGGCCGCGACGCGACGACAGGTCGCCCAGTACCGCACCGAGGTGTTCCTCCGGCACGATCACCCGCACCGCCGCGACCGGCTCGAGCATCCGTGTCTCGGTGTGCGACGCGGCATCCCGCAGAGCCAGACCCGCCGCGGCCTGGAACGCGGCGTCGGACGAGTCCACGGAATGGGCCTTGCCGTCGACGAGCGTGACCCGCACGTCCACCATCGGGTTCTCGGTGACCACACCCTTCGCGGTCTGCGCGCGTACACCCTTCTCCACCGACGGGATGAACTGCCGCGGAACCGCCCCGCCGACCACCCGCTCGTCGAAGACCACGCCGCTGCCCGCCGGCAGCGGTTCGATCTCCAGATCGCACACCGCGTACTGCCCGTGCCCGCCGGACTGCTTGACGAGCCGTCCGTGACCGGTCGCGGGGGCCGCGAACGTCTCGCGCAACGCCACCCGGTGCCGGACCACGTCCACCTGCACGCCGTATCGGTTGCGGAGCCGATCGACGACGAGCTCGGCGTGCGCCTCCCCGGTGCACCACAGCACCACCTGATGGGTGTCGGGATTCTGCTCGACGCGGACGGCGGGGTCCTCCGCGGCGAGTCGCGCCAACGCCTGGGACAGCTTGTCGTCGTCGCTGCGCGAACGCGCTTCGATCGCGATGGGGAGCAGCGGAGTGGGTACCGGCCACATCGGCAGATCGACGGGACTGCCCGGGTCGTGCAGAACGTCGCCGGCCTGCGCGGTGGCGAGTTTGCCGACGCACACGATGTCGCCGGCGACGGCCTCGGCGGCCGGGCTCTGCTGCACTCCGAACGGGGATGTCAGCGCCGGGATGCGTTCGCGGCCGTCGCGTTCTCCGCCGGTGAGCACGACCGTGGTGTCGGGTCGCAGGGTTCCGGCGTACACGCGCACGAGACTGATCCGCCCGACGTACGCGTCGCCGGTCACCCGCACGATCTGCGCGGCGAGCGGACCGTCGGGATCGCATTCGGGTGCGCCGCGGAGCCGGTGCGTGGGATCGGGAAAACCCCAGGTGATCAGTTCGAGCAGTTCGACCGCACCGACACCGGTGTCGGTGACCGGCAGGGTGGGATGCATGGCGCACGAAAGAATTTCGCGGGTCAACCCGTCCTGCAGCGACTGCGGGTCGAGTTGTTCGCCGGCGACGAACCGTTCCATCAACGTGTCGTCCTGCCCGGAGATCGCCTCCACCAGCGATTCGCGTGCCTCCCGCGACACCGGGCATTCGCCGGGTTCGCCGTAGCTGCGGCCGGTGAGCAGCCCCATCGAGCCGATCGGGCGCGCGTCGTCGAACACCGGGTAGAACAGCGCGCGGACGGTGTCCGGTCCGAGGCCGAACGCATCGTGACACTGTTCGAGCATGTCGTCGTAGCTGTGCCGGGCGATGTCGAGCTTGGTGACGGCGATGGCGCGCGGAATCGATTCGTCCTCGCATTCGCGCCACAACGCGCGGGTGGCGGCCGTGATGGGATCGGCTGCCGAGACGACGAAGACCGCGGCGTCGGCGGCGTGCAGGCCCGCGCGCACCTCGGCATCGAAATCCGGGTGTCCGGGTGTGTCGATCAGATTGATCCGCAGCCCGTTCCATTCCACCGGCAGCACCGCGAGTTGCACCGAGCGCCGATGCCGCTGCTCGATCTCGTCGTGGTCGGAGACGGTGGTGCCGTCGGTGACCTTCCCCGCCCGCCCGATCGCGCCCGACGCGAGGGCCAGGGATTCGGCGAGGGTGGTCTTGCCGGCGGCGCTGCATCCGACGAGAGCGACGTTGCGGATCGCCTCCGGGCGGTCGGCGACAGGCGCCTGCCGGGTGCGTGCTGCGGTGCGATCGGGCATCGATCTGCTCCTTGTCCGGGTGGGGTCAGTGTAGGCAGCGCCGACCGGTCGACGGTCGTCTTTCGTGCCCTCGCGTTCCGGGTCCGGTGCCGCGGGCACCGGTCGATGACGAAGCCACAACATCTCGGTATCGGCCGGTTCGGGACGCTAACGGGTGTGCCGGTGGCGACGACGTCACCGATGTCGGGGTACCCACCTGTCGGATCATCGATCGGAGGCACCCGCCATGCGTATCCGCACTCGCATTCTCACGATTCTCGCCGGTTCGGTACTGGCCGTCGCCACCACCGGCCCGGCGGTCGCCGACCCGGTGCCGGTGGGCGACGGCTCGTCGACGACCGCGGCCACCACCACCGCGCCCACCACGACCATGCCCACGCCCACCACGACCACGACCGCGCCCCCGGATGCGGGGATCGAGACCGGAACCGTCACGATCCGTGCCGCGACCCTGTCGGAGGACGATCCGCTGCCCGGAGTCACCTCCTCCGTCGCGCGCTGTGAAACAGGGCAGGTCGTCGACAGTCCCGTCACGGGAGCCGACGGCACCGCGAACGTCGAGGCGCCGCTCGGTTGCTACAACATCGCGTTGGTCGACCACCCCTGGGGGTTCGAACCGGTGTCGGCGGGACCGTGGCAGGTGGAGATCACCGCGCCCGGGCAGGTCGTTGCGGTCGGGTTCGTGTTGCAGCGCACGTCCCCGGACGAGGAGGGCACCCTCACGGTGCACGCGTGGAACGTCACGGACGACACCCCCGTACCCGGCGTCACGGCCGCGTTGAACTCGTGCGTCGACGACGGGCCGTACGGGTACATGACCACCGAACTCGACGGATCTGCGACGACCCGGCTGCCGCTGCAGTGCTACGTGGTGTCGCTGGTGTCGACGCCGCCGGAGCTCGAGACGGTGGCGGGCGGACCCTTCACCGTGGAGCTGACCGACCCGGACGCGATCGTCACCGCAGAATTCCGTTTCGCTGCAACGGATCCGTATCCGCCGACCGCGTACGGGCGGCTCGTCAAGATGGACCGACTCGACGGAACCCTGCTCGGCGGCGCGATATTCGACATCGGGCCGTGCAATGCGGAGTGGACGCACAGGGTGGTGACGGAAGCGGACGGTCAGGTGGGGTTGGCGTTGGTGCCGGGCTGCTATGTGGCGAAGGAGGTGCACGCCCCCGACGGTTACGTCGTCGATCCACGGCCGACCACTTTCACCGCGACCGACGACGCGTACTTCACCGTGCAGGTGTTCGACCTGCCCGTGGATCCGGGCCCCATCTTCCGGAACCCGGATGCGCGGGTGCCGGTGCGGTCGATTCCCGCGGGCCCGGTCGAGAGGTGATTCCGATGGACACGCGTCGTGTCGCCGCTGTGCTCGCCGTCACCGGTCTGCTGTTCGCGGGCGGGTGCGCGAACGACGGGACGGCATCCGCCCCGCCGTCTGCTCCCGCGTCACCGGTGCCCGCCACGAAGACCGGCCAGCGCGACCTGCCGGCGCCGGTCGCGGTGACCGACGACACCCCGTCGGCACCCGTCGAACTCGCGCTCGGCGGCGTGGCCGCACCGGTCGATCCGGTTGCGACGGACCACGCGGGGGTGCTGCTGCCCCCGCAGGACGTCGATCGCCTCGGCTGGTGGGCGGATTCGGCTCTGCCCGGGTCGGGTGCGGGGTCGATCGTGGTGGTCGGGCACGTCGACGACGTCGCGCAGGGAACAGGATTCGCCGCACGGTTCGCGGAGCTCACCGAGGGGGAGGAGGTGGCGCTGACCCTCGGAGACGGATCGTCGCGAGACTATCGGGTGGACCGGGTGCTCAGCGTCTCGAAGGACGGTGCGCTCCCGCTCGACGAACTGAACCGCCTCGACGGGCCGGAAACGCTCGTGCTCGTCACGTGCGGCGGTGAGTTCGTCGGTCCGCCGCTGGGGTACGCGAACAACGACTTCGTGTTCGCGTCGGTCGCGTCCTGATCCGTGACGTCGGGTCCTGAACGGGACGAGCGCTGTGTCAGTACACGTCCCGCACGTACCGCTTGTCCCGTTTGAGCGCGACGACGTACTCGGCGGCCTGCTCCTCGCTCATCCCGCCGTGCTCGGCGACGATCTCGTGCAGGGCACGGTCCACGTCCTTCGCCATCCGCGAGGCGTCCCCGCAGATGTAGAAGTGCCCACCGTCCTCGAGCCACGCGAACAGTTCCGCGCCGTTCTCCTTCATGCGGGTCTGCACGTAGACCTTCTCGGCCTGATCCCGGGAGAACGCCAGGTCCAGGCGGGTCAGAACACCCGCATCGACGAACTCGGTGAGCTCGTCCTCGTAGATGTAGTCGCAACTGCGTCGCTGATCTCCGAAGAACAACCAGTTGCGTCCGGTGGCGCCGCGCGCGCGGCGTTCCTGCAGGAATCCGCGGAACGGTGCGATGCCGGTGCCGGGGCCGACCATGATCATCGGTGCGGTGTCGTCGGCGGGCACCCGGAAGGCCTTGTTCCGGGTGACGAAGATGCCGACCGGCACGTCGCCGACTCGGTCGGCGAGATACGTCGAGCACACGCCGCGACGCTCACGGTCGTCGTCGCCGTACCGCACGGCCGCGATCGTCAGATGCACCGAGCCGTCGGTCGCGTGCGGGCTCGACGAGATCGAGTACGCGCGATGCTGCAGCGGTTTGAGCACGGCCAGCAACTCGCCGGCGGTCAACGACGGGGTCGGCTCCAGGGAGAGGACATCGAGGATGTCGCGGCCCCACAGCCACTCGTCGAGGGCGGTCTTGTCGCCGTGCCGCAGCACGTACGTCAGTTCCTCGTTGCCGGTGCGTTCTTCGACGGCCTCGAGGAGATCGACGTTCGGTGCGGTGATCTCGTAGCGGTGAGTGAGCAGGTGCGCGAGGGTGTCGTCGTGGCCGTCGGGCACGACGTCGCCGTCGAGACCGAGCCGGTCGAGGATCGACCGCACGAGAGCCGGATCGTTGACGGGCACCACGTTGAGGGCGTCACCGGCCTCGTAGTCGAGTCCGGAATCGGCGAGCGCGAACTCGTAGTGGCGGATCTCCTTGCCGGAGTCGTCACCGGAGAGCCGGCGGTTCACGGTCAGTGTCGCCGGATACGGGTTCTTGCGGTTCCACCGGGATTTCGTGGGAGCGGGAGCAGCAGCGACGCCGGTGGCCGCCGCGGTGTCCCCGTGAATGCCCTCGACCGCCGCGACGAGCGGCAGGGTCTCGGCGATCCAGGCGGCCGCGACCTCCTCGAACTCGACGTCGCAGTCGACCCGCGGGACGATCCGTGTCGCGCCGAGTTGTTCGAGGCGCATGTCGAGAAGTTTGCCCGCCTGGCAGAATCCGTCGTATCCGCTGTCGCCGAGGGCCAGTACCGCGAAGTCCATGGATTCGAGCCTCGGCGCGTTCGCGGCGGACAGCGCCTGCCAGAACAACTCGGCGTTGTCGGGCATCTCGCCCTCACCGTAGGTGGAGGTGACGACGAGGACCCGGCCGAGGGCTGCGAACGTTTCGAGATCCATGTCGTCGAGCGCGCAGACGACCGGTGCGAATCCGTGCGCTCGGGCGGCGGACGCCGCGTCCTCGGCCACGGATTCGGCGTTGCCGGTCTGCGACCCGTACAGCACGTGCAGCGCAGGGGCACTGCCGGTCGCGGCGGTGTCGCTGCCGGCGGCGAACAGCCGGGTCTGCATGCCGGCGAGGAAACCGGCCAGCCACGACCTCTGATCGGTGCTGAACGGTGCGTCCGCCGGGATGAAGGGCGAGGAAACGAACGGGGTGGTCACGAGGCGACTCCCAGGGTCGGGGCGATCAGTGCGGGCACCGCGTGGCGGGCGAACAGTTCTTCGTAACCGGGCAGACGGTCGACGGCATCGAGGTTCTTGCGGGTCTGCCACAGGATCCAGCCGTACGTGCCGGGTGCATCGACGGAGCGCACGTTGCGCAGCGCGAGGGCCTGCTTGTAGTCGGCCAGTCGCTTGTCGGCGACGAGGACCGCCAGCTCGACGTCCGAATGATCGGAGATCGCCTCGAGCGCATAACGTTCGAGCTTCGCGACGAGGAAGAAGTCCTCGGTGAGCAGCAGGTTGCGCGCGGCCTTCTGCACCGCCGGGTCGTCCGCCCCGGTGGCGGCGGGGATCTTCTGCAACGCCATCTCCTGCGCGGCGGCGAGCACCGTGTAGTTGTTCAACAGGGCGAACATGGTGTCGGTGTCGGTGCCGTCGGGCGCGGCACCACCGACGACGGGAACTCCCGAACGGTAGCTGTCCTTGAACTTCCGGACCTGGTGCGCGACCAGCGCGGTCGCGACCTCGGCGGCGAGTTCACGGCGCGGGGTGGCGGCGAGGATCGCGTCGGCGTCCTGGTACTGCAGCAGCGCCCGCGGCATCCCGTACACGAACCGGTGCTGCTCGGCCTGCCAGTTGTCGATCAGGTCCCGAGCCCTGCGCGATCCGGTGGCCTCGACGTGGCCGTGCAGCAGCGCGAGTACGGCGGCGTTGTGGATCGGTGCCTGCGGATCCTCTGGATCGGTGATCGACCCCAGCACGATCGAGTCGGAGCTGGCCTTGCCGGCCAGCAGCCCGTCCGGATCGTACTGGTAGACGAAACCGCCGGACATGCCGTTGCCGACCCCCTTGCCGAAGCCACCGAGGTTCAGCACGGCACCGTTGGTCATGTACTCGCAGGCGAAGTCGCCGACGCCTTCGACGACCGCGGTCGCGCCCGAGTTGCGGACGGCGAACCGGTCGCCGGCCTCACCCTCGACGAACAACCGGCCCCCGGTCGCGCCGAACAACGCGAAGTTGCCGACGAGGACGTTGCCGCCGCGCGCGGAGGATCCGCCGCCGGGGGAGCGCAGCACGATGCGGCCACCGCACTGGCCCTTGCCGACACCGTCGTTGGCGGTGCCCGTGTGCTGCAGCACCATGCCGTCGTTGCAGAACGCGCCGTACGAGAGGCCCGCCGAACCGGTGGTGGCGATCACGACGGTCCCGTCACGCAGCCAGCGGCGGCCCCGCTCGTCGGTGAGCGCTGCCGCAACCGCGCCGAGGTCCTCGTGATTGAGCATGCGTTCGATGTCGACGGCCAGCTGGGCACCGACGCTCTTGTCGCTGTTGGTCAGCCGCACGCCCTCGCCGAGATCGATGCGGGTGCGCTGCTCGTCGACGAGCGCGACGCGCAGTGCCTCGACCCACGCGTCGTCGAGTGCGTAGTCCTTCTCCAGGTACACCGGGTCCTCGACGCGGACCTCGGGGACCACGGTGAGCATCGCCCGCAGGTCCAGGGCCCCGACGCTCGACGGATGATCGAGCAGGTGCAGCAGGTCGGAGCGGCCCCGCGCGTCGCGCAGCGACCGCAGACCGAGTCGGGCGAGCAGTTCGCGGGTCTCGTGTGCGATGTTGAGCAGGTACTGCGCCATCGCGCGCGGATCCCCGTCGAACACCTCGGGATTGGTGGTCAATCCGGCGGGGCACTTGATGTTGCAGTTCTTCGCCATCACACAGCCGAGCATCATCAGTGCGGTGGTGCCGAATTCGAAGCTGTCGCCGCCGAGCAGAGCCGATGTGATGACGTCCGACGCGGTCTGGTGTGCGCCGGAGCACCGCAGAACCACCTTGTCGCGCAACCCGTTCGCGCACAGAGCCTGATGAACCTCCGCGACACCGATCTCCGCGGAGCGGCCCGCGTACTTGAGCGAGGTCACGGAGGCTGCGCCGGTGCCACCGGTGTTGCCGGCGACGTTGATGACGTCGGCGCCGGCCTTCGCGACCCCCACGGCGATCGTGCCGATGCCCTCGGAGGACACGAGCTTGACGATCACCCGTACCCGCGCGGCCTTGGCGTCGTGGATCAGCTGCGCGAGATCCTCGATCGAGTACGTGTCGTGGTGCGGGGGCGGCGAGACGAGTTCGACACCGGGGGTGGCGCCGCGCGCCGCGGCGATCTCGACGGTGACCTTCTTGGCGGGTAGCTGCCCGCCCTCGCCGGGCTTCGCTCCCTGCGCGATCTTGATCTCGATCTCCTCGAGCATGGGATCGGCGAGGTAACCGGCCCACACACCGAATCGGCCCGACGCGAACTGCTTGATGCGTGATCCGCGGATCGTGCCGTAGCGGGAGATGTGTTCGCCGCCCTCACCGCAGTTGGACATGCCGCCGACCATGTTGGTGCCGTGTGCGACCGCTTCGTGCGCGTTGGAATTGAGGGCGCCGTGGCTCATCGCCCCGGACGCGAGGGCACGGGTGATCTCGTGGGCGGGCTGCACCTGGTCGAGCCGCACGCTCGCCGGGGCCTTCTTCAGGCGGCCGAGGTGGTCGGCGGCCTCACCGGTCGCGCGCACGGTGACGGTGTCGCCGTAGCAGCGGTACTCGGCGATCTCGTCGCCGAACCGGGCGACGAGGGACTGTGCGAGAGCCTCGGGACGGGCGTGGTCCTCGGCGAGGGGACCGGTCAGCCGCAGCACGAACTCGTCGTCGGCGACGCGCGCCGCGGAGATCCCGCGCACGAGTATCCGGTTGTTGCCTCGTCGCGCGAACCGGCCCATCTCGCGTCGGAAGTCGTCCGCCGCGGTGATGTAGGTGACGTCGGCGGGCAGCGCGAGGACGTCGCGCAGCGCGGCCGGGCGATGGGACCGCTCGTCGGCGACGGTGCGCGCGAACGCCCGGTAGCCGGGGGTGATGTCGAAGCTGTCGATCTCGGCGGGGGTGAGCGCGCGGAACCCGCCGTAGCGGTACGCGTCGTCGTCGAGACCGTGCGCATCCGAGAGTCGGTGCAGCGGAAGCAGCCGCAACGCATCGGTGAGGTCCGCTTCGCCGGTGCGCTGGTCCGGCAACGCGACGGGTTCTTCGGTCATGTCGACGAATCCGCGCACCGCGGTGGTGCCGAACGAATGCCCGGCACCGTCGGAGCGTTCCTTGAACAGGCCGAGCATCGGCACATCCGACTCGCCGGTCACCGTGAGCGCGTGACGGTGCCAGTCGGCGACGGCCTGCGCGATGGTCGTGAAACCGACACCGCCGACCGGGGTGCGGACGTTGGGGAACCAGCGTGCGAGGATCGGGTCGTCGGTGTCGAGGTAGCTCGGTTCGAAGAACTCGCCGCCGATGTACGACTCGACGGTGCACAGCCCGACGCGGCCCATCGTCTTCATCAGCGACTTCTCTGCGGCCTTGCGGAACTTCAGGAACGCCGCGTCGGCGTCGTCACCGTGCTTCTCCTCGGCGCGCATCTGCACGGTCAGCGGGTACACGGCGGCCGCACCGAAACCGAGTGTCGCGGCGATGTGGTGCGACGAGAACAGTTGCCCGGATTCGACGATCACCGACACCCGCAGCCGGGCACCGTCGTCGATGAGCCGTTGATTGACTGCGGCGACGGTGAGGATCATCGGCAGCGGCGCCCGGTCGGTGGACAGGTGCCGGTCGGTGAGCACCGCGATACCGCCCTTCCCGCGGGCGAATTCGGTGATGCGGTCGGCGACCGTGTCGACGGCGTCGGCGAGTGCGGCGGCGTTGGCCTCCGCGTCGTCGAAGATCGGGGTGTAGAGCATCTCGAAACGCTCCACCGGTGTGTCGGACTGCTCGCGGATCCGCAGCATGTCGAGATGCGTGAGGATCGGGGTGGGAACGACGATCTGCGCGGCGGCGGGAGCCCCGCTGCCGGGCCGGGCACCGAGCGCCACCCGCAGGGTCATGCCGTCGGCCTCACGGATGGAATCCAGCGACGGGTTGGTGACCTGCGCGAACCGCTGCGAGAAGTACTTGGCGACACCGCCCTCCTGATCGGAGAGGGCGTTGATGGCGTTGCCGTACCCCATCGCCGAGATCCGCTCCTGCCCCGACGCGAGCATCGGGTCGAGCATGAACCGGAACGACTCCTGGTTCAGGGCGTAGGACACGTACCGCTGATGGCGGTCGAGATCGCCGTTGTACCGCAGGGGCGAACCGGCCTTCTCCGCGGGGACGGGCGGCAGGGCGTCGAGGACGCGGCGGGCCTCGTCGACGAGGACTGCGTAATCGTGTTCGGCGGCGAGCATCTCGAGCGCCTCGTCGGTGCCGTACGACCGGCCGGTGCGGTGATCGAAGTACAGCATCCCGCCGGCCTCGATGCGCCCGCGCCGCACGACGGTCTCCGGGGCGAAGTCGAACTGGCCGGCCTCGGAGGACACCGCCAGGTACTCGTCGGTCTCCACCGACCGCAGCGGGCGCAGGCCGAGCCGGTCGAGGCGCGCACCGACGACGGTGCCGTTGCCGAAGATCAGCGCGGCGGGGCCGTCGTTCTTCTCCTCGTACAGGGAGAAGAACTCGAGCATGGCCCGCACCCGCGGGCTCAGCGTGGCGTCGTTCTCCCAGGCGGGCGGAACCATCTGCACCACGGCGGTGACCAGATCCAGGTCGCCCGGGGCGATGCGCGCGGCGAGGGTCTGGTCGAAACGGCAGCTGTCGGACTGTCCCGGTGGGCGCACGATGTCGCGTCCGGCCGCGCGGGCCTGCGCCCCCTCGAACAGTCGGTTCTTGCGATCGGTGTTGAGTTCGCCGTTGTGCGCCATGAACCGGAACGGTTGCGCCATCGTCGGATGCGGATCGGTGTTGGTGGAGAACCGGGTGTGGAAGAAGAGGGTGTGCACCGAATGCCGCGGGTCGACGAGGTCCCGGAAGTAGGGGATGACCTCGTCGGAGTTCAACCGTCCCTTGAGAACCTGGGTGCGGGCACTGAGCGACAACGGGTACAGGCCCGCGAGCGACGCGTCGGTGTACGCGCGCGCCTCGATGGCGAGCAGGACGTCGTGCAGAACCCGGTCGAAATCGGCTGCGGTGGAACACGTTCCCGGACGAGTGAAGATCCACTGTCGGATCAGGAGCTGATGGGCGACGGCGGCGGGGCGGAGCACGTCGTCGTCGACGGGAACGTCGCGCACCGCGACGACCTCGACGCCCGCGGAGGCGAGGGACCCGGTCACGAGCGCGACGGCCTCGTCGTGCGCGGCCGGATCGGCCGGCAGGAAGAAGTTGCCGACACCGAATTCGCCTGAAGCAAGCGAAATTCCGGTGATCGCGGAGAAGAACTCGGCGGACAGGTCGATGTTGACTCCGGCGCCGTCGCCGACACCTTCGGCCGACATGCCGCCGCGATGCGGTACGACGCACAGTGCCTCGTGTCCGCGGAGCAGTACGTCGTGGGTCGGCGTGCCGTCCTTGCGGGTGATGAAACCCACGCCGCAGCTGCTCTTGTCGAGTGCGCTGTCGTACAACCCGGTGTCGGTGGGGTGCGTCAACGGACGATCCTCCTCGGCGATTCGGTGGGTCGCCGAGCGAACGACACTGTGATGCGCGTGGTGCAGTGCACAGACCGGTACCCGGCGGCGGGATGAACAGACGTCGTTGTCCGAATGCGCCGAGCGTTGCGACGTTGAAGCGCGCGAGCAGCGTCGACAATTGTAGCGCACAGGTTAACGGCGTGGGTCGGCGTCCTCCGTCACACCGACCGCTCGCGGTGACGTCGGTGTTGCGCATCACATCCGTTCGATACGCTGCGGCCGTCGACAATCCGGCAGACGAGAGGTGCGTACATGTCCGAAGTTCTCGACCGACGCGGGATCTACATCGACGGAGCGTGGACGGAGTCGGACGGCGCCGGCTCCATCGACGTCGTGGACCCCTCGACCGAACAGGTCATCGCGGTCGTCGCGGAGGGGGCACCCACCGACGTCGACCGTGCCGTGGCCGCGGCGCGCGCGGCGTTCCCGGGGTGGTCGGGGATGAGCGGGACGGAACGCGGCGCCCACCTCGGGAAGATCGCCGCCCTCGCGAACGCGCGGGTCGACGAACTCGCGGCGTTGGTCTCCCGCGACATGGGGATGCCCGTGTCGCTCGCGAAGCCCATCCAGATCGGGATGCCGCTGAAGAACATCGCCGCCTACGCCGCGCTCGCCGAGAGCTACGACTTCGACGAGCGGGAGATCGGCAACACCCTCGTCGTCCGTGAACCGATCGGTGTGGTCGGGGCGATCACCCCCTGGAACTATCCGCTGCACCAGGTGGTCCTGAAGGTGTTCGCGGCGCTCGCCGCGGGCTGCACCGTCGTCCTCAAACCCACCGAGGTTGCGCCGCTGGTGACGTACGCGCTCGTCGACATCGCCGACGAAGCGGGCCTGCCGCCCGGTGTGCTCAACGTCGTCAGCGGACACGGGCCGGTGGTGGGGGAGGCGATCGCCGCGCACCCGGACGTCGACATGGTCTCGTTCACCGGTTCCACCCGCGCCGGCAAGCGGGTCGCGGTGGTCGCGGCGGAGACCGTGAAGAAGGTGGCGCTCGAGTTGGGTGGCAAGTCGGCGAACGTCGTCCTCGACGACGCCGATCTCGCGGCGGCGGTCACCGACGGTGTCGCCAAGTGCTTCCTGAACTCCGGGCAGACGTGCACGGCGCTGACCCGCATGCTGGTTCCCGCCGAGAGGATGGACGAGGCGGCGACGCTCGCGGCGCAGGTCGCCGCGAACTACGCGGTGGGGTCGCCGTCCGACCCCGGATCGATGCTGGGGCCGTTGGTGAACGCCGCCCAGCAGCAGCGTGTCCGCTCGTACATCGACACCGGTGTCGCCGAGGGGGCGCGTCTGGTGTTGGACGGTCGCGACTGCGGTCGCGACACCGGGTACTTCGTCGGCCCCACCGTGTTCGCGGACGTCACAGAAGACATGACGATCGCGCGGGAGGAGATCTTCGGGCCGGTGCTGTCGATCCTCGGCTACCGCGACGAGGACGATGCCGTGCGGATCGCCAACGACAGCGACTACGGGCTGTCGGGCGGGGTGTGGTCGGGTGACCCGGCGCGAGCCGAGGCGGTCGCGCGGCGGTTGCGCACCGGGCAGGTGCACGTCAACGGTGGTGCGTTCGACACCGATGCCCCGTTCGGTGGGTACAAGCAGTCGGGGATCGGTCGGGAGGCCGGTGTCTTCGGGCTCGAGGAGTTCCTCGAGATCAAATCGATCATGCGTTGACCCCCCACCCGTGCGCACTTCTGGTAGCTCCGGCTACCAGAAGTGCGCACGGGTCGGGATGGCAGCAGCGGACGAGCCCCCGGCACCGATGGGTGCCGGGGGCTCGTGCGTTGTCGGTGTCAGGCGCGGCGGGTGCGGCCCAGTCGCAGCAGCGTCATGGCGAGGGTGGTGCCGTCGCTGCCGAGTTCGGCGAAGCGATCGAGGACACCCATCTCGTTGGCCTGCGCCTCACGGGTGGCGCCGGTCTCCGTGGCCACGGCTCCGATCTGTCGGGACAGTTCGGAGCGCCGCTTGATCGCCTCCACGATGTGGGCGTCGAGGTCGCGGATCTGGTCGAAGAGCTGACCGATCTCGGTGTCGGCCGACGGGGCTGCGGCGCGCTCGATGCCAGGCGAATCAAGCTGGACAGTCATGCAGATTCCTCCGGTCTCGTCTCAATCGTCATCGATTGTGTCGTGTCCGGCCGGACAGGTGTTACTCCCCCGTACAGCTTTTTTCTGCGACACCGCCACACAGGGGGTCCCACGACCCCGCAAATGCGGTGTGATCTGGGGCGATGCGCCGCCGGCCGTCGGCTATGGCAAAGATCACTCTGGCGTGTGCCGTGAATGTGTGCTTGGTCCGGTGCGGGTGGTTCACGACGTTCCGTCGGGGTCGCCCGACAGGGCGATTCGACGGCTACCGGCGGCACTGCGTGCCGTACCGTGCACGGAGAGAACCCGCCACCCGGCGGTGCGGCCGGGCCGACTCGGGACCGCCGTACCGTGCTCGATCAGATGGGATGACAGACATGACCACTGAGGACCGGATCGTCATCGTCGACGGTGCCCGTACCCCCGTAGGTAGCTTCGGCGGCGCGTTCAAGGACGTGCCCGCACACGAACTCGGTGCCACCGCGGTGCGCGCCGCGCTCGCACGCTCGGGCGTGGCACCCGACGACATCGACGAGGTGGTCATGGGCTGCATCGGTCAGGTGGGGGCCGACGCGTACAACGCGCGGCGCGTCGCCCTCGCCGCCGACCTTCCCCTCTCCACGCCCGCGTTGACCGTCAACCGGCTGTGCGGCTCGGGACTGCAGGCCGTGTGGTCGGCGGCGCAGGAGATGCGCTGGGGTGGCGCGGACATCACCGTCGCCGGTGGCGACGAGAACATGTCGCGGATGCCGTTCTACGACTTCGGTGCGCGCAGCGGATACAAACTCGGCAACCGTGAACTCGTCGACGGCACCGTCGGCATGCTCACCGACCCGTTCAGCGGTCAGCACATGGGTGTGACCGCCGAGAACGTCGCCCGCGAGTACGGGGTCGGCCGCGACCAGCAGGACGAGTTCGCGTTGGAATCGCAGCGCCGCGCCGACACCGCCGCCGCGAAGGCCGCGTTCGCCGAAGAGATCGTTCCCGTCGAGGTCGGTGGCCGCAGGCCCGTCACCGTGACCGTCGACGAACACCCCAAGCCGGACACCACCCTCGAGGTGCTCGGCAGGCTCCGCGCCGCGTTCGTCGAGGGCGGCACGGTGACCGCGGGCAACGCCTCCGGCATCAACGACGGTGCCGGCGCCGTCGTGCTCGCCCGCGAGTCCGTGGCCCGCGAACGCGGTCTGAGCGGATCGGTCGTCCTCGAATCCGTCGCGACCGCGGCCATGGATCCGGCCCTGATGGGATACGCGCCGACCCTGGCCCTGGCGAAGCTCTTCGCGCAGACCGGAACCTCACCGTCCGACATCGACACGATCGAGCTCAACGAGGCATTCGCGTCGCAGGCGATCGCGGTGATCCGCGACGCCAAGCTCGATCCCGAGAAGACCAACCCGTACGGCGGTGCGATCGCGCTCGGCCACGCCGTCGGCGCCACGGGCGCGATCCTCACCGTGCGCGTCGCGAAGGACCTGGTCCGTCGCGATCTCGAACTGGGCATCGTCACGATGTGCATCGGCGGCGGCCAGGCTCTGGCCGCGCTGCTGCGCCGGGTGAACTGACCGTCCGGTGACGTCCCGGGCCCGGGGCCACGGTGGCCCCGGGCCGGACACCGGTCAGATGCTGCGTTCGCGGCCCTGCCAGTAGGGTGCGCGCAGCGTCCGCTTGAGGATCTTGCCGGTCGGGTTGCGCGGCAACTCGTCGACGATGTCGATGCTGGTCGGGCACTTGAACTTGGCGAGATGTGCGCGGGTGTGGTCGAGGAGTTCGGATTCGTCGGCCTCCCGGTCGGCGGTCAGGACGACCACGGCCTTGACGGTCTCCCCCCACTTCTCGTCGGGCACCCCGATCACCGCGACGTCGGCGACCGCGGGATGTTCGACGAGGACCCGCTCCACCTCCGGGCAGTACACGTTCTCGCCGCCGCTGATGATCATGTCCTTGAGCCGGTCCTCGACGAAGACGAACCCGCCGTCGTCGACGCGACCCATGTCGCCGCTGCGAAGCCACCCGTCCTCGACGATCGCTTCCCGTGTCGCATCCGGGCGCCCCAGATATCCGGGGGTGGTCTGCTCCGACTTCCACCACAGTTCACCGACGCGACCGGGCTCGACGTCGGTGTTCGTGGCCGGGTCGACGACCCGCACGGCGATGCCCGGTAGCGGGGTGCCCGCCGACGCCATCCGGGTCTCCTGGGTCGGATCGCGGTGGACGTCGGGCAGGAGCGCCGTGATCACCCCGGCGAGTTCGGTCATCCCGTACACCTGGACGAACTCGGTGTCGGGCCACGCTGCCAGCGCCGCCCGTAACAGCGGCAGTGGCATCGGCGCCGCGCCGTACGTGATGCGGGTGAGCCGGCCGAACGCACTGATCGCCGGTTCGCCGGCGGCGAGGACTCCGGCGATCACCGGCGGCACGACGAACGCGATGTTCGCGCCGGCCGCGATACCCGCGAACAGCGACGGTGCGTCCGCTTCCCTCGTGAAGACGCACCGCCGACCGTCGTGCAGACCCATGATCGCGTAGCAGCTGCCACCCACGTGGAACAGGGGCATCGCCACCAGCAGGCAGTCGTCGTCGCGGAACGGCAGCACGGACAGCACGGCGTCGGCGTGCGCGGCGAGATTACGGTGCGTCAACTGCACCCCTTTGGGGCGTCCGGTGGTGCCGGAGCTGTACAACAGCAGCGCCGTGGTGTCCACGTCCACGTCCGAGTGCTCGAACGCGGGGTCGCCGGAGGCGAGGAACGCGTCGAACTCGTCGTGCTCACCGCCGACCACGACCACCTTCTCCACCGCGCCGAGATGCGGGCGGATCCCGCTGATCGCGTCCGCGAACTCGGCGCCGACGAAGAGGATCCGGGCGTTCGCGTCGCGCAGCACGTAGGTCATCTCGTCGTCGGCGAGTCGGAAGTTGGGGACGGCGTTCGCCGCGCCGAGCGCCGACGCCGCGTAGGTGACCTCGAGACAGGCGAGGTTGTTCTTGTCGACGAAGGCCACGGTGTCGCCGGGGCCGATACCCGCGGCGGCGAGGGCGCCGGCGAGGCGCCGCAGGCGCGCATGCCAGTCGCTCCACGTGTGCGAGCGGTCGAGGTGTTCGACGGCGGGGGAGTGGGGAATGGTCCGCGCCCAGTGTGCGACGCGGTCGAGGAGGATGGTCGGGCTCGGCGCTGCCATGGCTTCTCCCTGCATGTGATGGGTCTCACAGACACTAGTGGTCGGGGTGCGTTTCGTCCCGATCGACGTCCCATCGTGCTCGTGCAGGTGCGTCGGGCGACCCCCGACCGGCAGCGACGGGCTGTCAGCGACCGTGACGGCCGTGGCGCGGTATCGCGGTGGTGACGACGCCGCCCGGCGGCACCGTCCCCGCCGCGGGGCGGACGCTGCGGGCCCGTCCGTCCCAGTGGACCCGGGTGGCCGCGGCCGCCCCGTCGGCGGTGCGCCGGATCTCGTAGATGTCCAACGCCGGAACCTGGGGGACACACCCCCACAGGGCGTGCCCCGTCATCACGAAATCGATGTCCTGTCGCACCAGCAGGCCCATCAACTCGTCGATGGTGGGTTCGTCGATCTTCGCGAAGGCGTCGTCGAGCAGCACCAGCCGCAGCGCCCGGTCGGTGTCCGGGAGTCCGGACAGGTAGCCGTCGGCCGCCGCGAACAACGTCACGTACGACACGAACCGGGTTTCGCCCTGGGAGATCTTGGCGCGCTTCGAAATGCGTCGCTCCTGATCGGGTTCGGGGCCGAGGATGGTCACGTCGACGGTGTGCCATGACCGGTAGTCCAACGCCCGGGCGAGGTGCTCGGCGTACCCGGCGGCGGGATCGGCATCGTGGGATTCCTCGACGCGGCGCCGCAGCATCTCGATGAGATCGTCGTCGCCGTCGCCCCCGAGCCTCCCGGCCCCGGCCAGCAGCTCGGTGATGCGTGCGGCGTCGGCGTCCTCGCGGACCGGCCGCCAGCCGATCCGGACCCCGATGCCGTGACTGGTGCGACTGTCGGCGAGGCTCGTGTTCATCGCGGCGATCAGCTTCTCGGCCTGCCCGATCCGGCGGTGCAGTTCGTCGGCCACTCCACCGAGCACGAACCCGGCGAACGCATCGTGTTCGCGTCGGGCGAGCAGGAGCCGGCCCTGCTCGGCCTGTTCGGACAGCCAGGCCAGCACCCCGGTCGGGGTGGTGTCGGTCCCGGCCCCCGACACCCGAACCACGTGCACGCCGTCGTCGACGGTGTGGGTGACGTCGAGCCGGTCGGACAGCTCGCGGTCGAACCGCTGCAGGGCGGTGAGCACGCGGTTGCCGTCGGTGCCGGTGGTCGCGGGTAGCGCGGCGAGGACGGTGTCGGCGACCGCCGCGACCTGCTGCGGGTCGTCGAGGCGGGTGGGTGGCTCGGCCTGCACGGCCGCCGCCGCCACGAGCGCCGGTACCGACAGTCGGTTCGCCAGTGTCGTCGCGGCGGCGGTCAGGTCGTCGCGACGTGCCACGAGTCGTTCCCGCGCCGCAGCGGTCCGCTGGAGTACCTCGGCGACCTCCTTGGCGAGTTCCTCACGGTGTGCGAGTGTCCGCCGGCACTGTTCGTCGGTGCGGGCGCGGGCGGCCTCGGATTCGCGGAGTTCGTCGGCGAGCGCCGCGACGTCCACGTCGACGGCTTCGGACTGTGCGGCGACCTGTGCGGCGCGGTCGTGCCACCGATGCCATCGGGATTCGGCCTCGTCCTCGGCTTCCGCGCGGAAGCCGGCGGCCTGCTCGGCGTGTTCGGTGGCGAGGACGAACCGCGATCGAGCAGCCGCGACGGAGCCGAGATCGCGCCGCAGCGCGGTGCACGCATGGTCGGCGGCGGTGCACGCCGCGACGACCGCGTCGAGTTCGTCGACGCCGGTGGGCAACCCGAAGTGGGCGCAGGCGGTGCGGTGCGTGTTCAGATCGTCCGCCCACCGGGTCCGCAGGTCGGCGGCGCGGGTGCGGGCCGCGGCCGCGGTGTCCGTGCGCAGCGCGGCGTGGTCGCGGTGCGCGCGGTGGCGTGCGACGGCCGCCACGAGAGCGCGTGACGACGGCACCGACATCAGATGATCGACGAGTTCGTGCTCGCGGTGCATATCGGTTCGGCGTCGGGCGGCCCGTTCCGCGGACATCGTCTCCAGCCGGGCCAGTTCGGCGGCGATCTCGTCGAGACGTACCCGGCGCCGTGACAACGCGGCCGCGCGGGACTCCGCGCCGATGAACTCCGGTGTGTCGACGGTGTGCCGTCCACGCAGGACTCCGTTGTGCCAGCGCCCGTCACGCGAGACCGACGCGGTCGCGGCGGCGTCCTCGAACCCGATCGTCGACAGCACGGCCGCGATCGCGGACTGCGGGACGGCGGCGTCCACGACCGGCCGCAGGACCGTCGACAGGGGCTGCCGCGGTGGTTCTCCGCGCGGCGACACGAGGATCTGCCCGGTCTGCGCGCGCAGTCGACCCTCACCGTCGACGGTGGCGGTGAGGAACCCGGCGGCCAGCAGGGCGGCTTCGATTCCCGCGCGGTCGTCGTCGCCGAGGGTGTCGGCGAAGTCCACGGCCTGCCACAGCGGGACGCCGGTGCCGCCGGACGACCGTCCGGGGAGGTCCGGTCCGTCCGGGGCGGCGTCGAGGCGTCGCTGCTCGTCGAGCAGCGCGACGCGCGCGGCCGCGAAGGTGTGGTCGACGGACGCGGTGTCCGCGTCGGTGGTGTCACCGACCGGTTCGGGGTGCGGATGCACGGTGCGGCGAGCGCGTGCGACGAGATCGGTCAGTACCGCGTCGAGTTCGTGTGCTGCGACGTCGGAGTCCTCCGACGAGGACGTGTCCTCGCACACGGCGTCGAGGGCGTCGGTGAGCCGACGCATCACCGCGGCACCGTCCCGCGCCAGGTCCGGTAGCAGCCGCGCCGTGCGGTCGGAGGTGATCCACCTCCGCCAGTGGTGCCCGAAGGTCGAGGCCGCGGCGTCGACATCACGGGCAGCCGAATCACGCAGGAGAACAGCGTGTTCCGCGTCGCGACCGGCGCGGTCGGCATCGGCCTCCGCGTCGTGGACGTCGCGTTCGACGGATGCGAGACGGCGGGCCTCGACCGATCGCCGTGCCGCGCGGTCCCCGCGGCGACGGACCTCGGCCGCGGTGGCCTCGGTGATGCGCAGCAGGTCGTCGCAGTCGGCGGGGACGAGCGTCACGTGCGGTGGCGCCGGTCGGACGGTGGGCCCGGGGGCATCGTCGCGACCGGTGCGGACGGGTTCGGAGTGCGGGTCGGGTCGTTCACTGTCGACACGGATCTCGATCGGCAGGGCACCGGTGCCGGTGCCTGCCGAGGTCAGGTGCCGTCGGGTGGTGTCGAGGGACGTCGCGGCGCGTGCGACGGCCGCGGTGAGTTCGTCGGCGTGTTCGACGGCGCGGCCGACGTCGAGGTGTTCGAGTTCGCGGGCCCGCCGGGCGCCGTACAGGGCCTGGTCCGCCGCGATGCCGAGCGCGTCCACCGCGGCGGCCCGCTGCGCGAGATCGTCCGCGTGGCGGAACAGCGCGTGGGATTCGAGGCCGCGGATGGCGCGGTCGAGTTCGGTGAGCTGGTCCCGGCGTTCGCGCAGCCGCGTGTCGGCGGCGGCGACCTGCGCGTCGAGATCGGTGGCGTCACCGACCGCGGTATCGAGTTCGGTGCGGGCGGTGGTGACGCGGTCGGCGGCGCGCAGCGCCTCGTCTGCGGTGGTGCGCAGCAGGTCTGCCGCGTACCGCCGGTACACGGCGTGGAACTGGCGCACGCGGACGAGTGCCGATTCGAGGTGTTCCTGCGCGGAGCGGGTTTCACCGAGGGTGTCGAGGCGGTCGCCCGCCGCGGCGAGCACCCGGTCGTCGAGCGGGGGAAGCGCGTCGGACAGGATCTGCGGCAGGCGGCCCTCGTCGATGCGATTGCCGACGTCCGGGGACCGGAGCGTGTGCAACAGCTGCAGCAGCCCGGTGTAGCGGTCGCGGCCGGAGTCGCCGTGCAGGCCGAACACCAGATCGCGGACACGATCACGGTGTTCTTCGGGGCTGCGGGTGATGCGGTCCGTGCCGATCCGCGCGGCGAGTTCGTCGCGGGACAGCGGTACACGGTTGGCGTCGACGAGATCGAGATCCACGCCGATCCGTCGGTCGGTGGTGAAGAACCACACGTCGGTGCGGTGCGCCGAGGAACTGTGCCGGATCTGCGCACCGATCGTCAACGATCCTGCGGGGCGGGACAGTTCGATCCACAGGTGGCCGACGCGGTTGGTGCGACCGTCCGCGCCGACCCGCATGAGCTCGTCGAGATCCACCTTCCCGGCACCGGTCGCATCCATGCGTTTGCGGTCGGCGTCCAGCAGGAACGGCAGCAGCATCTCGAGTGCCCGCGACTTGCCGGATCCGTTGCTGCCGCGCAGGATCATCCGGCCGTCGCTGAGAACGAACTCGGCGTCGACGTATCGCCACACATCGAGGATCCCGGCGCGGGACAGACGCCATCGCAACGGATGCGGTGACGCGGAGGGGTCGTCGAGGGTGCGTGTGTCGGTCGGGAGGGTCACGGGCCGTTTCCTTCGGGAAGGTCGGGGCGGTAGCGGGCGGCCGCCGCGGAGAGCAGCAGGCCGGTGTCGTCGGGTCGGGCAAGGCCGAGGCGTTCGAGCAGCGACACCACGTGGTGTCGAAGCACCACCGGATCGCGCACGAACTCGCCGCGCCAGGTCCGCCCGTGGGCGGTCACGAGTTCCCGGACGTGACGGTCGAGGACGTCGGTGGTCACGTGCAGGCCCTCACCCGGGGTGGGGGCCGCGCCTTCGAGCAGCGCGGCGATGAGCAGCAACCCGGCCTGCTCGACGGTGCCGGCGCCGGGGAACGACATGTCGGTGAGGGCGTCCTCGGGGTCGTACGCGAGCGCGCCCTCGGTGCGGACCTCGAGCACCAACCCGAAGTCCTCGTCGAGGTCGCGTGCGAGGTCGGCGCGGTCGCGGATGAGGATGTCGCGGGTCTCGGCGTCCAGGTCGGCGCGGTCGACGACGGGATCCTCCACGAGGCGCCGGTAGAGGCGCACACGGGCCGATTCGCGTCCCGCCGCCGCGCCGGAGGGACCGGGCCCCGGCAGATGATCCAGGGGTCCGGCCGTCAGGGAGGTCAGCAGTGCGCGGCACACCGACAGGACGAGTTCGCCGTCGGTGGACGTCAGATCGGCCTCGTCGAGCACACCCCAGTCCATCAGTGTCTGCAGGGCGGCGACGAGATGCCGACGCTCGGATCTGCCGTCGGGAATGCGGATTCCGTGCGCGTCGGCGTCGACGTGGACGCGCTCGACGAGATCGGACACGGTGACACGGGAGCCGACGTCGGGGGCGAGCAGCGCCGCGCACACCAGCGCGAGGTAGGCGTAGCCGGCGGCTCCGAAGTCGCTGCCGTCGGCGCGTCGTAGCGGCCGGAGGGGCCCTCGGTCGCCGGGCGCCGACTTGACCAGCCGCGCGAACTCGGTGTCGACGACGAGCGTGTACCCGAGACGATCGGCGAACAGCGACCGCAGGGCTTTCGCGTGCCGCCGGACGACGGCGAAGGTGTCGGGATCGCGGGCGGCGACCAGGATCGGCTGCTGCAGCAGTGCACGGGCCGCGTCCCGGCGCCCGGAGGCGTCCTGGGTGGCGGTTCCGATGCTCATGTCGCGCTGCCGGTGAGCGAGGCCGCGCGCAGCGTCAGGCCGTGCACGACGAGGTCTCCGCCGGGTCCGTGCACGACGGTGTCCGCACCCGGTTCGGCGCGCACCGACAGGTCCAGTTCGGGATCGTCGATGCGCATCGGCGTGTCGGGGTCGCGGTGCCGGGCGAACAGCGCCGCCAGGCAGGTGAGCAGCAGATCCTGTGCGGGAGCGGTCAGTCGGGCGCCGCGGAGTGTGGGCGTGGCGTACAGCTCCGCGGCCGCGTCGAGGCGAAGTCGCGCATCTTCGGCGGCGAGGGCGTCGATGTGCGCGGGCGGGTCGGGTAGCCGCCCGGTGCGCCCGCGCGGTGTGCGGTCGCCGCGGGTGCGCAGCGACACCGCGACCGGCACCGGATCGGCGAACCACCAGGATGTTCCGGCACCGATCCGCGGATCGGGCTCGTCGGGCCCCGACAGCAGGTGACGGCTCGGATACGTCCCGAACGCGGCGGCGAACAGCCGGTGCGCCCGGTCGTCGGAGGATTCGGCGAACCATCCGGCGAGTCGCAGCAGGTCGGCGCGGTGCGAGAACCCTGCCGCCGCGGATTCCGGGACGCGGGTTCGGGCGCGTGACCGCGCCAGTGCGGCGGCGGCTGCTGCGCGCAGCCGCCGCGGACCCGCGTCGTCGCGGTACCAGCGGCCGAGTGCATCCCAGTCGGCGCGGACACGACCCGGTGCGCGGTCGCGGCCACCCGGCAGCGCGGGGTCGGGTAGCGCCCCGAGTAGCGCGTCGAGATGGGGACGCAGCCGCTCGAGCGAGGTCACGATGCGCGGCGCGTATCGGCCGACGTCCGTCGCGACGATGTCGACGTACTCGGCGAGGGCCTCACCGGCCGTGGCGTCGGTGTCGTCGGCACCGTCGTCCCGAGGAGTGTCCGCGGCACCGAGATGGGCGTGCAGATCCGCGATGTCGCCGGCGAACGACCGATGGTGCACGAACACGTCGGTGACCTCCGCGGCGAGCCCGTGGGGATCGTCGAGGGAGCCGTCTGCCGCGGTGGCTGCGAGTCGGCTGAGGGCATCGGCGATGCGCGGCAGGGATTCGCGGGGGACCTCCGGGATGCCGTCCACCGCCGCCGCGACGGACGCGGAGCGGTGCACCCGCAGCGCGTCGGGCGTCGCCCGGTAGAGGGGGGTCGCGTCGACGTACGCACCGACCGAGCCGACCCGCGCGTCGCGCCGCGCCGAAGTCAGATTGCCCCAGCGGAGGAGGCTGCGGCACCGGCTCTCGACGACGTCGGTGGGCAGCGACCCCCCGTGTGCGCCGACCCGCGCGGCGATCTGCGTCGCCGTCAGGGCGGCGCCCGGCTCGTCGGCGAAACAGGACATGATCGCCAGGTGGTCGGCGTGGTCGTCGGAGACGAGGTACCGGAACAGGTCGCGGCGGTGCCCCTCCACAGCCCCCATCGGCAGTGTCCTTCCCGTGTGCGCGGCGCGTCGTTCGCGCGTTCCGGGAAGTCGTCGCACCGGCGCCGGATCCGCCCGGATCGATGTGCCGTGGATACGTGTTCCCGGTCCGGAGGGGAGTCTAGCGGCCATGCCCGCCGGGCTTCGCGTCGCGCGCCCGTCGTGCGGGCCTGCCCGGGAATGTGGCGCGGACCCCACGGGCGGACGACGGTCCGCGGGCGGGCCCCCGGGGAGGCGTGCACCACAGCGGGCTTATAGTTGCCGCATGCAACAGAAGCGCCGGGCAGGGGATCCGGCCGGGACCGACGTGGTGGAGGTCTACGACGAGTTCGTCTACCTCGTCCGCTTCCTGACCGCGGGTGAACGCGCCCACGACGGCTCCTTGACCCTTGCGCAGCACTCGCTGCTCGGCTACATCGCCCGCAATCCGGGTTGCCGGGCCACCGACATCTCCGAGGTGTTCGGTGTCAACAGATCGACGGTGTCGCGGCAACTGCGCAACGGCGTCGACGCAGGCTGGGTCGACGCGGGGACCGGGCCGACCCGGCTCGGGCATCCGCTGCATCTGACGGCGCGGGGAACCGCCCTGCTCGCCGCGACGGTCGCGCGCCGTCACGACGAAGTCCGTGCGGGACTCGACGGATGGGGCGAGGATGACCTCGAGCTGTTCGTTCGTCTCCTGCGACGCTTCCGAGAGGGTGTGGAGTCCACGGCCACACCTCCGACCGACAAGAATGATGGAGTTACCAGTGCGTGAGTATTCGACACCCGCCCAGTTCACCGTCGCCGACGACGACTCCGTCGTCCACACGGTGTTCACCCACGCGGAGAAGACTCCGCACCGGGTGATGTACTCGCGCCCGCTGGGTGACGAGTGGGTCGCGGTCACCGCGTCGCAGTTCGCTCAGCAGGTCACCGCCGTCGCCAAGGGCTTGATCGCGGCGGGTGTGCAGCCCGGCGACCGGGTCGCGCTGCTGTCGGCGACCCGCTACGAGTGGTCGTTGTTCGATTACGCCATCTGGGCTGCCGGCGCGGTCTCGGTACCGATCTACGATTCGTCGTCGACCGACCAGATCCGTTGGATCCTCGAGGACTCCGGTGCGTGCCTCGCAATCGTGGAGACCGCTGCGCATGCGGAACTGTTCGTCGGCATGCCCGACACGCTCCGCGCGATCCACCGCATCGACGACGACGCGGTCGGGCATCTGGTGGAGGCCGGTGCCGGCATCGACGACGCCGAGGTGACGGCGCGCCGCGAGGGAATTCGTGTCGACGACCTCGCATCGCTGGTCTACACGTCGGGTACCACCGGCCGCCCCAAGGGATGCATCCTGACCCACCGCAACTTCCTCAGCGAGGTTCGGGGCATCCTGTCCGCGTCGATCGGACAGCAGGCCGCGCGCCCCGGAAATCGGATCCTCACGTTCCTGCCTCTCGCGCACGTGCTGGCACGGGCCGTGTCCCTCGCAGCCTTCGAAGGCGGCGCCTCGCAGGCGCACTGGGCCGACTTCGGTTCCGTGTCCGGCCAGTTCACCCGCTATTCGCCGAACATGATCCTCGGTGTGCCGCGGGTGTTCGAGAAGGTCCGCGACGCCGCCGCGAGCAAGGCGTCGACGGGCGGCAAACTCAACGCGGCGATCTTCGCGTTCGCGGAGGACACCGCCATCGAGTACAGCGAGTCGCTCGACCACGGCGGCCCGGGACTCGTGTTGAAGCTCAAGCACGCGGTGGCCGACAAACTGGTCTTCGGCAAGCTGCGGGAGGCCATGGGCGGACAGTGTGAGATGGCCATCTCCGGCGGCGGAGCCCTCAGCACCAACCTCGGACACTTCTTCCGGGGCGTCGGCGTTCCGATCTACGAGGGGTACGGACTCACCGAATCCACCGCCGCGCACACCGTCAACATCCCGGGAGCACAGAAGATCGGGACAGTGGGCCGGCCCCTGGGAGGAAACAGCGTCCGCATCGCCGAGGACGGCGAGATCGAGTTGAGCGGCGGAGTCGTGTTCGCCGGCTACTGGCGCAACGAGTCGGCCACCGCCGACGCGTTGGACGACGGGTGGTTCCGCACCGGCGACCTCGGATCGATCGACGGGGACGGCTACGTCGCCATCACCGGCCGCAAGAAGGACCTCATCATTACCGCGGGAGGCAAGAACGTCTCGCCCGGCCCGCTCGAGGACCGCATGCGCGCGCACACCCTCGTGTCGCAGGCCGTGGTCATCGGCGACGGACGTACCTTCATCTCGGCGTTGCTGACCGTCGATCCCGAGGTGTTCGACAACTGGAAGGCGGAGAACGGTAAGCCGGCCGAGTCGACGATCGCCGACCTGCGGCACGATCCGTCGCTGCGCGCCGCGATGCAGACGATCGTCGACGACGCCAACTCGATGGTGTCGCACACCGAGTCCATCAAGAAGTTCGTCATCCTCGACCGCGACCTGACCGAAGCCACCGGAGAACTGACCCCGACGCTGAAGATCAAGCGCAACGTCGTCGCGGACAGGTTCGCGGACGACATCGAGAGCATCTACACCAAGCGGTAGTTCCGCTCACCGCATCGGCGGGTCGGACGGCGACAGTGCCGCGGCCAACGCCACGAACCGTTCGCAGCCGGCGAGGTCGTCCAGCAGGACGACCTCGCCGGTGTCGTCCGCGAGCGGAATCCGCCAGTTCGGGTACTCGTCGACGGTCCCCGGCAGGTTCTGGCTGCGACGTTCGCCGACGGCGTCCACCAACGACAACGCCAGCAGCACCGACGGGCTCGCCGCCACGAGCCGGTGGAGCGCCTCGACCAGGCGGTCGGGATGCGTGCCGTCCGGATCGTCGGTGAGCAACCCGCGGGCGCGGGCGAGGTCGAGCACCGCGTCGCGCGCGACCGCGGCCCGGGCCAGCTCGACGTCGCGATCGCCGTCGAGGAGACCGAAGCGCGACCGAATGGAGATGTGGTCGCCGGCAAGGTAACCCGAGCTCGGCGGCAGGTCGTGTGTGGTCACCGACGTCAGGCACAACCGGCGGTAGTCCTCGGGCGCCCGGGGCGTGTCACCGTCCTTCTCGAACCACAGGATCGACGTGCCCGCGATCCCGCGGGCCGCGAGGTACTCCTGGACCCACCCCTCGAAGACACCGAGGTCCTCGCCGACGACGACCGCTCCGGCACGGTGCGCTTCGAGCGCGAGGATCCCGACCATCGCGTCGTGGTCGTAGCGGACGTACGCGCCGTCGGCGGGAGCGGCACCGTCCGGCACCCACCACATGCGGAACAGTCCCAGGATGTGGTCGACGCGGACACCACCGGCATGCCGCAACACCGACCGCAGCACATCCCGGTAGGGGCGGTAACCCAACTCCGCGAGGCGGTCGGGACGCCACGGCGGCTGCGTCCAGTTCTGGCCGCGACGGTTGAAATCGTCCGGTGGCGCGCCGACGGTGACCCCGGCGGCCAGGGCGTCCCCGAGGGTCCATGCGTCGGCGCCGTCGCGGCACACACCCACCGCGAGGTCGTGCACGATCCCGATACCCATGCCCGCGTTCCGCGCCGCGTCCTGCGCCGCGGCGAGTTGCTCGTCGCACAGCCACTGCAGCCAGCGGTGGAAGTCGATCCGCTCGGCCAGCGCTGCACGACGGTGACGGACGTAGGGGGCGTCGGGGGAGTGGGCCCGCTGGTCCCAGCCGGTGTGTTTCGTGCGTCGGTCGAACTTCTCGGTGAGCGCGCACCACAGTGCGAAATCGTCGAGGCCTTCGCCGCCGTCGGCGCAGAACTTCGCGTAGCGGGCCTGTCGGGCGGGTGAACGCGGCACCCGGTACACCCGTTCGAGCACATCGAGTTTGGCGTGGAAGGCGGTGTCGCGATCGAGTCGTCGCGACTTCCGGTTCGCCTTCGCGCATGCCTTCGCGTGCGCGTCGAGGACCTTGCGGTGCTTCGCCGGCAGATACGCTGTCTCGGGCACGTCCTCGACCCGCAGATACAGCGGGTCGACGAACCGTCGGGACGACGGCAGGTACGGGGACGGTTCGTGCGGGGGCATCGGCTCGGCGGCATGTACCGGGTTGATCAGCACGAAGTCGCCGCCGTGCGCCGCCGTGACGGCGGTGAGGTCGGCGAGATCGGCGAAGTCGCCGATTCCCCACGAGCGGCGGGAGCGCACCGAGTAGAGCTGCGCGGCCAGCCCCCACCGGCGCGCGTCGGTGAGCCGGTCGGCGGTCGTGAGCCGCGCGGGAGTGACCACGAGAGTGGCGGTGGCTTCCACGTCGTTGGTGCGGGCATGCACGGTGTGCCAGCCGAGGGGCAGACGCGGAACGGCGAACGTCGCCCGACCGGTCAACCGTCCGTCCACCTCGCGCGGGTCCACCCACACGTCGAGCTGCTCGGCGTCGATCTCACTGCCGTCCTCCGCGACCACCCACACCGACACCGGATCACCGTGCGGTACGTGCACCGGGAAGGTGCGATCGTCTCCCTCGACGACCACCAGGGACGGTGGGAGCAGCCGCCGCCACGGCAGATTCGGCACGTCGGCGAGCGACGCGTCGATCTCCGCGTCGGTGGCGGCCGGAACGTCCAGCGCCGCGAGGATGCGCCGCAGCGTGTCGTCGGCGACCCGATGGTCGAGGTCGTCCCAACCGCGGTAGGTGCCCGACACCCCGTGATGCGCGGCGAGTTCGTGGAGTTTCTGCGACGAGGCCACGGACCGCAATCATGCCAGCAATCCGCTCGGGCGGCAGCACCGCAACCGCCGTCGCGCCGGGGCGGGGCGCGAAACCCGTTGCGAGCGAATGTATCGCTCGTCTCGATCAATGGACTGAACGATACATTCGCTCGCACCCGGGGGTGTTCGCACGCGGGGGAGGTCGCTCGCACCCGGGGAGGGGAGGGCGTCGTCAGTCGCCGGGGCCGTCGAACAGGGTCGGTTCGTCCGGGATGTCGAAGAGCCCGGGCTGCTCCGGGTTGTTCGACGCGGCCGCACGTCGACGACGCGGCCGTGGCGTGGCCTGCCGTTCGAGGTCGTCGAGTGCCTGCGACAGCGCCCGCGTGGTCCGTTCCCATTCCAGTGCCTTCGCGTCGGCCTCGACCGTCCCGTCGGGGTCGCCGGCGGCGGCCCGGTCCAGTGCCTCGGTGGTCCACCCGATGTGTTGCTCGGTACTCAGATCGAGGAAGTGCTCGAGTCGCGCGGATTCCCAGTCGCCGAGCGCGGCGAGGCCGGGCGGTTCCGCCTCGGCCCGGTCCTCCGCGTGCAGGTCGCGGAGCGCGAGCAATGCCATCGGGAGGTCGGCCTCGACCTCCGGGGTCCACGGCGAGTCGTCCTCGCCGACGTCGGGGACGCGGTCGGTGGGGAACGCCGACGGGTGGTCGCGCATCGGTAGACCACCGAGGTGCGCGGCGAACCCGGCGTCGAGGGAATGCAGGAACGCGGAGATCCGGTCGAGCGACGCGAGCAGGTGCGCGGGAACGAACGGGGTTGCTGCGATGTGGTCGACCACCGCGACACGATCGTCGACCAGCACGAACTTCAGTTGGGGCCACTGCCGGTTGAGATCGGCGAGGACCTCGCTCGCCCGGGTGCGGCCCGTGACCGAATGCACGACCGGGGCGAGCACGTCGACGACTCCGCCACCGGGGGAGACGCCGACGAACACGAGCACACCGGAGACGGACAGGACGAGGTCGCCGTCCTCGTCCCGCACCGGTGCATCGCCCACCCGGTCGGCGACGGTGCGTTCGATCAGCAGGTTCAGGTGGTCGGCGTCGAGCGGGGCGATCGCCGCGTCGACGGCGAACGGCGGAGCGGTCTCGGGCGCCGGGGTCGGGGGAGCGAAGGCACCGGCACCGCCGGGGCCGAAGGTTTCGGTGCGCAGGAACAGCGGGTGCGGAACGCCCCACACCTCGCGCAGCACGGTGACGGCGACTTCGGCGAGCTGATCGGCCCAGGCCGACGGGCGATCCATCCAGAAGGCGGGGGAACCGTCGTCCTCCGGGTCGGCCGGCCCGCGGGACGGTGCCCGCCAGCCGAGTTCGAGCAGCAGGAGTTCGTCCTGTGTGCGCAGTTGCCGCTCGTCGCACAGGTGGGCGTTCGACGGAACCTCGCAGCGCACCTGGCCCGACCCCCACGCGTAGAACTGGACGCACGGCCCGACCGGGCCGCACGTCTCCTCCGCCAGCGGCTCGAGGACCAGACCGTCGTCGGGTTGCATCGCCGCGACGTGATCGGCCAGCCTGCGCCGGAAGTCGCGCCAGGCCAGCGCGACGTCGCGGTCGAATCGGTTCTGCCCCTCGGTCACGACCGTCCCCTTCCCTCGTCTCGCCGGACCCGTGCAGCAGAACATTAGCGGCAGCCACCGACAGTGCGCTCGGCTGCGGACGCGCGTCGCGGGTGTGAACGATCACCGGAGACGCCCGTCCCCGCCACCGTGTCGGTGGCGGGGACGGGCCGTGCCGTGCGGTGCGCTCCGGTCAGGGGATGGTGAGCACCTGGCCCGGCTGGATCAGATCCGGGTTCGCGACACCGCTCGCGTCGGCGATGCTCTGGTAGCGGCTGCCGTCACCGTAGAAGCGCTCGGCGATCGCCCACAGGGTGTCGCCGGACTCGACCGTGTAGGTGCGGGCGGCCGGGGCGGGCTCCGCCGCCGGGGCGGGCTCCGCGGCCGGAGCGGGAGCGGCAGCGGCCTCGGTCTTCGGGGCGACACTGTTGCTCGCCCACACCGGCTTGCCGTCACCCGAGTACAGCACGACGTTGCGGTCGTCCTGCACGCTCAGACGCACACCGGAGGTGCCGCTGGTCTGCGAGGCCCACACGGGCTTGTCGTCGGCGGTGTAGAGGACGAAGTTTCCGTCGTCCTGCACGGTCGCCCGCACGGCGCCGGACCCGTTCGTCCCGACGGCCCACACCGGTCGCCCACCCTCGGACAGCACGAGATTGCCGTCCTGTTGCAGCGTCAGCGTGTACGCGCCGTTGTCCGACTTCAGTTCCTGGCCCACGGAGAGGCTCTGGCCCGCGTTGAGAGTGCTCACGCTGTACCTTTCGTGTCAGAGGAGACGAGACGGCCGTCGGCCGAGGGCCGCGACCGATCCGAACAGTACAGCCGGGCGCGGGCTCGCGCCGGATGCGACACGACGTGCCGGTGTTCGACAGCTCACATCGGGGGGCGTCACCCGAGAGCGCGGACGAAGGTCCCGATCCGTGCGATGGCCTGACCGGATTCCGGGACCACCGACGCCGCGGCCTGGAACACGTGCACCTGCTTCTCCCACACCTGCAGTTCCGTGTGGACCCCCGCGGCAGCGAGCCGGTGTGCGATCACCTCGGCGTCGACGAACGTCATCTCCTCGGATCCGGTCTGGATCAGCGTCGGAGGCATCCCGGTGACGTCCAGATCCACCGGCGAGGTCACCGGCTCGGTGTGGACGGTCTGCTCGGCGCGCTCGACGAGCCGCGTCAGCACCGGCACGGCGCGGCGCGGGAACAGGGCACACCGGGATGCGTTCGGGTGGTCGAGCTTGCGTCGCGAATCGAGGTCCGTCAGCGGCGACATAGCCACCACCCCGGCGCAGCGGCCGAGACCGAGTCGGAGTGCCTCGTGGGCGACGGAGAAGGCGAGGAACCCGCCCGCGGAATCGCCGGCGACGACGATCCGCCCGATGGGGAATCCACGGTCGAGCAGCCACCGCAGGCCCGCCAGACCGTCCTCGAGGGCTCGTCGGATCGGATGACCGGGCAGCATCCGGTACCCCACCGCGAGCACCGGTGCGGCCGCCGCAGCGGAGATCCTGGACACGAGCTGCCGGTGCGTCGACAGGCCGCAGCACAGGAACGCTCCGCCGTGCAGGTACAGGATCGCGACCGGGCCGGTCGCTCCGGGAGCGCGCAGGAACTCGGCGGAACACGACCCCAACTCGACGGCATGCCGCCGGGTGCCCGAGACCGGAGTCAGCGGGAACGCCAGCCGGTCGATGAGGGGTGTCGGCCACGGCAGTGTCGGGGCCGACGCCCACGCGTCGATAAACGGCCGCACGGTCGAGCGGACCGACAGGCTCAACGCCCGCGACGGGAGGCTCACGCCGGCGAACTCCCGTACCAGCGGCGATGTCGGGGCGGGGCCGAACATCTGCACAGCGGTACTCACCACGCACCTCCTCGTCCCGGCACCGCCGGGCGGTGCGAGCGATATCGAACGGTGTTCGATGTACGGATGCACGACGGTACGCCCGGAACCGGACCGACCGTGCGGTACGTGATCGGATGGATATTCGGGCGAACGGGACGGCGCAGGTGGCGGCGCCGCGTGTTACGGATTCGATATGCCCGCGGGATGCGCTCCGTGCAGGACGGAGACGAGTTCGTGCTCGAGTGCGAGGAATGTCGGATCGGTGAGGGTGTCGAGCGAGCGTGGGCGCGGCAGCGGCACCCGCACGTCGTGCCGGATCCGCGCGGGTCGCGGCGACAGCACCAGCACGCGATCCGACAGCAGGAGGGCCTCCCGCACGTCGTGGGTGATCATCAGCACCGTCCAACGCTCGCGGCCCCACACGTCCTGCAACCACAGTTGCATGTCGGTGCGGGTCAGGGAGTCGAGTGCACCGAACGGCTCGTCGAGCAACATCAGCTCGCGGCCCTGCACCACGGTGCGGGCCAGCGCCGCGCGCTGCCGCATCCCGCCCGAGAGTGCGCCGGGGCGGGCGTCCTCGAATCCGGACAGGCCGAACGCCGGGAACAGTTCCCGTGCGCGGTCGCGGGCTCGGGCCCGCGACCATCCCTGCACCTCGAGCCCGAGCGCGCAGTTGTCGAGCACCGTGCGCCACGGGAACAGCAGATCCTTCTGCGGCATCAACGCGGCACGCCCGGCCGCGGCCGGTGCGCCACCGATCGACACGGTTCCCGAATCGGGGGTGTCGAGGCCGGCGACGAGACCGAACAGTGTCGACTTCCCGGAGCCGCTCGGCCCGATCACCGACACGAATTCGCCGGGGTCGATGTCGAAGGAGATGCCGTCGAGGACCCGGTTGCCGCCGAATCGTCGCCGTACCCCGGCGACGGTCACCGCGGGCTCGGCCCGCACCCCTGGTTTCTCGGTCATCGGTGTTCCTTCGGGGTCGACGCCCACGGCGCGACGACACGTTCGACGGCATACGTGAGCAGATAGAGCATCAGCGACACCGTGGCCGTGACGAAGACCGCTGCGAGCACCAGATCCGTGCGGAACGAGTTCTTCTGCATCGCCATGTAGATGCCCAGTCCGGAGGTCGCGCCGACGTACTCGGCGAAGACCGCCCCCACCACCGCGTACGTGATCCCGATGCGGAGGGCGGTGAAGAAGCGCGGCAGGGCCGACGGCAGACGCACGTACCGGAACACCTGGACGCGGGACGCGCCCATGCTCCGCAGCAACTGCCCGGCCTCCCGGTCGGCGGCGGCGAATCCCTCGATCAGCCCGATCGCCATCGGGAAGAACGTCGCCAGCGCGATCACGAGGATCTTCGGGAGCAACCCGAACCCGAACCAGATGATCATCAGCGGCGCGATCGCGATGATCGGCAGTGTCTGCGACACCACGAACAGTGGCACGAGTGCGCGCCGCAACCACGGCGAGAAGTCGAGGGCCACCGCCAGCGCCCACGCCGCCGTCAGCGACACCGCGAACCCGATGAGCGTGACCTGCAGCGTCGAGGAGGTGTGGGCGGCGAGGTCGACGCGATGCGCCCAGCCCTGCGTCACCACCCGCACCGGCGACGGCAGCACCTGCGGCCGCACGTCCGCCGCTGTCACGTACACCTGCCACAGCGCGATCACGGCCGCGGCGACCACGACGGTGGGCAGGGCCAGGCGCAGACCGGCCGGAACGGACCGCGGTGCGCTGCGGACCGCCTGTTCAGTCGGTGAGGTAGTCGTCGGTGACATACGTCGACCAGTCGGGTTCGACGGCGAGCGGAGCACCGTCGGGGCCGGTGAGCAGGCCCTGCTCGAACAGGAACGACGCGAAACCCGCCCACTTCTCGGGATCGAGGGTGCCCACGCGGCCCTGGTCGTCGCGCATGTAGCCCTCCGAGAGCATCCGCTGGCTCTCGAACACGAGTTCCTCGTCGGTGAACGCGCCGGGATTCGCGTCCAGCAGCGCGCGTGCCCCGCGATCCGGGTCGTCGGCGGCGATCTCGTATCCGCGCTGCAATGCCTGGACGAACGCGCGGGCACGGTCGGGATTGTCGGCGAGCCACTCCCGGTTGCCGTCGACGACGATCGAGTACGCGTCGGGGAAACCGTGGTCGTGATACGAGAAGTAGCGCATCGGCAGACCCCGGTGCTCGGCCTCGATGCCCTCCCACGCCAGATACGAGACGGTGAAATCGGCGGTCCCCGAGTACACGGCCTCGTACGCGGACGTGCCGAGCGCGACCTCCTGGAACTCCCCGCGCCCGCCGTCGTTGCGGATCACCTGGGCGAGAACACGCGACGAACCGGGGTCACCGAACCCGGCGTACGTCTTCCCGTCGAGGTCGGCCGGCCGGGCCAGATCCGCGCGGTCGGCGCGTACCGCGATGGCGGTCGCCCACTGCTGCAACGGCGCGAGCACGGCGATGTTGCGGGCGCCCGCTGCCTGAGCGAGCGTCGACCCCTGGTGCGTCGAGATCCCGAACTCCGCGTTGCCGGCGTCGACGAGGGACTCCGGTTGCGCGTCGTTGAACGGCAGGATCTCGACGTCGAGCCCGGCGTCCTCGAACAGACCCTCCTGCATCGCCACGTACAGCCCGGTGTGGTTGGTGTTGGGAGTCCAGTCCAGCGCGAATCGGATCGTGTCGTCGGAATCGTCGCTCGCGCAGGACGACACGGCGCCGAGGGTGACGAGCGCGAGGGCGGCCGCGACGAGCCGGCTGCGGAGCCTCATGACGCCGGCCACGACTGCGTATCGAGCGCGGTGGCCCAGAACAGCAGTTCGTATCGGGTGGCGACGACGAACGCGTCGATCATCGCCGCACGTTCGGTGTCGGTGGCGGCCGCTCCGGCCGCATCGACGAGTTCGCGTGCTCGGGCAACGGATTCGTGGAACGCCGGGTCGTCGTAGGTGGCGACCCACCGCGCGTACGGGTGGGTCGGGTCGGCGGTGAGGACGTCCGCGGCGCGGGCGGCCAGATCACGGCCCACCTCCGCGTAGATCCAGAAGCACGGAAGGACCGCGGCGGCGCCCACGGGGTACGGCTCCGTGGCGACCGTCGCCGTCAGGTACGACACATACCCGAGACACGCCGGGGACGGGGTGGCGGGGCCGTCCGCGGGCGGCAGCGCACCACCGGTGAGCAGGTCGCGGTGCAGGACCGACTCCTCGGTCGCGGCCGTCGCCGAGCTGGTCGCCCAGAACGCGCCGGTGACCGCGTCCGGCGACTTCGAGGCGAGCAGGGCGAGGGCCTTGGCGTAGCCCGCGAGATAGAGGGCGTCCTGTTCGATGTAGAAACGGAACGCCTCCGGCTCCAGCGTGCCGTCGCCGAGACGGCGCAGGAACTCGAGGTCGTCGACGGCCTTGCGGAGCACCTCGGTGCGGTCCCACAGGACGTCGGTGAAGCGTTCGGTGGGTGAATCGTGTGCAGGCACAGTCATCCCGAAACATCCCTTCGTCAGCATTACCTGATCAGGTTCGGCGGGTGTGATCTCAGCCCCGCTGCGCGCGGAGCACCCCGTGTCGGTCGGAAGGCACGATAGCACCTCGCGGTGCGCGGCCGGAGAGGGTGTGGGTCCCGGTGCTGCGGGAACTCCGCGCGGCACGCGGCGACGTCGGTAGATTCGAGGAGTCGGAATTCGGTGGGTGCGCGGTTCGGTGGGTGCGCGAGCCGGTCGCTCGCCTCGGACAGGGGAGGACAGGTGGACGCAGAGACTCTCGTCGTCGACTGCAAGTACGGGCAGGCCCGCGGGTACCGCGACGGCGCCACGTACGTCTGGAAGGGGATCCCCTATGCGGGGAGCACCGCGGGAGACGGCCGTTTCCGGTCTCCCGAGGCGCCGGAGCCCTGGAACGGTGTGCTGGACTGCGCGCGGTACGGACCGATCGCGCCGCAGAGTCCCGACGGACCGATCGCGATCACACCGGACATGACGCCGGGTGAGGACTGCCTGTCGCTGAACATCTGGGCGCCGGAACCGGACGGGGAACTGCGCCCCGTGCTCGTGTGGATCCACGGCGGCGCCTACGTCCTCGGCTATTCGGGGCAGAAGATCTACGACGGTCGGCACCTGTGCGAGACGGGCGACGTCGTGGTCGTGACCGTCAACTACCGGTTGGGCGCGCTCGGCTTCCTGGATCTGTCTTCGCTGTCGACGGCCGACTGCACCTTCGAGTCGAATCTCGGACTGCGCGACCAGATCGCGGCACTCGAGTGGGTCCGCGACTGCATCACCGCGTTCGGTGGTGATCCCGCCGACGTAACGCTCTTCGGTGAATCCTCCGGCGGTGGATCGGTGACGACCCTGCTCACCGTCCCGCGTGCCGAGGGACTGTTCCACCGGGCGATCGCGCAGTCGCCGCCCGCGACGTCGGTGTACGGCAGTGAGCGCGCGGCGACGGTCGCCGAACGGTTCCTCGAGATCCTCGACGTCCCTCGGGTGGCCGTGGCGACGTTGCGGTCGCTGCCGTACGAGCAGCTCGTCGCCGCGGGGGAGACCCTCGTCGGGGAGATCCCCACCCGAGTGCCGGGGACCTTGGCGATGGCGCCGGTCGTCGACCGTGACCTGGTGCCGAAGTATCCGGTGGCCGCCTTCCAGAAGGGGTTGTCGCACCGTGTGCCACTGATCATCGGGTCGAACCGCGACGAGCCGTCGATCTTCCGGTTCATGAACTCGCCGTTGATGCCGGTGGATGCCACGGCGGTGCACGCGATGCTCGAGGCGCTCGCGTCCGACCGTCCGGACCTGGACCCGGAGCGGCTCGCGGAGATCGTGGCGGCGTACCCGGATCTGCCCAAGGCGAGCGGTGCGATGGCGCTGTCGCGTGACGCGGCGTTCCGGATGCCGGTGCTGTGGGTCGCGGAAGCGCACGCCCGGCACTCACCGACCTGGGTGTACCGGTTCGATCACGCGACCCCGATCCTGAAGGCGACACGTCTGGGTGCGGCACATGCCACCGAATTGCCTTATGTATTCGGTAATTTCGGGACGCTCGGGCGTGATCCGACGTTCTGGCTCGGGGGCCGCAAGGGAGCCTCCGAGGTGGCGGGTCGGGTGCAGCGACGGTGGCTGGCGTTCGCGCGACACGGTGTTCCGGCCGCGCTGGACGGGTCGCGGCACTGGCCGCCGTACGAACCGGGCGACCGGCTCACCCTGCTGATCGATGGGCGCGACACGGTCGTCGCGGATCCCGACCGGGAGATGCGGCAGGTGTGGGGTGACCGGGTCATGGGATTCACCTGATCCGCGCGGTCCCACCGTTGACGCGATTGAACACATGTGCAACTGTTGGAACATGCGTTCAGCGACGGACGGTGAGCCGGTTCCCGGCGACCTCACCGCGCGTGCCCGGATCCGGGACGCGGCGATCGCGTGCGTCGCCCGGAACGGCGTCACCGTGCCGTTGCGGACCATCGCCGCGGAAAGCGGCGTGAGCGCGTCGTTGATCGTGCACCACTTCGGATCACGCGCGGGGCTACGCGATCACTGCGACAACTACGTTCTCGAACGCATCCACACCCTGAAGGTCGCTGCGCTCGGTCCGGCGGGCGCGCACGTCCTGCGCGAGCAGATCGACCACATCGAGGCGTACGCGTCGCTCGTGGGGTACGTGCTGCGGTCGTTGCAGGCGGGCGGCCCCATCGCGACAGGGTTCCTCGACCGGCTCGTCGCGGACACCGAGAACTACCTCGCCGACGCGGTCACGGCGGGTACCGTCACACCGAGCCTCGACCCGGCCGGCCGGGCACGCGCCCTCGTCGAACTCGCCGTCGGAGCGCTCGTCCTGCAACTGCCCGGCCCCGGTGAACCCCTCGACCTCGATACGCTGCCCGCATGGTTGCGCGCGTACACCGACCGCATGACCCTCCCGCTGCTCGAGCTGTACACCCGACCCCTGCTCACCGATTCGACCCTGCTCGACGGGTACCTGACGGCCGGAACGCCATCGACCTGACGGCCCGGGACTGCCGCCCCATCCACCCACCACCGAGGTGCTCATCATGGACGTTGCAATCGACACCCGCGATCTCGTCAAGACCTTCGGCACCACCCGCGCACTCGACGGATTCACCATGAGCGTGGAGACCGGCACGGTCGCAGGATTCCTCGGACCCAACGGTGCCGGGAAGTCCACCGCCATCCGCGTCCTGCTCGGCATGCTGCGCGCCGACTCGGGATCGGCGCGGGTACTCGGGCACGACCCGTGGACCGATGCGGTGGCCGTCCACCGACGCATCGCGTACGTCCCCGGCGACACCAACCTGTGGCCCACCCTCACCGGCGGCGAGATCATCGACCTGCTCACCCGCATCCGCGGCGGCGGATCCGCGGGTCGGCGCGACGAACTCCTCGAACGATTCGAACTCGATCCCACGAAGAAGGCCCGCACCTACTCGAAGGGAAACCGGCAGAAGGTCGCGCTGGTGGCGGCGCTCGCCTCCGATGTCGAGCTGTACCTGTTCGACGAACCGACCTCCGGACTCGATCCGCTGATGGAGGCGGTGTTCACCGACGAGGTCCGCCGCCTGCGCGACCGCGGCCGCACGGTACTGCTGTCGAGCCACATCCTCGCCGAGGTCGAGAAACTCTGCGACACCGTGACCATCATCCGGTCCGGACGCGACGTCGAATCCGGGACGCTCGCGCAGCTCCGGCATCTGACCCGATCGTCGGTGCGTGCGACCGTGCCGACGTTGCCCCAGGGGTTCACCGACCTCGCCGGCGTGCACGACCTGACCCACGACGACGGGCACCTCGCCTTCGACGTCGACAACACCGCCGTCACCCCCGTGCTGCACGCGCTCGCCGATCTCGATCTCGCGAACCTCACCATCACTCCGCCCTCCCTCGAAGAACTGTTCCTGCGGCACTACGGCGACACCCCCGACGAGGACGGCGCGGAACAGGACGCGTCCGAGCAGGTGGGGTCCCGATGACCGCCGCGCTGCAGCGGGACACCGTCGCCGACACGGGAGCGTTCACCGGGGCCAGGCGATTGCTGCGCCTGTACCTGCGGCTGGATCGGGTCCGCATCGCCGTGTGGACGCTGGCGTTGACGTTCACCGTCTGGTCGACGGTCGTGAGCCTGGACTCCGTCTACCCGGACGCCACCGCCCGCCAGGCCCGCGCCGCACTGCTCGACAACCCCGCCGTCGTCCTGATGACCGGTCCTGCCTACGGCGTCGACGACTACACGCTCGGCGCGATGACCGCGAACGAACTGAGCCTGACGGTGTTCGTGGCGGTCGCGATCATGAGCATCCTGCTGGTGGTCCGGCACACCCGGGCGCAGGAGGAGGCCGGGCGACTCGAACTGCTGCGGGCACTGCCGGTCGGGCCGTTCGCACCCCCGGCCGCGGCACTGGTGTCGGTGGCGGTCGCCGACCTCGTCGTCGGTGCCGGCATCACCGCCGCGCTCGTCGCGGCGGGACTCGAGGCAGCGGGGTCGGTGGCGTTCGGTGTCGGCGCCGCACTCACCGGACTCGTGTTCGGTGCGGTCGCCGCGGTGACCGCGCAGATCAGCGAACATTCCCGGGCGGCGACGGGCACCGCACTCGCGGTCCTGGCTTTGGCGTTCCTGATCCGCGGTTTCGGCGACATCATCGACGCGACCGGCTCGTGGCTGTCCTGGCTGTCCCCGATCGCGTGGGCGCAGCAGACACGGCTCTACGTGGATCTGCGGTGGTGGCCACTGCTGCTGTCCGTCGCAGCGATCGTTGCGCAACTGGTGATCGCCGTGGCGCTGTCGAGGCGTCGCGATCTCGGAGCGGGACTGCGGGCACCGAAACCCGGACCGGACCGGGCCTCGGCGGCACTGTTGTCGCCGCCCGGGCCGATGTGGCGGCTGCTGCGCGGCAGTTTCCTGGGTTGGACCGTGGCGCTGGCGCTGCTCGGTCTCGCCATGGGGACCCTGGCGAACTCGGTGCAGGACATGGTCTCGGACGTGCCCGACATCGTCGACTGGCTCGGCGGCGACGCCGATTCGCTCACCGCGTCGTTCGGTGCCACGATGCTGCTGTTCCTCGTCGTCGGCGTTGCGGCGTTCGCGGTGTCGGCGGTGGTACGTCTGCACGCCGACGAGGTCGACGGCCGCCTCGGGTTGGTGATCGTCACCGGTACCCCGCGTGTGTCGACGTTCGGATGGGCCGTGCTGGTGATCGCCGTGCAATCGGTGGTGGCCCTGACGATCATCGGGGCGGCCACCGGACTGGGCATGGCCGCAGCGATCGGCGAACCGGGCTGGATCGGGAAGATGTGTGGCGCAGCCCTGGCCTACGCACCCGCCGTTCTGCTGACCTTCGCGATCGCCGTCGCGCTCCTCGGCATCGTGCCGCGCGCCGTGAACCTCGCGTGGATTCCCGTTGTGTACGCGGTGTTCGTCGCGTGGTTCGGTGACCTGCTGAACCTGCCGGCGTGGGCGCGGGACCTGTCGCCGTTCGGGCACGTGCCTCTCGTGCCGTACGAGCAGGTCACGGCCACACCGTTGGTGGTGCTCGGTGCCGTGACGGTCGTGCTGCCGGTCGCGGGAGCGGTGGGCTTCGGTCGCCGTGACGTGACCGTGTGACGCGGTTGTTCGTCAGTTCCGGTATTCGGGATTCTTCGACACGAAGTTCTCGACGTACGAGCAGGACGCGCCGATCTTCAACCCCTCGTCGCGAGTGGCGTCCAGCGCGAACTTCACGACCCGACCGGCCAGTCCGCGCCCGCGGAAGTCCGGTTCGGTGACGGTGTGGTCGAAGTCCCGCAGGTCACCGTGCTGCGTGTACTCGGCGTACGCGGCGAGCGCATCGTCGATGTACAGCGCGAACCGGGTGTCGGACGGCTCGTGTTCGAGGCGGACGGTGGACTCATCGGTGTTGTTCGACATGCTCACGACCTTACCGCTCGCCGGTGCGGCGTCGTCGTCGACGACGATCACCTCGTCGTCCCCCAATGCGACGAACGGAATCGACTCCGTCCGTAGATGTTCCACGGTCCGCTCGACGCCCTCGTCGCCGAGCGGCGATCCGTCGGCGTGCGGGACGATCGCATGCTCGACCCACCCCAACCCGTCCCAGTGCACGGCCCCGGCGCCGGCCACCGCGACCTCCGCGGGATCGTCGGAGAACTCGAGACCGTGCAGGGTGGGTGTCGCCACGCACGCGCCCGCGCTGTACCCGCCGTACGTGAGGTGGCCGCCGCAGACCAGTTCGGTCAGGACGACATCGCCGCCGCAGCGTGCCAGCTGCGCGCGGAGCACGAAGGTGTTGCCGCCGCGCACCCACACCGTCGGGAATCGGCCCAGCACCGTGCGCAACCCGTCGGGGTCGGCGCGGAACTCGCGTAGATCCACCTCCGTCGGTGTGTATCCGAGCGACCGCAGCGGCCCGAGTTCACTGGTCACCGCAGCCTCGCGTGCCCGCGCCGGCCACGCGTCCGCCGCGTTGGCGATCACCGCCACCGGTCCCGGACCGCGCGTGAGCCGAGTGAAGCGCGTGGGATCGGCTCCGAACCGGTAGGACGCCAGGAAGAGGCGCACCTCAGATCGTGAACGCGAGATGCTCGACGATGCGGCGACCCACCGTCTCGTCGCCACCGAACGTGACGTCGCCGAGCCGGTCGACGGCCCGGACCCGGCCGCCGGCGAGACGCACGAACAGACCCGACTCCATCGAGATCGTCGTGGTCGCCGGCCCGGACGGTTCGTCGACGACGCGGGTGCGGCCGTCCACCTCGAGGTGGATCGTGCGGGCCAACGGGCCCGTCAACGTGAGGGTGATCCGTGCTCCGGCCGGTGCCTTCCCGAGCTTGCCGACGACGAACGGCACGGCACCGAACATCTCCGCGGTCGCGAGTTCGGCGCGTGGTCCACCCTCGTCGGTCGGGACGCCCAGGGCGTCGCGCAGGTCCAGCTCGTGCATCCAGCAGTCGAACACACGGATCCGCATGAACCGGCCGTAGGTGGCGCGTCCGACGGGGGTGTCGGCGGGCGCATCGAAGTCGTCCTGAGTCATGGCGCCGAGCGTGGTTCGTCGGCGTGCGACGATGTCGCGGAACCGGGTCAGGACCGCGGCGCCCGGAGTGCTACGCAGATGCTCGACCCACAGTTCGTTGAATGCGCCGATCTCGTTGCGGACGTGGCCGAGGGTGTGCACGTCGACGTCGACGTGCGGTGCATCGATGCCCTCGAGCAGAGATTCGGTGCCGATCAGGTGGGCGACGACGTCCTTGACCGTCCACCCGGGCAGTGCGGTCGGAGTGAACCACCGGTCGCCGTCGACGCCGGCGAGAACGTCGTCGAGCACCGCGAACTGTTCGAGCAGCAGCGGACGGATGGTGTCGACGGGAAAGTCGGCGGCGCTCATGATTTCTCCTCGGTGGTGAGCCGGTCGAGACCGGTACGGATCGCATCTGCGACGGTGTCCGGGTCGCGGAGCCGACGACGCAGCAACCCCGTGGCCAGACGCACCCTGTCGCGCTCCCAGCGAGGGATCACGTGCAGGTGGACGTGGAAAACGGTCTGGAACGCCGCGCGGCCGTCGTTGACGACGAGGTTGGAGCCGTCGGCACGCAGATCGGATCGGGTGATCGCGCGGCCCAGGCGCTGCGCCACCCGGAACATGGCGGCACCGGCATCCGGGTCGAGATCCTCGAGTCGGTCGGCGTGCGTGCGCGGCACCACCAGCGTGTGGCCGCGCGCGACGGGGTGGATGTCGAGGAACGCCACGACGTGGGGATCCCGGTACACCAGCGCGGACGGCGCCGCGCCGGCCGCGATGGCGCAGAACACACAGGGGTCCATCGATCCACTGTATCCCCGCCCGGCACGCCTCCCCGCCGTCACCGTGGCGGGGCGTCGTCCTCCGGGTGTCCGCAGCGCGGGCAGGGGGCGGACAGGTCGTCGAGGAACAGTCCGCAGTCGGGGCAGACCCGGTCGAGCCAACAGACGGGATCGCCACCGAGATCGTCGGTGTCCATCACGGGGGTCCTACACCTCCCGCAGGTGGTCGGCGAGTACCTGGGCGCCGCTGTGCGTGACGTCGCGGGTCGCGGTGAGCAGGACGAGGGGACGTCCGTCGGCGAGGTCGTCGAGCCGGGCCACGGCGGCGCGACCGTCGGGGGATTCGAGTTCGGTGAGGTATCGCTGCCGGAACTCGGAGAACAGCGCGGTGTCGTGCGAGTACCACTTCCGCAGGTCCGTCGACGGCGCGAGATCCTTCGCCCAGTCGTCGTAGTGGAACGCGTCCTTGCGTAGCCCCCGGGGCCACAGCCTGTCCACGAGCACTCGGACTGCGTCTTCTTTCCCGGGATGGTCGTAGACCCGTTCGATCGTCACTGCGCGACCCGCCATGATGCCTCCTCCGCATGAAAACTTCACACCCCCCGCGAGGGGGGATGTGAAGTGAGGTGCCTCACATTCCTGTAATCATCTTACTGTTCGGACTCGATTCAGACGGATCGGACGACTTGCGGCGGAGCGTTTCTGCAGGTAGGTCTCCTAAGGCTGTACAAACATGACGTGCATCGGCCGTGACATGGCCGATCGGCACGATGACATCTCGCCGCTGATCGCGGCGCCGCGCGCGGCAACTTTCATTCGATGCAGGAGCCAAGGGAATTTGAGTACCGAAGGATCGAACACGGGGAGCACTGGGCACCGCCGTCCGACCGTCGGCGTCGTTCGTGAGACGAACGACGGCGAACGGCGGGTCGCGCTGGTGCCGAAGATCGTGCCGTCGATGGTCGGCAAGGGACTCGACGTCATCGTCGAATCCGGGGCCGGGCAGGACGCACTGATCCCGGACGGGGCGTACAAGGAGGCCGGTGCGACGATCGGTGACGCGTGGACCGCGGACATCGTCGTCAAGGTCGCGCCGCCGACCGACGCCGAGGTGGCACGGCTGAAGGCCGGGCAGCGGCTGATCGGCTTCCTCGCGCCGCGCAACGCCGAGAATCAGATCGGTGCGCTGACCGCCGCGGGTGTGGAGGCGTACGCCGTCGAGGCCATTCCGCGTATCTCGCGAGCACAGGTCATGGACGCGCTCTCGTCGCAGGCGAACGTGTCGGGATACAAGGCCGTGCTGGTCGCCGCGTCCGAGTCGACGCGTTTCTTCCCGATGCTGACCACCGCGGCGGGCACCGTGAAGCCGGCGACGGTGCTGGTGCTCGGTGTGGGTGTCGCGGGACTGCAGGCGCTGGCCACGGCGAAGCGGCTCGGTGGCCGCACCACCGGATACGACGTGCGGCCCGAGGTCGCCGATCAGGTGCGCTCGGTCGGTGCGCAGTGGCTGGATCTGGGGATCGACGCGGCCGGTGAGGGCGGGTACGCTCGCGAGCTCACCGAGGCCGAGCGCGCCCAGCAGCAGCAGGCGCTCGAGGATGCGATCAAGGGCTTCGACGTGGTCATCACGACCGCGCTGGTGCCCGGCCGTCCCGCGCCGCGCCTGGTGACGGCCGCTGCCGTCGAGGGCATGAAGCCCGGATCGGTGATCGTGGACCTCGCCGGTGAGACCGGCGGCAACTGCGAGCTGACCGAGCCGGGACAGACCGTCGTCAAGCACGATGTGACGATCTGCTCGCCGCTGAACCTGCCGGCGACGATGCCGGAGCACGCGTCCGAGCTCTACTCGAAGAACGTGTCCGCACTGATCGAGCTCCTGCTCGACGACAGCGGTTCGCTCGCACCGGATTTCAGCGACGAGATCCTGGCGGGTGCCTGCGTGACCCGGTCGAAGGAGAACGACTAGATGTACACCGAACTGCTCGCGAACATCGCGATCCTGGTCCTGGCCGGGTTCGTCGGGTTCGCCGTGATCTCCAAGGTGCCGAACACGCTGCACACGCCGCTGATGTCCGGTACCAACGCCATCCACGGCATCGTCGTGCTCGGTGCGCTGGTCGTCCTCGGGCATCTGCCCGCCGACGCGCACTGGGGAATCAAGATCATCCTGTTCGTCGCGTTGGTGTTCGGCACCCTGAACGTGATCGGCGGGTTCGTCGTCACCGACCGGATGCTGGCGATGTTCAAGCCCAAGAAGGCGACTGAGAAGAAGGGGGCTGACGCCTGATGAGTTACCTCGTCTCAGTCCTGTACATCATCGCGTTCGCGATGTTCATCTACGGCCTGTCGGGTCTGACCGGGCCGAAGACCGCCGTGCGCGGCAACTACATCGCCGCGGTCGGTATGTTCATCGCCGTCGTCGCGGTCCTCATCGACATCCGTGACACCTCGCACTGGGGACTGATCATCGGCGGTCTTGCCGTCGGTGTGATCCTGGGTGTGCCGCCGGCACTGAAGACCAAGATGACGGCGATGCCGCAGCTGGTCGCCCTGTTCAACGGTGTCGGTGGTGGCACCGTCGCGTTGATCGCGTGGGCCGAGTACCTCGAGTCGACGAGCTTCACCCAGCTCGACGAGATCCCGACCGTCACCATGATCGTCGGTTCGCTGTTCGCCGCGATCATCGGTTCGATCTCCTTCTGGGGTTCGCTGGTGGCGTTCGCCAAGCTGCAGGAACTGCTCAACAAGAACCTCGAGAAGAAGCTGGTGTCGGCCGCGAAGCTGTTCCAGCTGGCCAACATCGTGCTGGTGCTCGCCGCGATCGGGATCGCCGTGTACATCGGCATCAACGCCGACGGTGAGCCGCTCGCCTCGTGGTGGATCGGTGTGCTGCTGGTCGTCGCCGGCCTGATGGGTCTGTTCGTGGTGCTGCCGATCGGTGGCGCCGACATGCCCGTGGTGATCTCGCTGCTCAACGCGTTGACGGGTCTGTCCGCTGCGGCGGCCGGTCTGGCGCTCAACAACCAGGCGATGATCGTCGCCGGCATGATCGTCGGTGCCTCGGGCACGATCCTGACCAACCTGATGGCCAAGGCCATGAACCGTTCGATCCCGGCGATCGTGTTCGGTGCGTTCGGTGGCGGCGACGACGGCGGCGCCGTGGCCGGACCCGGTGGTGGCACCGTCAAGGCGACCTCCGCCTCCGATGCCGCGATCCAGATGGCGTACGCGAACCAGGTCATCGTGGTGCCCGGCTACGGCCTGGCGGTCGCGCAGGCACAGCACGCGGTCAAGGAGATGGCGGCGCTGCTCGAAGACCGCGGTGTCGAGGTCAAGTACGCGATCCACCCGGTCGCCGGTCGTATGCCCGGCCACATGAACGTCCTTCTCGCCGAGGCCGATGTCGAGTACGACACGATGAAGGAGATGGACGACATCAACGGCGAGTTCGGTCGCACGGATGTCACCATCGTCATCGGTGCCAACGACGTCACGAACCCGGCTGCGCGCCTGGATTCGTCGAGCCCGATCTACGGCATGCCGATCCTCAACGTCGACCAGTCGAAGTCGGTGATCGTGATGAAGCGGTCGATGAGCTCCGGTTACGCCGGCATCGAGAACCCGCTGTTCACGTTGGATCAGACGTCGATGCTGTTCGGTGACGCGAAGAAGATGGTCTCCGAGGTCACCGAGGAGCTCAAGGCCCTCTAGACCCGCCGCAGACGGTGTGGATCCGAGCCCGGTTCACGGGCTCGGATCCACATTTCTATTCGAGGGTCCTCTCGACGGTCTGTTCGAGGGCTGGAGCGAGCGCGGCCGCGAGCAGCACACATCCCAGCGGTATCGCCATCGCCGCGGTCAGCGACGTCGACTCCGACACCCAGCCGATCGACGAGGGACCGGCGAGGAACCCCAGATAGCCGAGACCGACGACCCGCGACATGTTCGTGCCCGGAGAGCCGGTGGTGATGTTGCCGGCGGCGGTGAACAACTGAGGGACGGCACCGGAGAGCCCCAACCCGAACAACGCCCACCCCGCCAAGGTCAGCGGAAGCCACGGCGACGCCATCACCAGGGTCATTCCTGCGGCGGCGGCGACGGCGCCGTACCGCACCACCGCGACCCCGCCGATCCGGGCGCTGATCCGGTCGGCGACGAACCGGCCGAACGTCATCGTCGCCGAGAAGGCTCCGAACGCCAGGGCCGCCACCGAATCCGCGACACCCAGATGCTCCTTGACCTGCAGCGTGCTCCAGTCGTTCGCGACGCCCTCGCACAGCATCAACGCGAACGCGATACCGCCGAGCAGCAGCACCCGCGGCGAATAGCCGTCGAGGAATCGTCCCGGCGCGGTGTCGTGCGCAGTCGGCGCGACCCGAACCAGATGCCGCGCCGACACGACGATCGCCACCACCCCGACCGTCGCCGCCGCTGCGAGCGTCACCGGGGCGGAGACACCCGCAGCCAGGGTGGCTGCACCCACCAGCGAACCGACGATGCCACCCAACGAGAACAGGCCGTGGAAGGCCGCCATGATCGGCCGGCGATACCGCTGTTCGACGACGACCGCCTGCGAGTTCATCGACACGTCCAGCCCCCCGTTGAAGAACCCGAACAGCGCCAGCGCCACCGCGAGTTGCCACGGTGCGGTGGCGAGTCCGGGCCCCACGACGGCGACGGCGAGCAGCACCCCGAACACCGGCGTCGTGCGATCGCTGCCGAATCGGTCGGCGAGCGGGCCGGTCGCCTGCATCCCGCACAGCGCGCCGACCGCGAGCGCGAGCAGCAGGGTGCCCAGTGCACCGTGCCCCACGCCGACGCGTTCCTGCACGACCGGAATGTGCACCACCCACGTGGCGAACAGGAACCCGTTGACGGCGAAGACCGTGAACACAGCGGCGCGGGCCCGGCGGAGGGCGGTATCGATCACGCGGCACGACGCTACCGCGCGACACGGCCGCGTTCGCGGTGGTGCGTCGTGTTCCGGGGCCGTGTCAGGTGCCGGACAACAACACGGGCACCGGATCGGTGAGCGTCGACGCGAGCGACGCGAGTGCACGGCCGGCCTGTTCCCCGTCGACCAGCCGATGGTCGAACGACAGCGACAGCGTCACGACCTTCCGAACGGTGAGTTCCCCGTCCACCACCCACGGCCGGTCGTCGATCGCACCCACCGCCAGGATCGCGGCCTCACCCGGATTGAGGATCGGTGTGCCCGCGTCTACGCCGAACACCCCGACGTTCGTGATCGAGATCGTCGAACCGACCAGTTCGGCGGGCGCTGCGACGCCGGTGCGGGCACGCTCGGCCGACGCCGCGATCGAACCCGCCAGGTCGGGCAACGACAGCTCCTGCGCGTCGCGGACGACGGGCACCTTCAGCCCGTCGTCGGTGGCGGTCGCGATACCCAGATGCACCGTCGTGTGGGTGACGATCTCCTGTGCGTCGTCGTCCCACGACGAGTTCAGCGCGGGCTGCTCGTCGACCGCGTGCAGCAGCGCGGCAGCGACGATCGTCAGGGGGGTGGCGTGCCGACCGGCGAACGCGGGGCTCTCCCGCAGTCTCCCGACGAGGTCGACCGTCGCGGTGGCGTCGCACGTCAGGAAGACGGTGGCGTGCGGAGCGGTGAACGCGCTGCGGGTCACCGCATCCGCGGTGCGCTTGCGCACCCCGCGGATCGGGGTGCGGACCTCGTCCGCGCCGGCATCGGGTGCAACCGCGGCGTGCGCGAGCACGTCACCGCGGGTGACCACACCCCCCGGACCGGTACCGGTGATCGCGGCGAGATCGAGGCCGCGTGCGGCGGCCTCGCGCCGCGCCGCCGGTTTGGCGTCCGCGCGTGCGGGCGGGGAGGCCGGGGCGTCCGGTCGCGCGACGTCGCGGCGTCGACCGCGTCGGCTCACCGGCGGCGCACCCGGGCCGTAGCCGACGAGTACCTGCGGTGGCCGTTCGGCGACGGTGCCGTCGGAGTCAGGTTCGTCGGAGTCCGGTTCGTCGGGGTCCGGTCCGTCGGTGGACGCCTCCACCCGGATACGCAGCAGCGGTGCCCCCACCGGCACGGTGTCGCCGGGGGAGGCGAGCAGTTCGACGACTGATCCCGCGAACGGGGACGGCAGTTCCACCGCGGCCTTGGCCGTCTCGACCTCACCGATCACCTGGTTGAGTTCGACCCGGTCGCCGACGGCCACCGACCACGACAACACCTCCGCGTCCGTGAGGCCCTCACCGAGGTCGGGCAGCCGGAACTCCTCGACGCTGTCTGTCACGTGCGCTCTCCTTCCCGCCCCTCGGGCGTCGTTCAGGCTGCGAGACTGCGATCGACGGCGTCGAGGAGGCGATCCGGATCGGGCAGGTGATGGGATTCGAGTTTGGCAGGGGGATAGGGGATGTCGAATCCGCCGACGCGTAGCACCGGGGCCTCCAACTGGTAGAAGCAGCGTTCGGTGATGCGCGCTGCGATCTCCGCGCCGAGACCGCAGAAGACGGGTGCCTCCTGCGCGACGATCAGGTGGCCGGTGCGTCGGGTGGATTCCTCCACGGTGTCGAAATCCAGGGGTGAGAGCGACCGCAGATCGATCACCTCGAGCGAATGCCCTTCCTCCGCGGCGATGTCGGCGGCGAGCAACGCCGTCGGGACGAGCGCACCGAACGTGACGATCGTCGCGTCGGTGCCCGGGCGTACCACGCGGGCGCGATCCAGCGGCAGATCGGGTTCGGCGTCGACGTCGACCTCGCCGCGATCCCAGTAGCGGTGTTTCGGTTCGAGGAACACCACGGGGTCGTCGAGCGCGACGGCCTGCTGGATCATCGTGAACGCGTCGGCCGGGGTCGACGGACTGACCACCCGCAGCCCCGCGGTGTGCGTGAAGTACACCTCGGGTGATTCGGAATGGTGCTCGACGGCGCCGATTCCGCCACCGTAGGGGATCCGGATGGTCAGGGGAGCCTGCACGGCACCGCTCGTGCGGTACCGGATCTTCGCGACCTGCGAGACGATCTGGTCGAACGCCGGATACACGAAACCGTCGAACTGGATCTCGCACACCGGGCGGTAGCCGCGCAGCGCCATCCCGAACGCGGTGCCGACGATCCCCGACTCGGCGAGCGGGGTGTCGATGACCCGTCCGTCACCGAAGTCCTTCTGCAGGGTGTCGGTGATGCGGAAGACACCGCCCAACCGGCCGACGTCCTCACCCATGACGACGACCTTCCGGTCGTGTTCGAGTGCCCGGCGCAGACCGGCGTTGAGAGCGGCGGCGAGCGTCATCGTGGTGGTGGTCATCGCGCGGCCTCCTCGGTGGTGAAGCCGGCGAGGTAGCCGGCGTAGCTGTCGCGTTCCTCGGTCAGCAACCGATGGTCGGATCCGTAGACGTGATCGAACAGGGTCAGGGGGTCGGGGTCGGGGAGGTCGAGCGTCGCGCGCCGCAGTCGCGCGGCGACGTCGTCCGCCGCCGCCTGCACGTCGGTGAGGAAGTCGTCGTCGACGAGGTCCTCTCGTCCGAGGAGTCGGCGGAGCCGGTCGAGGGGATCGCGGACACGCCATTCGTCGAGGTCGGCGGCGGTGCGGTAGCGGGTGGGATCGTCCGATGTGGTGTGCGGACCCATCCGGTAGGTGAGGGCCTCGACGAAGAACGGGCCGGCGCCGTCGCGGGCGTGGCGGACGGCCTGCCGCGTCACGGCGAGAACCGCGAGGACGTCGTTGCCGTCGACCTGCACGGCAGGCATCCCGAATCCCGCGGCGCGTTGCGCGAGCGGCACCGGGCTCTGCACGTGGGTGGGGACGCTGATCGCCCAGTGGTTGTTCTGGCAGAAGAACACGACCCCGACACCCCAGCTGACGGAGAAGCCGAGGGCTTCGGAGATGTCGCCCTGGCTGGTGGCGCCGTCGCCGAAGTACGCGACTGTCGCGATGTCGGCGCCGTCGAGTTTGGCGCCCATCGCGTACCCGGTGGCGTGCAGCCCCTGCGAGCCCACCACGATCGCCGGGTTCGTGATGCCGACGGTCGCGGGATCCCAGCCGGAATGGCGGCAGCCGCGCCACAGGGCGGTCATGTCGGCGGGATCGACACCTCGACACCAGGCGACACCGTGCTCGCGGTAACTGGTGAACACGTAGTCGTCGCGGTGCAGTGCCCGGGCGGACCCGACCTGCGCGGCCTCCTGCCCGATCAGGGGTGCCCACAGGCCGATCTCACCTTGCCGCTGCAGCGCGGTGGCCTCGGTGTCGATGCGCCGGACGATCACCAGATCGCGGTAGAGATCGCGTAGGTATCCGGCGTCGACGTCGGCGACGAGTGCGCTGTACTCGGGATTGTGCACGCGGCGGCCGTCGGGCTGGACGAGTTGGACCGGATAGGTCGATGCAACCATCGGATCACCTCGTAGGTGCGGGCCCGGATCGTCCTTGTGGGCACCCCCGGGCAGTTGTGGTGTTGTATCTCACATCATCCACGAGGTGGGGGAATCCGCAATCGATTCGCGTCGTACCGTGCCCCGGTGTCGCCGGCGTCGGTGTCCCCGCCCCGGGCGGGAGCGGGTGGGGTCAGGAGCGGCGAACGACCAGTTGGTTGACGGTCTTGCGGATCTGTTCCGGCACGGGGACGGGGCGACGGGTGTTGACGTCCACGTAGACGTGTACGAGCCGGCCCGTAGCGACGGGATGCAGGTCGTCGCCCGTACCCTCCCGGTACACGCCGAGGGTGTAGGTGACCGACCGGCGGCCCAGGCGTTCGACGGCGAGACCGATGCGGAGCCGGTCCGGGAACGACAGTTCCTCCAGGAATCGGCACGACGATTCGGCGACGACACCGATCGCGTCGAGCTCGCGGATGTCGACGCCGGTGTTGGCGCGGAGCCACCCGTTGACCGCGTTGTCGAAGTACGAGTAGTACGTGACGGTATCGACGTGGCCGTCGTGGTCGTTGTCGTCCCAGCGGGTCGCCATCGGCCACAGCACCGGGAATCGCTCCGGGTCCGGAGGTGCGGTGCGTCTCGTCGGCTGGCGGTTGCTCACACCTCGACGATAGTGCGACGGGCACTGCAATTCAGACCAACGGCGACCTGAATGCCGAACCGACACAGAAACCGGGCATACCGGACGCCTGCGGCGGTGCGGCGGGTGGATCAGGCCCGCGAGTACGCGGAGGCGCGCCGCACCTGCTCGGGTGTCGCGCGCACGCCCGTGTACAACTCGAACTGCAACGCGGCCTGTAGTGCGATCACCTCGTCGCCGGTGATCGTCGTGATTCCGCTCTGCCGCGCGGTGCGCACGAGCGGTGTATCGGGTGGTACGGCAACCACATCGAACACCGCGGACGCCGACTGTACGACGTCGGCGGGAAACGGCATCGCTTCGGAGTCCCCTCCGCCGCCCGCCATTCCGAGCGGGGTGGTGTTCACGAGCAGGCCCGGTGCGGGATCGGTGGCCTCGGCGCGCCAGGTGTAGCCGTATTTCTGGGCCAGTGCGCGGCCGGTGGCCTCGTTGCGTGCCACGACGGTGCCGGAGGTGAATCCGCTGTGCCGCAACGCCGCGGTGACGGCCTTGGCCATGCCCCCGCTGCCCGCGACCGTCACGGGAAGCGCCGGGTCCACGGCATGTTCGGCGAGCAGATCCACAACGGCCTGGTAGTCCGTGTTGTAGGCGTGCAGGATCCCGTCGTCGTTGACGATGGTGTTGACCGATTCGATGGCCCGCGCGGAATCGTGCAGCACGTCGACCAGGGGCAGCACCGCTTCCTTGAACGGCATCGACACGCCCGCGCCACGGATGCCCAGTCCGCGGATCCCGGCGACGGCATCCTCGATGTCCGTGGGGCGGAACGCCTTGTAGATGTAGTCGAGACCGAGTTCCTCGTAGAGGTGATTGTGGAATCGGGTTCCGATGTTGCTGGGGCGGCCCGACAGTGAGATGCACAGTCGGGTGTCCTTGGTGATGCGCGAAACCATTCGTCCACGGTAGTCCGCGCGCGCCAGGAAATGGCGTTCGCAAATTTGGAGAGCGCATGCGCTCTTCGGGTTGGGGCGCGAATCGGGAGCGCCCGGACCGCGATTCGTCACTGCGGGCAGGTCGTCGCCACGGCGGCCAGCGCACGGTGGTCGTCGACGCTGATCGTGAGGGCGTAGCGCACGGCCACCGTCAGATACCTGCCCGCGTACCAGCATCGCCGCCCGGCAGCGGGGGGAAGCCACTCCGCGGGCGTGTGATCGCTCTTGTCCATGTTCGTGGGGCCGTCGACCGCAAGGAGGTTGTGGACGACATCGTTCGCGAACTGCCGCCGCAACGCCGGGGTCCACGCGAACGCCCCGTGGTCCCATGCCGCCGCGAGCGGGAAGATGTGGTCGATGTGCACGGCCTGCGCGTCGGCACGGCGGAACGGCACGCGGGCACCCGTGTACGGGTCGTCGAGCACACCGGAGACGACGATGCAGTTGCCGGTCCCCGGGCGGAACACCACCTCGCGCAGGGTCGCCGCCAGCACGTCGTTGCGGGTGTCGCACCCGTCTCGACCCTCGGGGCCCGGGTGATCGTCGGACCACGCCGGACCGAACACGCATCCCCGCGCAGCCCCGCAGTCGCGGTCGTACCCACCCGGATGCGGGCGCGCCGCAACCACGTCGACACGTCCGAGCAGATCCTCGACCTGGCTGCGCGACGGCGAACCGGGCGCGGTGCCGGTACCCGACGACGGCAGGGTCCACCACCACGACACCGCGATCACCACGACGATCACCGCCACCCACCCCTTGACGTATGCCCCCCGCACCGGATCATCGTCGCAGCCGCACCGCCGGTTGTCAGGTGCATGCGGGATCGGAGTTCGGCGCGCCGCCGACGCCGCGCGGTGTCGGTCAGGCGGTGCCGTCGTCGCTGCGGACGGGAAACCGCGTGGCTCGGATCGAGTCGACGGAGCGGCCGTCGTGCCCGACGATCCACGAGCCACCCGACCGTCGGCACTGCGCGACCCGATCGAAGACGGTGAGCAGGAAGAAGATCGCCTCGCCGGGAGTGGCCGTGGACGCCAACCGGTGGGATTCGCCGTGCTTCGTGCCGTCGAGCCAGACACCGCACTGGCCGTCGAGCCGCAGAGTCGTGACGTACTCCCAGTCCACGAACGCGAACTTCACGTGCTCCCAACGGGTGTGGGCAGTGGGTGTCTGTTCGAGGACCTGGATCAGAACGGACATGGCGACTCCCACGACGGACTCGTTGTTTCGACGACCAGTGTGCCCCTCGTGCCGCCCCCGCGGACCGGTTCGGAAGCCTGCGGTCCGGGGCACCACGTCAGTCGACGGTGACGACGACCTTCCCGCCGGCGTGACCGCCTTCGACGCGCGCCAGCGCCGAACCCGCGTCGGAGAGCGGGAACGTGGCCTGCACGTTCGGGTCCAGCACGCCGCGGGCGACGAGATCCGCGAGCCGCGTGAACACCTCGGTGGTGCGTCGTCGCCGAACCCCCGACCCGCCCGCGGCGGCCGCACGTGCCGGATCGGCGATGCCGATCACTCGCCGCCCACCCTCGGAGTCGACGGCCGGACCGACCCGCACGGCCGCGTCGAACGCCGGGCCACCGACGAGATCGACGATCGCGGTGACCGGTGCGGTGCGTTCGGTCGCCGCGGTGACCCGCGCGGTGAACCCGTCGCCGGATTCGATCCAGATCCCGCCGTTGCGCTCGACCAGGCCGCGTTTGGTGGTGCTCGCGACCCCGAGTACCGCGGCGCCCGCGGCGCGTGCGAGCTGGGTCACGGCGGATCCCACGCCGCCTCCCGCTCCCACGACCAGGACGGTGTCGGCGTCGACGATCGCGAGCTGCTCGACGATGTCGAGGGCGGTGCCGCAGGCGACGGGCAGCGTGGCGGCGGCCTCGAACGACACCGGCGCCGGTTTGAGCGCGGTGCCCGACGCGTTGACCACGGTGTATTCGGCGTAGGCGCCGAACCCGGCGGCCGTGGCCCCGAAGACGGCGTCGCCGACCCGGAAGCCGTGCGCGCCCGCGGGATCGTCACCGACCGCCGTGACCACCCCGGAAACCTCGCGGCCGAGCACAGCGGGCAGCGTCACGGGAACCGTGTCCTTGCGGCTGCCGATCCGCACTTTCCAGTCGGCGGGGTTGACGCCGGCGGCGCGGACCGCGACGACGAGCTGTCCCGGACCGGGCCGGGGAATGTCGACCTCGAAGAACTGCTGGGTGTCGGGGCCGCCGTATTCGGTGAATCCGTACGCGAGTGCCATACGTCCCAGCCTGCCACCACGGCGGTCGGTACCGGCTGGCACCATGGAGGGATGTTGCACGGGCTCTGGTCACCGGGATCGGGCCTGCTGTTGTGGCGCGACGGCGACACCACCGACCCGGATCCGCCGTCCGCGGTGCGGAGGTGGATCGACCGCCCGTTCCGGCACCGCGTCGAGCTCACGTTGCCCGGCGACGCCGCGCCCCGCACGGTGCCCGCCGTGGCACTCGCACCGCGCGACGCCGCCGACCTCCTGCTCGACCTGCCGAGGCGTGCCCCCGGTGTGGCGGGCGATCTCCGCTACCTCGCGCACGTGGCGCGCGGCATCGAACGCTGGGCGCAGGCCGGTCGCGTCGCCCCCGATCTGGTGCGGGTCGAGAAGCAGTGGTGGGCGCGGTGGCGGTTGCTCGGTGGCGAGAAGACCCGCGCGTGGACGGCGGAACTCGCGGCGGCGATGCCGCCGGTGCAGCGGCAACTCGGCCGGCCCACCGAACTGCTCGACGACCTGTGCACCGAACTCACCGACCCCGTCGTGCGTGCCCTGCACGGTCCGTCGACGTCGCTGCACCCGTTGGTGGCGGCACTGGCCGCCGGGGAGCCCCACCCGCGCGGTTCGCAGCGCACGGCCGACGCGCTCGAGGAGTGGCGGGCGAGCCTGACCGGCTACGAACCGGACCTCGTGCTGCGCCTGCTCGAACCGGACGACCCCGACGACGGCGACGACGCGACCGGTGCCGCGACCCTGTGGCGGCTCGAGGTGTGCCTGCGGTCGGAGGGGCAGGCCCCGACCCCGGTGCCCGTGGAATCCGCCGACCCGTACCTGTTGCAGATCGGGATCCGCAAACTCGGCGTCGCGCTGGCTGCGTATCCGCGACTGCAGGACGTGCCGCGGGACCCCGCGACCCTCGACCTGCTGCTGCCGACGGCCGTCGTCGTGGACCTCGTCGAACACGGTGCCCGTGCGCTCGCGGCGGCTGACGTTCCGTTGCTGTTGCCCCGGGCATGGGCCACCGTCGACCCGTCGTTGCGTCTGCAGGTGGGGTCGCCGGTTGCGCCGGTGGCCGGCGACGACTCCGCGGTGGGGATGAGCGCGATCGTGTCCTACGAATGGCAGCTCGCCGTCGGCGACATGCTGTTGACGCACGGTGAGATGGAGGACCTGGTCGCGGCGAACAGCGACCTGGTCAAGCTGCGCGGCAAGTGGGTGCGGGCCGACGCGGAGGCGCTCGCGCGCGCGGCCCGGTACGTCACCGCGCATTCGGAGCGCGACGCCACCCTCGGCTCGCTGTTCGCGCAGTTCACCGGCGACGATCCGCCGCCCGTCGAGGTCACCGACGTCTCCGCGACGGGGTGGGTGTCCACCCTGCTCGACGGGCATACCGCGCCGCAACCGGTGCCTCCTCCGGCCGGATTGCACGCCGAACTGCGCCCCTATCAGCAGCGGGGGCTGGACTGGCTCGGCTTCATGACCCGACTGGGGCTCGGTGCGGTGCTCGCCGACGACATGGGGCTGGGCAAGACCGTGCAGGTCCTGGCGTTGCTCGCGCACGAACGCGAGACGGGACCGCGGGACGGTTCGGCGCCGACGCTCCTGGTGTGCCCGATGTCGGTGGTCGGCAACTGGCAGCGCGAATCGGCTCGGTTCACCCCGGATCTGCGGGTGTACGTGCACCACGGGACGCAACGGTTGCGCGGCGAGGCACTGGCCGCCGCGGTCGCCGCCGGCGACCTCGTGATCACCACCTACACGATCGTCGCGCGGGACGTCGCCGAACTGGCGGCGCTGCGGTGGCATCGTGTGGTCCTCGACGAGGCGCAGCACGTCAAGAACGCGAACACCGCGCAGTCCCGGGCGACGCGCGCCGTTCCGGCACCGCACCGCATCGCGCTGACGGGCACGCCGGTCGAGAACCGGCTCGAGGAGTTGCGTTCGATTCTGGACTTCGCGAACCCCCGGCTCCTGGGTGGGGCGCCGTCGTTCCGGGCCAGATTCGCGGTGCCCATCGAACGCGATCACGACGCGGTCGCGGCGGCACGACTGCGGGCGTTGACCGCACCGTTCGTGTTGCGGCGCGTCAAGACCGACCCGGACGTCATCTCGGATCTTCCGGACAAGTTCGAACAGACCGTGCGCGCCAACCTCACGGCCGAGCAGGCGGCGCTGTACCGGGCTGTGGTCGACGAGATGATGCGCACGATCCGCGACAAGGAGGGCATGGCGCGCAAGGGGGCGGTGCTCGCGGCGCTGACGCATCTCAAGCAGGTGTGCAATCATCCCGCCCACTATCTGCGGGACGGGTCGCCGGTGCTGCGGCGCGGACGGCACCGCTCCGGCAAACTCGGACTGGTCGAGGACATCGTCGAGTCCGTTCTCGGTGACGGAGAGAAGGTGTTGCTGTTCACGCAGTTCCGTGAGTTCGGCGACCTGATCGCGCCGTACTTCGAGGAGCGTTTCGCCACCGCGGTGCCGTTCCTGCACGGCGGCGTCCCGAAGGGGCGCCGCGACGGGATGGTCGAACAGTTCCAGCAGGACGGTGCGGGCCCGCCGATCATGCTGTTGTCCCTCAAGGCCGGTGGAACGGGGTTGAATCTGACTGCCGCCAACCATGTCGTCCACCTGGACCGCTGGTGGAATCCGGCGGTGGAGAACCAGGCCACGGACCGTGCCTTCCGCATCGGGCAGCGTCGCGACGTGCAGGTCCGCAAGTTGGTGTGTGTCGGGACGGTGGAGGAGCGGATCGACGAGATGCTCACCGGCAAGCAGGAACTCGCCGATCTCGCGGTCGGGGTGGGGGAGAACTGGATCACGGAACTGTCCACCGAACAGTTGCATTCGTTGCTGCTGCTCGGCGACGACGCGGTGGGTGACTAGCGATGGCACGTCGCAGCGAGTTCCGGCGGTACACCAGCAACCCGCGCCCGGTGGCCGGCGGCATCGAGGTGCGGACGAAGCGGGGCGCGATCGGCCGCAGCTGGTGGTCGAAGGAACTGATCTCCGTCATGGAGGAGGTCGCCGACAAGGCTCGGTTCTCCCGGGGGCGCACGTACGCGCGATCGGGGCAGGTCGTGTCGATGCGCGTCGAGCCCGGTGCCGCGGTCGGTGACGTGCAGGGCAGCCAGTTGCGTCCGTTCACCGCGACGGTGCGGGTGCGGGTGCTGACGGACGTCGCGGTCGCCGAGTTGATCGACGCGGTGCGCGGGTCGCCGGGGATGCTCGCGCGGCTCGCGGGCGGGGTGCTGCCGGAGGAACTCGGGCCGCTGTTGCTGCCGCGCGGCGCGGGTGAACTCGATTTCGACTGCACCTGCCCGGATTCGGGGTGGCCGTGCAAGCATGCCGCGGCCGTCGCGTATCTGCTCGCCGAGTACGTCGACGAGAAGCCGTTGACGGTGCTGACCCTGCGCGGGGTGGACCTCGGCACACTCGTCGGGGGCATGGACGAGCCGTCGGGCGACGACTCGGACTTCTACGGCGACGACGCCGAGCTTCCGGAGTTGCCCGTCGAGCGGTTCCGTCCGGCCCTCGAAGACCTGGACCCGGCGTTGCTGCGCCGCGCGTTGCGGGCCGGAGGCACCGACGAGGCCGTGGTCATCCGGGGTATCGCCGATCTCGAGGACCTGTACCGGCGCATGCGCTGAGACCACGTGCTCCGCCCGCCGGGCATGTGACGGTAGACATACATGGACTTCCAACTATAGGATGGGCACAGATTCGGGGTGTCCACGACCGTCCCGGATCCGACCACCGTCGATCAACGAAGGAACTCGCGAACATGAGCATTCGTGAACTGACCCACTTCATCGGAGGCGCACACGTCGCCGGGACGTCCGGACGATTCGCCGACGTCTTCGAACCCAGCACCGGCGAAGTCCAGGCGCGCGTCCCGCTCGCCACCCGGGCCGAGGTCGAAGCGGCCATCGCGAACGCCGAGGAAGCGCAGAAGGTGTGGGCCTCGTGGAACCCGCAGAAACGCGTCCGGGTGCTCATGCGGTTCGTCCAGCTCGCGCAGGACAACATCGACGAACTCGCCGCGTTGCTGTCGAGCGAACACGGCAAGACCATCCCCGACGCGCGCGGCGACGTCCAGCGCGGACTCGAGGTCATCGAGGTCTGCCTCGGTGCCCCGCACCTGCTCAAGGGCGAGTTCACCGACTCCGCCGGCACCGGCATCGACGTCTACTCGATGCGGCAGCCGCTCGGTGTCGTCGCCGGGATCACCCCCTTCAACTTCCCCGCGATGATCCCGCTGTGGAAGGCCGGACCGGCCCTGGCCAGCGGCAACGCCTTCGTCCTCAAGCCCTCCGAACGCGACCCGTCGGTGCCGCTGCGCCTGGCCGAGCTGTTCCTCGAGGCCGGTCTCCCCGCAGGTGTGTTCAACGTCGTCAACGGCGACAAGGAATCGGTCGACGTGCTGCTCGAGGACCCGCGCGTCAAGGCCGTCGGGTTCGTCGGCTCCACCCCGATCGCCCAGTACATCTACGAGACCGCCGCGAAGAACGGCAAGCGCGCCCAGTGCTTCGGCGGCGCCAAGAACCACGCGATCATCATGCCCGACGCCGACCTCGACCAGGCCGTCGACGCCCTCGTCGGTGCCGCCTTCGGTGCCGCCGGTGAACGCTGCATGGCGCTGTCCGTCGCCGTGCCCGTCGGCCGGGACACCGCCGACCGGCTCGTCGCCAAACTCACCGAACGCATCGCCGACCTGCGCGTCGGACCGGGCACCGACGAGAAGGCCGACTTCGGTCCGCTCGTGACGGCCGCCGCCCGCGACCGCGTCCACGGCTACATCGCCGCCGGCGTCGAGGAAGGCGCCGACCTGGTCGTCGACGGCCGAGGATTCGTCCTCGACGGCCACGAGAACGGCTTCTTCACCGGCCCCACCCTCTTCGACAAGGTCACCACCGACATGTCGATCTACCGCGAGGAGATCTTCGGGCCCGTCCTCACCGTGGTGCGCGCCGACGACTACGAGCACGCCCTGCGCCTGCCCACCGACCACGAGTACGGCAACGGTGTCGCGATCTTCACCCGCGACGGCGACACCGCCCGCGACTTCGTCCGCCGCGTCGAGGTCGGCATGGTCGGCGTGAACGTCCCGATCCCGGTGCCGATCGCCTACTACACCTTCGGCGGCTGGAAGGCGTCCGGCTTCGGCGACCTCAACCAGCACGGCCCCGACGCCTTCCGCTTCTACACCAAGACCAAGACCATCACCCAGCGGTGGCCGTCCGGCGTCAAGGAAGGCGATCTCGAGGGCGCCCACGTCGGCGACACCGACCATTTCGTCATCCCGACCATGGACTGAGCGGCCTGGACACGGCACACCGAGACAGGACCACCATGTTCACTCTCACCGACGACGATCGGGCGATCCGCGAGACCGCCCGCGACTTCGCCACCGAGTACCTGGCCCCGAACGCGGTCGACTGGGACCGGCAGAAGCACTTCCCGGTCGACGTGCTGCGCAAGGCCGCAGCACTCGGCATGGGCGGCATCTACGTCCGCGAGGATGTCGGCGGATCGGGTCTGCGCCGACTCGATTCCGTCCGGATCTTCGAAGAACTCGCCAAGGGCTGCCCGTCGATCGCCGCCTACATCTCCATCCACAACATGGTCGCGTGGATGATCGACGAGTACGGCGACGACGAACAGCGACGACGGTGGTTGCCGCGACTGTGCTCGATGGAGCACCTCGGCAGCTACTGCCTCACCGAGCCCGGCGCCGGCTCCGACGCGGCGGCGCTCGGCACCCGGGCGGTCCGCGACGGCGACACGTTCGTGCTCAACGGCGTCAAACAGTTCATCTCGGGGGCCGGTACATCCGACGTGTACGTCGTGATGGCCCGCACCGGTGATGCCGGCGCGCGCGGCATCTCCGCGTTCATCGTCCCGAAGGACACCCCCGGACTGTCCTTCGGCGCCAACGAGACGAAGATGGGGTGGAACGCGCAACCCACCCGCCAGGTGATCTTCGAGGACGCCCGCGTTCCCGCCGAGAACATGCTCGGCGGGGAGGGCGGCGGGTTCAGGATCGCGATGCACGGACTCAACGGCGGGCGCTTGAACATCGCGGCGTGCTCGGTCGGCGGCGGTCAGACCGCACTCGACCGCACCGTCACCTATCTCGCCGAACGCAAGGCGTTCGGCGAGCGACTCCTCGACTCGCCGGCGCTGCAGTTCCGGCTCGCGGACATGCGCACCGAACTCGAAGCGGCCCGCACCCTGCTGTGGCGGGCCGCCGACGCCCTCGACCGTCACGCCGACGACGTCGTCGAACTCTGCGCGATGGCCAAGCGGTTCGCCACCGACGCCGGGTTCTCCGCCGCCAACGAAGCGCTGCAGTTGCATGGTGGTTACGGCTACCTTGCGGAGTACGGGATCGAGAAGATCGTGCGCGACCTTCGTGTGCACCAGATCCTCGAGGGAACCAACGAGATCATGCGGGTGGTCGTCGCGCGCAGCGTGGTGGCCGACGCACAGACAGGAGCAGCATGACCGGGGCCGAACCCGAGATCCTCATCGAGGCGAACGACGGACTGGGCCGGATCACCCTGAACCGGCCCAGGGCGATCAACGCCCTCAACCACACCATGGTGCAGGCCATGGCCGAAGCGCTGCTCGAATGGTCCACCGACGACGCGATCCGAGCCGTCCTGGTCACCGGGGCGGGCGAACGCGGATTGTGCGCGGGCGGCGACATCGTCTCCATCCACCACGACGCGAAGACCGGCGGCACCGGATCGCGGGACTTCTGGCGCGACGAGTACGTCCTCAACGCCGCGATCGGCCGCTACCCGAAGCCGTACGTCGCGATCATGGACGGCATCGTCATGGGTGGCGGCATCGGGATCTCGGCGCACGGCAGTGTCCGCGTCGTCACCGAACGCTCGTCGCTCGCGATGCCGGAGGTCGGGATCGGATTCGTGCCCGACGTCGGAGGCACCCACCTGCTGTCGCGGGCCCCCGGCGAACTCGGCACGCACGTCGCCCTCACCGCGGGCCGGATGACCGGCGGCGACGCGATCGCACTGGGCTTCGCCGACCACTTCGTGCCGTCCGAACTGCTCGACAAGTTCGTCGCCGCGCTCGGCGCGGGCACGGTGGACGACGCGATCGCCGAGTACTCGCGGCCCGCACCCGAATCGCCGCTGCTCGCGCAGCAGCACTGGATCGACGTCGCATACGCCGCCGACACCGTCGAGGAGATCGTGGCGGCGCTGCGAGGGACGGACATCGACGAGGCCCACGTGGCCGCCGACACGATCGCCGCCAAATCGCCGGTCGCGGTGAAGGTCACGCTGCGTTCGCTGCGCCACGCCCGGCAACTCGACACCCTCGAGGAGGTGTTGAACGAGGAGTTCCGTGTGTCCGTCGCGTCCCTCGCCTCCCATGATCTCGTCGAGGGCATCCGCGCACAGGTGATCGACAAGGATCGCACCCCGGCGTGGAACCCGCCCACGCTCGTCGACGTCACCCCCGCCGACGTCGACGCCTACTTCCAGCCGCTCGGCGACCTCGAGTTGGGGCTCGCCGCACCCGAAGGAGACGTGTGATGAGTACTCTGCCCGGCGTTGCGTTCCTCGGTCTCGGCCACATGGGCGGCCCCATGGCCGCGAACCTGGTGAAGGCCGGCTACTCGGTGACCGGTTACGATCCCGTGCCCGCCGCCCAGGAACAGGGACGCCGGGACGGCGTGACCGTCGTCGCGTCCGCCGTCGACGCCGTGGGCGATGCCGACGTCGTCGTCACGATGCTGCCCAACGGCAGGCTCGTCCTCGACCTCTACGACGAGATCCTGCCCGTCGCGAAGCAGAACACGCTCTTCGTCGACAGTTCCACCATCGACGTCGCCGACGCGCGCGAGGCCGCCGACCGGGCACACACCGCCGGGCACCGGGCGATCGACGCACCCGTGTCCGGTGGGGTGGCCGGGGCGACCGCCGGAACCCTCGCGTTCATGGTCGGCGGATCCGACGACGATTTCACGTCGGCGACGCCGCTGCTCGAGGTCATGGGACGCAAGGTCGTGCACTGCGGCGGTTCCGGCAACGGTCAGGCGGCGAAGATCTGCAACAACATGATCCTCGGTGTCTCGATGATCGCGATCAGTGAGGCGTTCGTGCTCGGCGAGAAGCTCGGGCTGACCAATCAGGCGCTGTTCGATGTCGCCTCCAACGCATCGGGGCAGTGCTGGGCGCTGACCAGCAACTGCCCGGTGCCCGGCCCGGTGCCCACGACACCGGCGAACAACGACTACCAGCCGGGATTCGCGGTCGCGCTCATGGACAAGGACCTCGGGCTCGCCTCGAACGCGGTACGCGGGAACGGTGTCGACGCCGAACTCGGGCTGCGTGCCGCAGAGCTGTACCACCGGTTCAACGAGGCCGGGGGCGGAGGACTCGACTTCTCCGCGATCATCAACGACATCCGTACCCGATCCACCGAGAAGGACAGCAAGTGAGTGAATTCGAGACGATCCTGGTCGACCGCAAGGATCGGGTGGGCATCATCACCCTGAACCGGCCGAAGGCGCTCAACGCCCTCAACAGCCGGTTGATGCAGGAAGTCGTCGCGGCGGTCGAGGAATTCGACGCCGACACCGCGATCGGAGCGATCCTGCTCACCGGATCGGAGAAGGCGTTCGCGGCCGGCGCGGACATCAAGGAGATGGCTCCGAAGACGTTCGCCGAGGTCTACGCGGAAGACCTGTTCTCCCAATGGGATCGGCTGTCGTCGGTACGCACCCCGATCGTCGCGGCGGTGTCCGGTTACGCACTCGGTGGCGGATGCGAACTCGCGATGCTGTGCGATTTCATCATCGCGTCCGACACCGCCAGATTCGGGCAACCCGAGATCAAACTGGGGGTGATCCCCGGAATCGGCGGCTCGCAGCGACTCACGCGTGCCGTGGGCAAGGCCAAGGCGATGGACATGATCCTCACCGGACGCAACATGGACGCCGAGGAAGCCGAGCGGGCGGGCCTGGTGTCGCGGATCGTGCCTGCCGCCGACCTGTTCGACGTCGCGCTCGACGCTGCCACGACCATCGCGTCGATGTCGTTGCCCGTCGCGATGATGGCGAAGGAATCGGTGAACCGCGCGTTCGAGACCACCCTCGCCGAGGGCGTGAAGTTCGAGCGGCGAGTGTTCCATTCGACGTTCGCGACGGCCGACCAGAAGGAAGGAATGGCCGCGTTCGTCGAGAAGCGCGCGCCCGGGTTCGAGCACGCCTGAGTGCGTGTCTGCAACTGTGCCCGCCCCCGGTGATCCCGGGGGGCGGGCACAGTTCGTGTCTCCCGGTGCGTGCGCGCGTCCGGCGAACCCGGACCGTCGAGGGAAGGTCAGGAGCCCGGCCACCGGGTGGGCTCGCCACCGGTGTCGAAATCTCCTGCATCGTGACGCATCCCGGACAGGATGCGCAGCAGTGCGTCGAGGTCCTCGTCGCGGATGCCGGGTCGGGCGAACACCTCCGCGTTGAGCTTCTCGGTGGCCTCGACGGCCAGGGTGCGGCCGTCGTCGGTCAACTCGATCAGTGTGGCGCGCCGGTCGCTGGGATGCGGCATCCGACGCACCAACCCGGCTGCCTCGAGCCGGTCGACGGCGTTGGTGACGCTCGTCGGATGCACCTGCAGCCGCGCACTGGCCTTCGCCATGGGCAGAGCACCGGACCGGGTGAAATGCAGCAGGGTGAGCAGTTCGTATCGGGCGAACGTCAGACCGAACGGTTTGAGGACCTCCTCGACCCGCGCGATCATGATCTGCTGGGCCCGCATCACCGAGGTCACCGCCGCCATACCGTCGGCGACGTCGCCCCATCCGTGGGCGGTCCACTGGCGGTGGGCTTCTGCGATGGGGTCGAGCGGAAGTGGTGCGGGCATGGGTCGATCATCCCATGCCCGCACACGCATCAGGCGAACTGCTCCTCGAGGTGGTCGAGGAACGCGAGGGCTTCGTCGTAGTCGGCGCGGATCGCCCAGTACGGCATGTCGTAGGCGTGTCCGCCCGCGAACGCCGGAAGATTCGCGTACACCGGGATCTCCCGCAGTTCCGCGACGGTGGGGCCGGGGCCGTTGAAGCCGGTGACGAACACCGTCGGAGTCGTGACGACCCGGCCGATGGTCTCGAGCGACACCTCGAACATGTCGCCGCCGGTCGTGTACGGTTCGGCACCGCTCCCGGCGAACACCGGTGCCGGCTCGAAACCGAACTCGGCGAGGTCGGCGGGCAGACCCATGTCCTCGATCAGCACGTAGGGGGTGCCATCCGTGGTGATGGTGACGTACGAGACCGGGCTGGGCGGCGGGGTGATCGCCGCGATCACCTCTGCTCGACGCTCCTCGTACTCCTTCGTCAGCTGCGCGAGGACGTCGGGCTCGTCGAACACGTCGTTCGCGAGGAACCCGAACTGCTCCTGCCACGTCTGGAACTGCTTGTCGACCAGTACCGTCGGAGCGATCGTCGACAGCGCATCGTATGCCTCGGCCGCCTGCAGGTACGGGAAGCCGACGCCGCCGGCGACGATCAGATCCGGGTCCGTCGCGGCGATGGCCTCGACGTCGAAGCCGTCGACGGACCACGGCAGGAACTCGGTGCCGGCCGCCTCCGCGTCGTCCACCCAGAACTCGGAGAACGTGCCCGTTCCGTCGGCGTCCTCGGGGGTGACACCGACGACGGGCACGTCGAGATGGTAGAGGTAGCCGGCGAGGGCGTAGTTGAGCACGACGACGCGTTCCGGATCTTCGGGGATCGTCACCTCACCCATGGGTGTCGCCACCGTGCGTGTCGTGGCCGCCGCGGAATCCCGACCGGAAGGGTCCGGTTCCGAGCCGCTGCTGCACGATGCGAGAGCGCACGCGGCGACCACGGCGGCGCACAACGCGCCGATTCGTCTTCGACGTGACATTCGGTGCTGACCTCCGGTTCGTGGGCGTTGTCGCCGCCTCCATGTGGAAGGTGATGCTAACCCGCTGACCGCGGTCGGGGTGAACCCGGAACAACGACCCGGTGAACTGCGAGTTCACGTGGGGTGACGGGTTTTCGGCGCCGGAAGACGCGATTCGTCACCGATTACAGTGCACGCGTGCACATTCTTTTCGTCTGCACCGGCAACGTGTGCCGATCGGTGGTCGCCGAACGGCTCACCGTCGCGTACGCGACGGAACACGGACTCGGAGAACTCACTGCCGAGAGCGCCGGCACCCGTGCGCTCGTCGGGTACCCGGTCGAACCCCGCGCGGCCGCCGTCATCGACGGGCTCGGCGCGTGCAGCGACGGATTCCGGGCGCGGCGGTTGACCGCCGACATCGTCGGTCGCGCCGACCTGGTGCTCACGATGACGGAGGAACAACGCGACCGTGCCGCCGCACTCGCGGCGGGTACCGCGGTCAAGGCGTTCACCCTGACCGAGGCCCACCGCATCGTGACGGTCACCGGCGCCGACACGATCGCGCGGCTCGACGCCTACCGTGCGCCGTCGGGGGGCGCCGGCGCACCGCCGATCCCGGATCCGGTGGGCCTGTCGGAGCGGGCGTTCGTCGAGACCGGCGACCGGATCGCGGCTGCGCTGCTCCCGCTGCTCGACGTCCTCACCGGGGTCGGCCGGGACCGGTGTGCTCCGGTGCCGGAGGTCGTTCACCGATAGGCGTAACCGGCGAACCGTTCGTCGACCTCCTCGGCCCGCAACCCGAACTCCTCGAGGCTGTAGCGGTGCTCGGGTCGGCGCCGTCCGCTGCGGCTGTCCTCCTGCAATGCGGCCATCGCCGACTCGGCCTCCGCGGTCAACGGTGCGCCCAGCCGGTCGTACAGGGACCCGACCGTGCCGATCGGGTCGGCGACGAAATCGCGGTAGTCGACATCGACGAACTGTGCCGGGTCGTGCTTCGCGCGTGCCTGTGTGAAACGGTCGAAACCGCGGGCCCACAGGTCCAGTTGACTCCGGCCGATGGTGTCGCCGACGAAGGTCCGCGACCAGCCGTCGGTGGCCTGCGCCGCCAGGCTGCACACCGACGGCACGACGGTGCGGGGGTCGCGGTGGGTGACGACGACCAGCGCGTCGGGGTAGACGGTCAGCAGTTCGTCGAGCGCGAACAGGTGGCTGGGGTTCTTGAGCACCCAGCGTTTGTCGGCATCGGGCAGCCCGATGAGCTGGAGGTTGCGTTTGTGCCGGGTGTACGCGCCGGTCCAGTCGCGGGTGTCGAGCCAGCCGGAGTACGTGGGCAGGTGCGCGAGGCACTCGTAGGACACCGACAGGAACGATTGGCGGAGCAACTGCCAGCACTCCTCGACCTCGCCGGCCGACATGTAGTGCACCCCCATGAACTCGGGGTGTTCCACGTGGTGCTGTGCGAATCCGGCCTCGATGCCCGCGAACACCGGGTTGCCGGCCCAGGTGTCGCGGGGTGGCCGGGGCTGCGGCATCTCCGTCAGCCACATCTCGAGTCCCTGGTGGGCAGGGTCGGTGGTGAGGAGGCGGTGCAGTGCGGTGGTGCCGGTGCGGGGCAGCCCGGTGACGAAGACGGGCCGGGTGATCGCGACGTCCGCGTGCTCGGGGTGTTGCTTCCACGCGGCCTCCGACAACAGGCGTGCGACGAGCGCGCCGCGCAGGAACACCCGCGACATCTTGCTGCCGAGCGGGGTGAGCCGTTCGTCGCGCGCATACGACTCGAGCAGGACGTCGAGGGCCTCCCGGTAGTCGTCGGTTCCGAAGTCGCTCAGCCCGGTCAGGCGGGTCGCGGATTCGTGTAGCGATTCGGCGCTGCCGATCGTGGTGCGCTCGCTCATGTCTCTCCTCCCCGTGCGCACTTCTGGTAGCACCGGCTACCAGAAGTGCGCACGGCTTCAGTGGTGGTATTCGCCGCAGTTGACGTCGAGGCACTGCCCGGTGACGGCCGACGCCATCGGCGACGCCAGGTAGATCACCGCATCGGCGACCTCGTCGACGGTGGGCAGGCGCTCGAGGTCGGACGACGACGCCGTGTGCTGGTAGATCTGCTCGACGGTCGTGCCGTACTTCTCGGCCTGGTGCGCGAAGTAGCCCTGCAGGATGGGGCCCCAGATGTAGCCGGGAGCGACCGAGTTGACGCGGATGCCCTGCGGGCCCAGTTCGGTGGCGAGCGACTGCGACATCGCCAGGAGGGCGGACTTGGCGAGCTTGTAGCTGCCGTACCGTTCCTGCGAGTGCCGCAGCACCATCGAATTGACGTTGACGACCGAGCCCTTCGTCTCGGCGAGCGCCTGCGTGCACAGCTGCGTCAGGCGCAACGACCCCAGCACCGTGAGTTCCACGCTGTCGCGGATCTGCTGGAAATCGGTGTGTGCCAGCGGCTTCATCGACGGAACCGAGAAGGCGTTGTTGAGCAGGGTGTCGATGCGCCCGAACTCGGCGATCGCCGTCTCGACGAGATTCGCCGCCGAGTCGTCGTCGGTGATATCGGTGGGTACCGCGAGTGCTCGCCGGCCCAGCGACGTGACCTCGGCGGCGACGGCGTCGAGGCGTTCACGGGTGCGGGCCGCGAGGACGACGTCGGCACCGTGTTCGGCGCAACGCACGGCCAGGGTGCGACCGAGTCCGGGCCCGACACCGGAGATCACGACGACCTTGCCCTGCAACAGTCCGGTCATCGCGCTCACCCCGGCATCCGGTCGGCGATACCGGACTGACGTGCAGCGATGCGTTGCCGCCACTGCTCATCGGTGATCCGGTTGGACTCGATGTACGGCAGGTGGTCGGCGATCGCATCGAACGGCACGACCTCGGCAACCGGCCCGTCGGCCGCGCCCGGTTCGCGGTCGAGTCGCTGCCAGCGGAACTGCAGGATGCCCCGGTCGTGACCGACGGTCTCGACCCAGTTCGCGACACCCGGGTTGCGTTCGGACACGACGATCCGCACCTTGCCGTCGGGATCCGCCTGTGCCTGTGTGTTGTTCAGCGACGTCTGATGACCGGTGTAGTCGAGGGAGATGTACCAGAGGCTGCCGAGTTGGAAACCCAGGTAGGGGGCGTCGCCGACGGGCACCGTGAGGATCATCGCCTGATCGTCGCGCAACTCGTAGTGACCCACCGACGAGTACTGGGTGTCGAGGCCGCCGGGGGTGCGGCGCGGGGCGGTCACGGTGTTCACGGGGAGTTGGAGGTAGAACCACTGCGGGAACTGCAGCCACGTCTTGACCCGCGACACGAGAGCGCGACCGGCCCGCTCGTAGCGGCGGACGACGTCGTCGTGGTCCGGGGGTGCCGCGGGCGTGCCGAGGGTGTCGAGCCGGTCGATGCGCAGTGTTCCACGACGTTGCGTCCAGTCGCTGTAGACCTCGCGGACCACCAACTGCGACGACCCGGGTTCGAGGTGGTAGTAGCCCGCATCCGGGTCGGTGGGACCGGGACCGAAGCGCACCTCGAACGTCCCGTCGTCGGCGATGTGCAGCGCACGGTCGTCGAACGCGGTGACGTTGCCGGGCACGTTCGCGTCGGTGTAGTTGCCGGCGAGCACCTGGAAACTCAGGTCGCAGGTGGTTCCGCGACGACCGGTGACGACGTACTCGTGGTCGGCGCGCACACTCGCGCCCCAGTACAGGGTGTCGGGATTGTCGAGGCCCATCTTCGCGTACGGGCCGGTGCCGGTGAGGAACACGGGGTGGGTTCTGCTGTGCGCCCAGGCCGCGTGCACGCACGCGGCGATCCCGCCGGCGAGGTAGCCGTAGCCCTCGGCGAGGTCCTGGTCGGTGCGGATGTGCGGGGCGGTCGCGACGAGTTTCTCGGCTTCGGCGATCGCCGTGGTGAGCGGATCTGTGAGCACACCATCTCCTGTCGGTCCAAATATGTACCGCAGCGGTACAGTTTGATGGGAAGACAGTAGAACGTGTTTCAAGGAGTGGTCAATGGCCCGATCCACCCCGCGCGCCACCCCGGTGCGGCGCTCGCCCCCCACCCGCCGCGTCGTGCAGGTCCTCGACCACCTGGTCGCGCACCCGCACACCCGATACGGGCTCTCGCAACTGTCGCGGGAACTGGAACTGAGCAAACCCACCTGCCTGGGCATCCTGACCGACCTCGTCGACGCCGGGTACCTCATGCGCGACCCCACCGACGCGACCTACGGGCTCGGCCCCGCCCTCGTCGTCGCGGGTCGGGCCGCACAGCAGGGGTTCGCGGCGGGTCCGGTCGCGCACCGGCACCTCGCGGCGCTCGCGAGCGAGCTCGGATGCACGTGCACCGCGTCCGCCGTGGTCGGCGACCGCATCGCCGTCCTCGATGTCGCGGAGGCGGCGACCGCGGAGGCCCGCCCGAGTGCCGGTGCGGCACGCGTCGGTGAGGTCTACCCTTTCGCGCCCCCGGTCGGCCTGATGTACGTGCTCTGGGACACCGACGAGCGCCTCCGACGCTGGTTGTCGCGGGAGCCGACCCTGCCCGTCGACCTCGACCACGACCGCCTGCGCCGGGTCGTGGACGAATGCCGGACCAGCGGGTACCTCGTGGAGGCCCTCACCCGGGGCGGACGCAGGCTGTACGCGCTCATGGCCGGGGTCGTCGCCCACGACCTCGCTCCCGAGATGCGCGAGGTGCTCGGTGAACTGGTGTCCAGCCCGGGCGATCGGGTGATCCTCGACGACGAATGGGAGCCGGCCGTTCGACCCGTCAACCTGCTGGCCGCACCGGTCCACGACGCCGACGGGCACCAGTGTCTCGTGGTCACCGCCCATCCCGAACGCGAGTTGGATCGGGCGCAGGCGTTCGACCACGGTCGCGCGCTCGTCGCGACCGCGGAGGCGATCACCGCGGAACTCGGCGGAGCCGGGCCGACGCGATGACCGGCCCGGTCCATGCCCCGACGGTTCGGGGCATGGAATGGTCGAGGCCATGACCGACACCACCGCCGACGCCCGCCTCGCCGCCGAGATCGCAGCCGCTGCAGGGGAACTACTGCTGACCCTGCGGGTCGCCGAACAGGGCACGGTCGGCGGTCGTGAACTGGGCCGTCGCGGCGACCACGCTGCGAACGTCTTCATTCTCGACCGGCTGGCCACCGATCGCCCCGGCGACGCCGTCCTGTCCGAGGAATCCGTCGACGACCCCGCCCGCGTCGGTGCCGACCGGGTCTGGATCGTCGATCCTCTCGACGGATCCAAGGAGTACGGCATGCCCGGGCGGGTCGACTGGGCGGTGCACATCGCGCTGTGGGAATCGGGTCGGGGGCTGACGGCCGGTGCTGTCGCGCAACCGGCGGTCGGTGCGGTGTACGCGACCCACGACGTACCGGTCGCCGACCACGACGACACGCGCCCGCTGCGGATCGTGATCAGTGGAAGCCGGCCACCGGCATTCCTCGCGGCGGTCGCGCGTGAGGTCGACGCCGACCTCGTGCCCATGGGTTCGGCGGGTGCGAAGGCGATGGCGGTGGTTCGTGGCGATGCCGACGCCTACGTGCACGCGGGTGGCCAGTGGGAGTGGGATTCGGCAGCGCCCGTCGCCGTCGCGCAGGCCGCGGGTCTGTTCTGTGCTCGGATCGACGGCAGTCCCCTCGAGTACAACAGGCCGCATCCCTATCTTCCGGATCTGGTGATCTGCAGACCGGACCGCGCCGACATCCTGATGGACGCGATCGCGGCGCACGCGCCGGTGTCCACGGACGCTCCCGCGGTCGCGATGGTCCGGGCGTATCTGCGGGCGGTGCTGACGCACGACGCCTCCCACGTCCGGCTCGCCGTCGATGCGTGGAGTGTGGAGAACGGGCAGCGCACGGGGGAGTCGGGAGCGGAGATCCGCGACCGGCTCGAGCGGCGTGACCGTGGCCGCTCCCCGCGTCGGATCCGCGACCTCACGTTCCGGGAACACCCCGGTGCCGTCGTCGCCCGCTATCTGCTCGACGTTGTCGCCGGCGGCGAGCCGTCGACGGTGTCGGTCACCGAACATTTCACGGTTCCCGGAGCGGAGATCCGGTCGATCGTCGCCATCGTCGAGCCGCATCGGAAAAATAGTTGAACTCATTGTTGTACGGTCGGACGAAGTAGCCCACATAGCTCGGAGGCATATCGATGACATCGGCAACGACGACGCAGGCACGAGACATCGGAGACGGAATCCACCGCATCCCCGTACCCGTCGCGGACCTCCCCGTCGGCGACACCCAGGTCTACGCGCTGGAATCACCGCGCGGCGTGATGCTCGTCGATGTCGGCTGGAACGACGACAACTCGTGGGCGGCACTGCAGGCGGGTCTCGCCGCGGCCGGTCTGTCGGTCACCGACGTCGAGGGAGTGGTCGTCACCCACTTCCACCCCGATCACGTCGGTCTCACCGGCCGGATCCGTGAGGCGTCGGGATGCTGGGTGGGTATGCACGAGGCCGACTTCGGGCACCTCGAGGTCATGGTCTCCGACCGCGACCGGCGCGCCGAGGAAGCCGCGCTGCTGCGGCTCGCCGGTGCCCCCGACGCCGAGGTCGACGCCGTCTTCGCGTTCGACGGCACACCACCGGGCCGCCCCGAGGTCCTGCCCGACCGCAAACTGGCGGCCGACGAGATCATCCCCCTCGCGGGGCGTTCGCTGCGCACTGTGTTCACCCCGGGACACACCGCGGGTCACGCGTGCTTCCTCATCGAGGACCACGGCGTGCTGTTCAGCGGCGACCACGTGCTGGCCACGACCACACCGCACGTGGGGGAGTTCGACTTCCCGCTCCCGAAGCGCGACGCACTCGGCGAGTACCTCGAGTCGCTGCGTGCGGTCTCGGGGCTGCCCGTGCGGCGAACCCTCCCCGCGCACCGGCAGGAGATCGACGATCTCGGGGCGCGCGCGGCCGCGCTGATCGCGCACCACGACCGTCGTCTCGACGATCTCTACGATTCGTTCGGAGACGAGGAGTTGACGATGTGGGAGGCGACCTCCCGCATGACCTGGTACCGACCGTGGGACGAGACGCCCACGCACGGCAAGCGTATGGCGTTGTCCGAAGGGTCGGCGCACGTCCGCCAGCTCATCGAACGCGGCCGGGTCCGGCGGATCCCGGGCACCGAACCCGCCCGGTTCGCGCGCATCGAGGCGGAGGTCGGAGTATGACCCCCGATCAGCTCGTCACCGAGTTCTGCGCGAAGTGGGCCGATCCCGATCCGGTCGAGCTCGCGTCCTACTTCACCGACGACGCTGTCTACCACAATATTCCGATGGATCCGGTGCGTGGCCGAGTTGCGATCGAGGAGTTCCTCACCGAGTTCGTGAGGTCGTTCGGTGGCATCGACTTCCGGATCGGCAACCAGATCGCCCGCGACGGGCTGGTGCTCAACGAGCGGGTCGACGTGTTCCGCATGAACGGCCGCACCATCGAGATGCCCGTGATGGGTGCCTTCGAGGTCGTCGACGGGAAGATCGCGGCCTGGCGCGACTACTTCGACATGGCACCGCTGACGGACCCGCCGGCCTGACTGTCGGGGCGTTCGGGTATCGACACGCACACATGTTCGAGTTGACGGCCATTGCCGCACGTGGGACGATCCCTGCACCGGCCTGAAAACAGGTCGACCCCGGAAGGTGCTACCAACACCGACCGGGGTCTGGGCACACGACAGAGCAGAGGCTGTCATGCACCGTACGGTGGAGTCTATCCACACGCCCCCAGGGGGCGCCCCTCCCGGTTCGGCTGTTCCCGCCGACCCCCTCCTTCTCACCCCACCGGGGTTTCTGCTGACGTCCTGACCTTGCGCAGCCTCCCGACCAGTCCGGTCGAGGGGCTCGAGGTGTTTCCTGCTGCGACGTGTGCGCGGGCCGGTCCGGTCACCGCGGCGCGCCGAGCAATTCGTCGCTACTCTCCCGGGTCCGACGTCAGCGCATTCGACGCTGCGCGCAGGGGTGCCATTCCCGTGCGTGAAACCGACTGGGCGCCAGTACCTTCGTCTCCACAGCTGGCGGTGGAGCACCCGATCGTGAGGGTCGACACGAACGACCGGGTCCCGTACACGCCGCCGTCCCCCGGGACGAGCGGCCAGACGTTCGGGCCGAGAGGGTCTATCGGGGAATGGCGACCGGGCAGCGGTGGGGAAGGGGCCGACGGCAAGCACAGGGACCCGTAGGGTCTCCGCACGGTCGAGCACTGCCGCCCGCAGGGCGCCCGAATCCTTTCGACCATCGGACAACCCACCGAACGCGACGCGGGCCGTGTTCGAGCAGGTGAGCCCCACCTCGCCACCGTATCGGTGGATCGAAGTTGAATAACACTTGTTAGTTTAGTAACAGTTGTGCATAATGCGTCTGTGAGTGATCCGCCCGACAACAACGACCCCGACGCGGGCATCGACCCACGCGTGCGGCGCACCCGCACCGCCCTGCTGACAGCAGCGGTGACCGCGGTGACCGAACACGGCTCCACCGAACTCTCGGTGACCGAACTCGCCGACACCGCCGGCGTGAGCCGCCGAGTGCTCTACCAACACTTCGGCGACCTGAACGGGTTGCTGGTCACCGCAGCGATCGAACTGATGACACGCGAGATGGCACCGGCGATGACAGAACTGGCCCGCGCCACCGCCGACCCGGCGGCCGAGCACACCGTTCCGATGACCGAGTTCGCCACCCACTTCGCCACCCACTTCGCCACCCACCGCCGCTTCTACCGGGCACTGCTCACCGGCTCGTGCGCCTACTCCGTCCACCGACGGATGGGTGAACTGTTCGCACCGTTCAGCCAAGCCGCAGCACGACACCTGTTCGGCGATCTCGACGACGACCTCGCCACCGAGATCGGCACCTACTTCACCGCGGGTACCACCATGTCGTTCGCCGCCTGGCTCATCGACAGCCCCGACCCCCTCGACCCGCAGCAATTCGTCGAACACCTGAACCGCATCCAGACCGTTCTCGCCCGAACACCCCCATCCGCATCCGCACCGTCGACCACGTTGCGCACCACCACCTCCGCGAGGAGCCAGCCATGAAATGTCGCCCGATCACCCGCGGTCTCGCCACCGCCGCCGCGATCCTCGCCCTGAGCACCGGAGCCGTCGCGACAGCACAACCGGCAACCGACACCGGTACCGACACCGGCTCGGAGTACGTGTCGCTGGGAGACTCGTTCATCTCGGTCGGGTCGTACCAGAGCACCTCGCGCTGAACTCCGACTGCGCGCAGGCCGGCGACGACGTCGGCCACCTCGTCGCCGCACAACTACCCGGAGTCACCTTCACCGACCTGGCCTGCGGCGGCACCACCGCCGACCTGGTGGAGAACACCTCGACCGCGCTCTCGCCCGCCACTCGATACGTGTCGATATCCACCGGCGGCAACAACGAAGACTTCTTCATGGACCTGCTGCAGAACTGCTTCGTCACCGCCGCCACCTGCACTCCCCAGGTCCGGCAGGAAGCCGAAGACAAACTCGACCGTCTCGGCGCCCGACTCGACAGCACCTACGCCACCGTCCGCGCCGCCGCCCCCAATGCCGAAATCGTCGTCCTGGGCTACCTCCGACTACTCCCCGACCGCGCCGCCGGATGCATCGTCGACGTGACGTTGGGCCAGGACGTCGTCGACTTCGGCAACCACATCCAGCACCGCCTCAACGACGAAGTCGCCCGAGCAGCCGAACGCGCCGGATTCACCATGGTCAACCGGTGGCAGGACGGCACCAACTCCGTCTGCGCACCCGACGGACAACGCCACGTCTCGATCACCGGCCTCGGCCCCGGCGACGAAGCACTGCCCTACCACCCCACCATCACCGGACGCCGCTACGCCGCCGGACTGATCGTCGATGCCTTCCTGAACCCCTGACACGGTCGGATCCCGGTAGAACGGGTGGGTTCGAGCCCGGACTCCGGGCTCGAACCCACCCCTTCGCATGATGCTCGCTACAGCACAGCCTCCACCGACTTCTCGGCATCGCGCACCCTGAGTTCACCGGACATCAGGCGTGGGAGGAGGGTGTCGCGAACGGCGGCCAGAGTTCGGTTCTCGTTCCTCAACGACCCCAAGTGCTTCACCAGCGGGGAGGAGAGCCGCCCCCATTCCTCGAGCACATCCGAATCCACTTGCCGAACTGTGAATCCAGCGACGTCGGCGGCGGACAACCGCTGGCGGCCGGATGTACCGACCATATGTTGGATCGCAGTAGACCTGAATCTGGGACTCTTCGCCAGGAAATACGCAAGTTCTCTCGGAACTCCTGACCGTGCCCTCAACACGATGTACTCGGTGGAACCCAAAGCAACTTCGCCGTCGTCCAGGAAATCGACATACCCGACTTTCCCGTTCTCGAGACAGGGGGTGATCCGAGCGAGAAGAACATCACCATTCGTAAACCGGGTTCCACCCTTTGCGGGTCGTCGACCCCATTCCGATACCAGAATCTCGGATGCCGGAAGCTTCTGCATATCCAGGTAGGTCGGCTCGTCACTTATTGGCTTGGAGCACTTGGGATTCAACTCGAAGTAGCTATCGAGCGATATTTGATCTCCGTGATCGACATCAATCGAAAGCTCCGCGAAACGCGCAGATAGCAATGACTCA
>ENA-UOUL01000217-UOUL01000217.1-bioreactor-metagenome-genome-assembly--contig:-NODE-217-length-100422-cov-8.374936_pt1 | contig 100422 bp, 100 predicted proteins | sample MGYA00249838_ERZ747220 | MGnify/ENA primary metagenome ERZ747220 (study PRJEB28778, sample SAMN05720191) | bioreactor metagenome | isolation source: Anaerobic biogas reactor | place... | reverse complement strand
CGCTGTACTTCCGTGGTGCTGCCATGCTCTCCATCCTTCACAGGTTCGAGAGCCTCCGACAGACCCGGGGCGATTCAAAACGTGGAAAATGACACGCCGGTGACACGAAATCTGGAAAATGACATGTAGGTTCCCGCCGGAGGTGTCAGTAGTGCGGCGCACGGGCCTGCGGCTTTCCAATTTCGTGTCAGTCAGGGATTCTCACGATCTTGTCGGAATCCTCAGGCATCCCGGACGATGTTTCGGTCCTGTGCCCAAGCCGCGAGAACCGAATCGAAGAGTCTGCTGCCTCGAAGCCTGAGTTCTGACTCAATGCGGACGATCGAGAGTGAGCTGTCGTTCGTGGAAATCGAAATGTCTGACGGGATATCGGTACAGCTCACCAATGGTCATGTAATCGGTGAAGAACGGGTCCCAGCGCACCGGGAAGAACATTCCCCGTCCCAACGCCTGCTCCGATTCGCGTTGCAGTCGGCGGCTCAGCGCACCGATGACCCGGTCGGCTTTCGTGCCCATCCGGTTCCGGTCAAACACCAGGGCTGCAGCGCATGAACCGTAGTAATTCACCACGTCAAAAGGCCGCGTACCGGCATCGAGGACCTGGGCGAATCGACGCTCCACTCCGGCGGGCAGCCGGCTGACCATCCGCACCAAGGGCAGCAGCGCCGCCACCACCATGTACCCGAAGACCATGTGGAACAACAGTTGCTCGTTGGTCCACCGCGTCCCCGCCGATCGACTCCGCAACGAGGTGTCGGAAGCGTCGGCGAGGAGCCGGTGCAGATGCACACGGGTGCGTTCGAGCTCGCCGGCGATAGCGGCCCTGTCCACCCGCTCGGAATGGCCCATGATCCACCACCTGTCCAGGGAGCCGACGGCACTCGATGGCCGTCGATACCAGACTTCCCCCTCCCGGGCGGCCTCCACAACTGCCGGCCGAATTCAGTCTCATGTCGCGAATCGATATAGCGCCCCCGTCGACCCTCGGATGCCACGTCGGACGTACCTGCCGCAGTGGCGCGGCGCGGATCGCCGTGTCGTGACCGCCGGACGGCTGGCGTAACAGCAGCAGCGCGGGATGACGTGCGCCGCTCAGAGATCGAACAGCGAGAATTGGTCCTTCTGTGCTCGAGTCTCGGAGTCGGCGAGGTATCGGTCGGCCATGGCCCGGGCGACGGTTTCGTCGCAGCCGAGCTCGGCGGCGACTTCACTCCAGTCGTGTCCGTTGTGCTGGAGTTGCCACGCCAGCTGGTGCAACTGTTCGTCCATGTCCATCAGCGCCGCTCCCGCGGTCGTGTCGGCCGGAACCCGTTCGACGACGCGGGTTCTCATTGAGACAGATGGTAAACGCGGATGCGGGCATGCGGCGGCAGACATGCCGCCCACCGTCTCGAATCGGCGACGGATCGCACGAGAGATAGGTAAACCCGCCCCCGAGGGGACGGGCGGTGTGCCGTCCATGGTGTCACCGTTTCCGTGAACATCTATGGACGCAGCGCCGGTCAGGGACGGATAGGCAGTGCGCGGCGGGACCGGGCGGCGGCGACCACACGATCGGCGACCCGGCCGGCGTCGCGGCCGACCCCGCGCAACGACGCCGACGACAGGCTGCGCTGCCATTCGAGACCGACATACCCCAGCCCCAGATGAGTGGTGGAGAGACCCTGCCGGTGCCGGGGCCGGCCCGTCTCGTCGAGAGCGCCGAGACCGGTCAGATAGGGCAGGTGCGGGCGATAACCGGTACCCAACAGCACGGTGTCGGCGGTGGTGGCGGCGCCGTCGGGCCAGAACACCCGGCGGTCGTCGAGGCCGGTGAACAGCGGCCGCGGCTGCGGGTTGCCGCTGGCCAGGGCACGCCGGTAGCGGCCGGTATCGAGGACCTGCTGGGTCGGCGACGCAGGCAGCCACGGCCCCAAGGGGGCGCGGTCGACTCCGGTGACCGTGAGCCAGAAGTGCACATCACGGCCGAAGATCCGCTGCGGCAGGAACTTCGGCGGTCGGCGGCTGGCCAGAGTCACAGTAGCGACCTCGGCGAGTTCGGTGGCGATCTGCACCGCCGAGTTACCGGCACCGACCACCACCACGTTCTGGCCCGTGAGTGCAGCGGGGTCGCGGTAGTCGCCGGTGTGCAGCACCGTGCCGCCGAACGTGTCCAGCCCCGGCAGCGGTGGGATATTCGGGGACCCGAGATAGCCGGTGGCCGCGATCAGAATCGGCGCGGTGACACTGCCGCCGACAGCGGTGTGGGCGGTGTAGACGCCCGCTCGCAGGTGACGGTCTCGACGCGGGAGCCGGTCACAATGTCGACGTCGAGTCCGGCGGCGTAGCGGCGCAGATACTCGATCACCTCGTCGCGCCGCGGATAGCGCTGCGGATCGCCCGGAAACGCCAGGCCGGGCAGGGCACTGTATTTCGCCGGGGAGAACAGGGTCAGGCTGTCGTAGTAGTGCGGCCAGGCCCCGACCGGCTCGTCGCCGGCTTCGAGCAGCCCGGTGCGCAGGCCGCGAGCAGACAGAGCGTAGGCGGCGGCGAGGCCGGACTGGCCACCGCCGACGACGAGAGCGTCATAGTCGGTCATGGTGTTCCTTCGACAGTGTCGGTGGGGGTCAGCCGCGGCACGGACGCGATCGCCAGGAGTGCGGCGAGCGCGGCGACGACCGCGAGCACGAGGTAGGCGGTGGCGTAGCTGCCGGTCGCGCCGGCCAGGGCGGTTCCCGCCCACGGCGCCAACGCCATGACCAGGACGATCGGGGCGGACATCAGCCCGCCGAGGCGCCCGTAGTGGGTCGAGCCCCACCGGTCGGTGATGGCGGTGGCCTGGATCAAGGTGAACAATCCGCGCACCAGTCCCGCGCCGATCGCCGCGCCGATCAACGCCGCGGCCGTGGTCACCGCCCCGAGCAGCGCGGTGGTTGCCGCGGCGGCGGCCAGGATCACCACGATGCGGCTGCGGACGCTGGTACGGGCGACCAGGGTCAGATAGCCGAGGCGGCCGAGGACCTGTCCGGCGCCGCCGAGCCCGAGCGTCACCGCCGCCACCGACGGGGAGAAGCCCTGTTCGAGCAGCAACGGCACCAGATTGAAGACCCCGGCGAAGGCGGTGAACGCACCGAGAGCCAACGCGCCCACCAGTGCGAGGAACGCGGGGCTGCGGGCGATCTCCCGGTGCCCCAGGGCCGCGCCGTTCGCCGGTGGGGTCGCGGCGGGCCAGGATCCGCATAGTCCCCACCAGTGTCCGGGGATGGTGATCGCGGCGAGGATCGCCGCGAGGATCAGGTAGGTGGTGCGCCAGTCCGACTGCTGATCCACTGCGGAGGTCAACGGGGCGAAGATGGTGCTGGCCAGGCCCGCGGCGAGGGTCAGGATCATCAGGGCGCGGACGGAGCGGTCGCCGTACCAGCGGGTCAGCGCGGCGAACGCCGGTGGGTAGAGCACCGCGCCCATCGCGGTGCCGGCCAGCAGCCACCCGGCGTAGAACACCGGCAGCGTGGGGGCGAGCGCGATCAGGACCAGCGCGGGGACGGCGAGGACCGAGCCGGCGGTCATGATCGTGCGCGGTCCGACCCGGTCGAGGATGCGCCCGACCGGGATACCCGCGAGCGCGGTGGCGAGCTGACCGAGCGAGAACGCCGCGGTGATCGCCGTGGGCGACCAGCCGGTCTCGGCGGAGATCGAGACCGACAGGACCGGGAACGCGTAGTACAGGATGCCCCAGCTGGTGATCTCGGTCAGGCACAGCACCGCCAGCACCCGCCGCAGCCCGGCCCCGGTGAGGGCACCGGGCTGCGGGCGGATCGAGGTGTCGGTCACCGGCGTTATCCGCCGGCGCGGGCGGAGAGGGTGACCAACGCCGGCTCCGCGGGGCCGCAGCACCCACCCGCGTCGGCGGTGTCGGCGGCGGGGTCGTCGAACACTCCGGCGCCGCCGCACACTCCGGTCTCGGGCAGGGTCAGCCCGACGCGGGCGGCGGCATCATGATCACCGGCGAGGGCGGCGGCGATGCTGCGGACCTGCTCGTAGCCGGTCATCGCCAGGAACGTCGGGGCCCGACCGTAGCTCTTCATCCCGACCACATAGAAGCCGGGTTCGGGGTGGGTGAGCTCGGCGACGCCGTGCGGGTAGACGGTCCCGCACGAGTGCACGTTCGGGTCGATCAGCGGGGCGAGCGCGGTCGGGGCCTGCAGCACCGGGTCGAGGTCGAGACGGATTTCCGAGAGCCACGACAGGTCCGGCCGGAAGCCGGTGGAGGCGATGATCTCGTCCACCGCCTCGAGGCGGGCTCCGGTATCGGAGACCACCGCGACCTGACCGTCGGTGGCGGGTTCGACGGCGGCGGTGCGGAACCCGGTGACCACGGTGAGCAGCCCGTCGTCGACGGCCTTTTTCGCGCGCAGTCCCAGGGCGCCGCGGGCAGGCAGTTGGTCGTCCTGGCCGCCGCCGAACGCGGCCCCGACCTCGCCGCGGCGCACCGCCCAGGTCAGGCGGGTGCCGGAGGCGGTGCGGGCGAGCTCGGCCAGCGCCACGATTGCGTTGAGTGCCGAGTGGCCGCTGCCGGCGATGACGGTGTGGCGGCCGGCGTAGCGGGTGCGCACCGCATCGTCGCCCAGGTCGGGGACGCGGTAGGTGATGGTCTCGGCTGCGGCGCGTTCACCGAGGGCGGGCAGGCCTTCGCCGCCGAGGGGGTTGGGAGTGCTCCAGGTGCCGGAGGCATCGATGACGGCGCGGGCGAGCAGGCGGGTGTCGGTGCCGTCGCGGTGGCGGATGTGCACCGACAGTGGTTCGGTGTCGCGGCCGGCGTCGACGATGCGGTCGCGGCCGCGGCGGGCGATGCCGACGACCTCGTGATCGAGGCGGACCGCGTCGCCGAGGGCGGTGGCCAGCGGGCTCAGGTACTGCCCGGTCCAGTCCTGGCCGGTGGGGTAGGCGTCGTCGTCGGGGGCCTTCCAGCCGGTGGTGTCGAGGAGGCGGCGGGCGGCGGGGTCGATCAGTTCGGCCCAGCGGGAGAAGGTGCGGACGCTGTGCCATTGCGTGATGGCGGCTCCGACGACGTCGCCGCGTTCGAGTACCAGCGGTTCGAGGCCGCGTTCGCGCAGGTGGGCGGCGGCGGCCAGGCCGATCGGTCCGGCTCCGACGACGACGATGGGCAACTCGCTCATGACAGATCCTTTCATCGATGGGTATCGATCTAAGCTGCTGTCAGAGTATCGATGGTCGTCGATGTATGCAACCATCGATGCTGATCGATACAGTGGGGGTATGACAGCACTCGGCTTACCGATCACCGCTCCTGGCGCGGAGGTGGACTTCGACGCCCTGAGCCCGCAGGATGCGGCCACCTACGCCGGATGGTTCGCCTGCCTGGCCGAACCCACGCGGGTGCGGCTGCTGCACCACGTCGCCGCCCATCCGTCCGGCATCACCGTCGGCGAGCTCGCCGACAGGCTCGGGATCGGCCAGCCCACCATCTCCCATCACGTCCGCAAACTCGCCGACGTCGGCTTCGTCATCACCGGCAAACAGGGCACCAGCACCGTGGTGCGGGTCAACCCGAGCTGCTGCAGCGACCTGCCCAGTGCTGCCGACGCGGTCATGGGGGTGCTCACCGCCCGCCCGTGCTGCCCCGAGGATGTCCCCGCCGACGTGGCAGTGCGCCCGCTCGACGACCGGGATTGGGAGGCGGTGCGCCGCATCTACGCCGACGGCATCGCCACCGGCGCCGCGACGTTCACCACCGAGGCCCCCAGCCGCAACCATCTCGAGCAGCAGTGGCTGCCCGAGCATCGCTGGGTCGCCGAGATCGACGGTCAGGTGGTCGGCTGGGCGGCGTTGAGCCCGGTGTCGACCCGCGAGTGCTACCGCGGGGTAGCCGAGAACTCGGTGTATGTCGGCGACGGCATGCGCGGGCGCGGCGTCGGCAAGGCCCTGCTGCGCACCCAGGTCATCGCCGCCGATGCGGCCGGGTTGTGGACGTTGCAGACCTCGATCTTCCCGGAGAACCGGGCCAGCCTGGCGCTGCACCATTCGGCGGGCTTCCGCACCGTGGGTGTACGCGAACGTATCGGCCGGCTCGACGGCATCTGGCGCGACACGGTGCTGCTCGAACGCCGCTCCGAGGCCGTTTCCGCCGCCGAGAACTAGTGAAAGCGACTCAGATGAAGATGGACATCGAACTGCTGTACTTCGACGGCTGCCCGAACTGGGAGGAGGCCCGGGGCCGCCTCGCCGAGGCCCTGGCCGCGACCGGCAACGCCGGTACCCCGATCCGGCTGCGCCGTATCGAGACCCCGGAGGCCGCCGAACGCGCCGCCTTCCCCGGATCCCCGACCATCCGCATCGACGGGACCGATCCGTTCGGCCCCACCGACGGTGTCGGGTTGACCTGCCGCGTCTACCGCACCGCCGACGGGCTCGAGGGTGCCCCTAGCACCGCCGATCTGATCACCGTGCTGCGGCTCGGTAGGGATCCGGTGTCGCACGTGTGAGCGGTGCACCGCCGATGGACTCCCAACAGGCGTCGACCCGGCGACGATCAGGTCATCGAGAGTGCCAGGACACTCAGGCGCGGGCGACGTCGAGAACGAGCTCGGCGATCAGCGCCTCGACCTTGACTTGATCTCGTCGCGGATCGGACGCACCGCCCCCACCCCTCGGCCGGCCGGATCCTTGAGCACCCCATCCCGATACGACGTGCCCGGAAACCACCGGGCACGTGTCACCGCGAATGTCGCGCACCGTCTCGAGCGACTCGTCGTCCGGATCGATCAGTCGAGGTAGCGCATATCTTCGGGAAGGGGCTACTGTCGCACGCCACCGTCGACAGCACCGACGTTGTCGGCCCGGGCGGAGCGGCGAACGCTCGCCGACCTCGGCGTCACCGCGGCGGATCGTGGCGATCTGCTGTCTCTTGCGCCCGCCGACCCGGCCCGAGACCCGCACCTGCCTTCGGTCGGCAGTACGAGAGTGCGGTCAGCGCTGTGGTTCCAGCCCGGTCAGGATGATCGCAACAAGCCGGCGCACGGCAGCGGGTGAGTCGAGCCCTTCGGCCGCCGAGATTGCGTGCAGCACGTATCGGGTCAGCTCATCGGCAGTGGCATCGTCGCGGATTTCACCCGCCCCCGCTGCGTCGGTGAGCAGGTCTCGGACGAATTCGTGCAGACGTTGCTGGGCGTCCACCGTGTGCTCACCGCGATGCAGCCCGGCCGCGATCGCCCCGCCGGGATGATGAGCGAGGATCTGGGCATATGCCGCGAGCACCGCCGCGAGCCGGGCGCCGGGGCCGGCGGCGTGATCGCGGATCTCAGCGAGATGGTGCAGATGACCGGTGATCTGGCGTTCGTGCCAGGCGGACAGGACAGCGTCGACGTCGGCGAAGTACTTGTACAGCGTGGCCCGGCCGGTCCCGGTGCGTTCGGCGATCTTCGACATCGTCACCGCGGCGAGTCCGGACTCGGCAACCACTGCCGCGGCCGCGTCCATGGTCGCTTCCCGCACCGCACGGCGATGCGAGGCGATGGTCTCGTTCCATAGCTTCGGCACCCCCGAAGCATACGCAGTGGCGCCATATCGACACACTGATGTCGTCTGTGACAGTGTGTATCGAAAGAGTCGTCTTTGTGTTGAGGGGGCTACCGCCGGTGACCGATCCCACTCCCACCTCACCGCCACCGCGCCGCACTGTCGGCGGCCCGGAACACCGCACGCCACGCTGGGTGAAGGTGGTCGCCGTCGTCGTCGGCGTTCTCATCGTGCTGGTCGTCGCCGTGATGCTGCTCAGTGGCGGCAACCACGGTCCGGGCCGGCATCTGTCCGCTCCTGCCGCGGTGATGCACCCGATGATCAGCGCCGACGGCGTCGAGTCCTCACCGGACACATGGACCGGACCGATCCTGCGGTGACGATGACGCCACGGGCGCGCACCCTCGCGCGAGCCGTGCACATCGGTGCCTCGGGAGGATGGCTCGGCGCCGTCATCACCTATCTTGTGGTGGCTGCGGCCACGTTGATCAGCGCCGATCCGGAACAGGTACGCGGGAGCTATCAGGTGATGGCGATGCTCGCCGACGCGATGCTGCTGCCGTTCGCGGTGGCCTCATTGGTCACCGGGTTGATCTGCTCGCTCGGCACCGCGTGGGGGTTGCTGCGCCACTACTGGGTGCTGTTCAAGCTGGTGCTCAACCTGGTCGCCGCTGTCGTTCTGGTGCTCTACACCCGCTCGATCGAACACGCCGCGACCGTCGCGGCGCAGCCGACCTGGTCAGAGGCCGACCGGGCCGTCCTGCAGGATCCGGCCCATCTGGTTCATGCCACCGCCGCGCTGATCGTGGTGCTCGCTGCGCTGGTGCTGGCGGTATACAAGCCGCGCGGGATGACCGCATACGGGCACCGCAGGGCACTGCGGAACCGGGCGGCGCCCAGTGTGTCCGCCTGAGTCGCGGTCGCGACGTTCTGCCTGACAGGCCCCGAGAAGGCACGCCCAAGGCGCGATTCCCCCATTCCGTGTCACCAAGCGCCAGGAGGCGAACGTGGGATCTTGGGCGGAGCGGCCCCTACCGCCAGTCCTCGTGCCGCAGAGCGTCTGGGCCGGTGTCAGTCCTCAACCCAAGGTCAGGGAGCGGTCGCCGAAATCGGCGACGACGCGCAGGTGACCGCCGAGAGCTTCCACATAGGACTCCAGAGTGCCGAGCTGGGTGTGCCGAAGGTCGCCTCGCTCGATCTGGGAGACCCGGGACTGGGAGATCCCCATCACCTCGGCCACCGCGTCCTGACGAGTCCACCCTTGCTCGCGACGGATCTCCACCAAACGGTGGGCCCGGACTTCTTCCTGCATCGTCTTGCTGGCATTGCTGACGGCCTGCTCATCGAGTTTCTCGGCGACCTCCGCCCGCACCTCGCGCCAGTGTCGAGCCATGTTCCACACCTCCTGGTGCCTTAGCGTTTTTGCTCTTCGAGCCACATGTCGTAGCGATCCTCGGCTATGGGGATGTTGTCGATGTACCACTGTTTCCATTCGCCGGCCTTGTCTCCTGCGATCAGCAGGACCGCCTGCCGCTGGGGATCGAACACGAACAGGATCCGGATGGAGGTTCCACTGGGGCGCAGCTCTTTCATATTGTGGACTCGGGAACCTTTGACCTTGTCCACCACAGGCCGACCCAACGTCGGCCCTTCACGTTCCAAGTAATCAATGGCGGCGGTGACAGCAGCCGCGTCGCCGTCATCGGATTCGACCAGACGGAGGTACCACTGCTCCACGTCGTCCAGGAGCACAACCTCGCACTCCATGGACCGACCGACCTCCGCAATCCTGTGTGACCCTTCGTGGCCAGTGAGCCACCAACAATATAACGCTGAACTTCTATTTTTGGTAGAGGTGCGCCTCACATACTCCGGTCAGGACCGGACTAAACGGGCGATGGCGTCGGTGGCTTCCTTGATCTTCGCGTCCGCTTCCGGTCCGCCGGCGACGGCGGCGTCGACGACGCAGTGACTGATGTGGTCTTCGAGCAGGCCCATCGCGACGGCCTGCAGAGCCTTGGTCATCGCCGAGACCTGCGTGAGGATGTCGATGCAGTACTTCTCGTCTTCGACCATGCGCTGGAGTCCGCGGGCCTGGCCCTCGATGCGCTTGAGTCGTTTGAGGTAGTCGTCCTTGGCGGTGATGTATCCGTGTCCCGCGTGCTCATGGCAGTCGGCTTCGGGAGCCTCGGGTGGTGTGGCCGCGGGGGTGGGGGTGGCCATGGTGTCCTCCTGGAATCCGGCTGTCACGGCGGGCATCGTCGATTATGTCCGTCGGGGGGTATGCGGACGGTTCAGGTGCGAATCCTCCACGCGGTGGCCGATCGCCGCTGCGGCGCACCCGGCTGCGCACCGGGCCGCCGCCCGGGCGGCGGGATGGCGGACGATCCGGAGCAGAGCCGTGGTCACTGTCGACATATTCTTTCTCCTGGTCGTGCGGTGCTGAACGAGGCAGGTGTGTGGCGCGGCGCGCCACACACCGGTTCCCGTGTGTCTTCGGGTGATTCCGGTCCGATTACCGTGCGGTTCAGTGGAATCGGCGCAGTCGCAGGCTGTTGCTGACCACGAACACCGACGAGAAGGCCATGGCGGCGCCCGCGATCATCGGGTTGAGCAGACCCATCGCCGCCAGTGGCAGTGCGGCGACGTTGTAGGCGAAGGCCCAGAACAAGTTGCCCTTGATGGTGCCGAGGGTGCGACGGGACAGGCGGATCGCATCCGCTGCCGCCCGCAGGTCACCGCGGACGAGTGTCAGATCGCTGGCCTCGATCGCGACGTCGGTGCCGGTGCCCATCGCGAGCCCGAGATCGGCCTGGGCGAGGGCGGCGGCGTCGTTGATCCCGTCGCCGACCATGGCGACGACCTTGCCCTGATCCTGGAGACGCTTGACGACGTCGACCTTCTCCGCAGGCAGAACCTCCGCAATGACCTCGTCGATCCCGACTTCACCTGCGATGGTCCGGGCTGCAGCGGCGTTGTCTCCGGTCAGCATGATCGGCGTCAGCCCGAGACCGCGCAGCTGGGTGATTGCTTCGGCGGAGGTCGGTTTGACGGCGTCCGCGACCACCAGGACCGCGCGGGCGGCACCGTCCCAGCCGACTGCGACGGCGGTCTTGCCATCGGCTTCGGCGGCCTGCATGGCGTCGGCGAGGTCATCGGGCAGGTGATGCGCGTAGTCGGCGAGCAGTCGCGTGCGGCCGACGAGTACCGCATGACCGTCCACTGTGCCCTGCACCCCAAGTCCCTCGAGGTTGGCGAATTGCTGCACTGCCGGCAGGCCACCCACCTGATCTCGGGCGCCCTTGGCGATGGCCTGTGCGATGGGGTGCTCGGAGGAGTCCTCCACTGCCCCGGCGAGCCGGAGTACCTCGGCTGTGTCCTCGCCCTCGGCGGTGATCACGTCGAGCAGGGTCATCTTGCCGGTGGTGACCGTTCCGGTCTTGTCGAGCACGACGGTGTCGATTCGCCGGGTGGACTCCAGCACCTCGGGGCCCTTGATCAGGATGCCGAGCTGGGCGCCGCGGCCGGTACCGACCATCAATGCGGTCGGGGTTGCCAGGCCGAGGGCGCAGGGGCACGCGATGATCAGCACGGCGACGGCGGCGGTGAACGCGGCGGCGACCGAGCCGCCGGTGCCGAGCCAGAATCCGAGGGTGGCCACCGCCAGGGCGATCACGATCGGGACGAAGATCCCGGAAATTCTGTCGGCCAGCCGCTGGGCCTGGGCCTTCCCCGTTTGGGCGTCCTCGACGAGCCGGGCCATCTGGGCGAGCTGCGTGTCGGATCCCACGCGGGTGGCGCGCACGAGGATTCGTCCGCCCACGTTGACGGTGGCACCGACGACCTGGTCGTCCGGACCGACTTCCACCGGGACGGATTCGCCGGTGATCATGGCTGCATCCACTGCGGAAGAGCCGTCGACGACGACACCGTCGGTGGCGATCTTCTCTCCGGGGCGGACTACGAACTCGTCGCCGACGGTGAGCTGATCGACCGGGATGCGTTGTTCGACTCCGTCCCGGAGAATCGAGACTTCCTTGGCGCCGAGGTCGAGCAAGGCGCGCAGTGCGGCGCCGGCGCGGCGTTTGGCGCGAGCCTCGAAATACCGGCCGGCGAGGATGAAGGTGGTGACCCCGGCAGCGGCCTCGAGATAGATGTTGCCGGTGCCATCGGTTCGGGCGATGGTGAATTCGAAGGGGTGCGTCATGCCGGTCACGCCGGCGGTGCCCCAGAACAGCGCGTAGATCGACCAGCCGAGAGCTGCGAGGGTGCCGATGGACACCAGGGTGTCCATGGTGGCGGTACCGTGCCGGAGATTGATGTAGGCGGCCTTGTGGAACGGCCATGCACCCCACACGACCACCGGGGCAGCGAGGGTGAGCGAAAGCCACTGCCAGTTCGGGAACTGCAATGCCGGGATCATGGCCATGGCGATCACCGGGACGCTGAGGACCAGCGAAACCAGTAGCCGCTGTCGGAGAGCGGCGGTCGGATCGGGTTGCGCAGCGGGTGCGGATTCGGTGGCGGTAGGGGGCGCAGGAACCGAAGCCGTGTATCCGGCCTGCTCGACGGAGGCGACCAGGTCGGATGCCGAGATGTCACCGACATAGTCGACACGTGCCTTCTCGGTCGCATAGTTCACCGAGGCCGTGACGCCGTCCATCTTGTTGAGCTTCCGCTCGATCCGGTTGGCGCAGGACGCGCAGGTCATGCCCCCTATATCGAGTTCGATCCGGCCGTCGGCGGGATGCGTGACGGGATTCACCTGTGTGCTCCTCTCGAACTGCGATGGTCAGTGTCCGTGCCCGGCAGGAGCCGGATCGGTGGTGTCGAGCGTGGGTGTGGTGTCGGTGTGGGTCGTCGGGGTGGCCTCGGGGCCGAACGCAGCGCCTGCCCCGAAGGCGAGTGCGAAGACCACGGCCAGTCCGGCGGTGAATCCAGCAAACTTCGATGACGCCTTCATCGTGAGAATCTCCTGTCCGGGTCCGATAGGTGGGGTTGACTCGAGCGGGTTGTCAGTCGGCGAGCTGGTAGCCGGCTTCGTTGACTGCTGCGGCGATGACGGCACGGTCGACCTCGGCCGACGAGTCGATCTCGACCCGGCCGCTGGCCACATCGACGTTCACACCGGTTACCTGGGGAATCCGGCCGATTTCTTCACGGACCGACGAGGCGCAGTGTCCGCAGGTCATGCCGGTCACGGTGATGGTGGTGGTGGTGCTCATGTCGAAACCTCTTCTCGATCGATGGGGGACACAGAATCCGTGTCGGGGCAGTCTCCTGGTCGGAACCACAGCCATTTTTACCATACCCCCCTAGGGTATGCAATGGAGATGATGTTGCCCTGCGTTCGCTGCGGTCGAGCCGTTGTACTCCGTGCACCGAAAGGAGTGTCTGCAAAGGTATTTGGGGTAGCCGTAGCATTTGCCGAAAATCGGGCGGATATGGCGTAGTGCCCGGTCGGTGATCCGCTCGGCCTGTTGGGTCGAAACGATCGTCTGTCTCGCCACCGGCTCCTGGCGGGCGCGGCGTATCCGCCCAGCTCGCCGACGATCCGATTCGGGCCAGAACTCGTGTGGGACGTAAGGGCCCGCAACCCAAGGTTGTCAGGAAGTGCAAAGTAGCGGGATCCTGACGACAGGCTGGTGAATTCTCAGGCTCGTGGTGCAGCACTGCTGACGATGCGGTGGATGGTGGAGCGGCCGACGCTGTATTCCTCGGCCAGGTCCGCCAGGCTCGCGTCGTCGGCGGGGTCGTGGTAGCGGCGGTGGATTGTTTTCCGTGCCGTGAGAGGAAGTTTCGGCTGCTTGCCCTTGAGCCTGCCTTTCGCGCGGGCCTTGGCCATGCCCTCGCGGGTGCGTAGGTGGTTGAGGTTGGCCTCGAATTCGGCGACCATGGCCAAGGTTTGCAGGAAGAGCTTGCCGAACGGGTCGTTCCAGTCGTAGATCGAGCTCCCGAGTCCGAACAGCACCTCGCGCTCGCGCAGTTCGGTCAGGGTCTGGCCTGCTTCGGCCATGTTGCGTGCGAATCGGTCGAACTTCGGCGTGGTCAGCACTACCTGTCGCCCGTCGATGGCCGCCGCGGCGGAGGTGACGGCGGCGAGTGCGTTGTCGAGCCCGGCCCGGTTCTTGCGGGTGGTCCCGGAGAACCCTTTGTCGATGAAGATCCGCTCACGCGGCACTCCGAGCGCCAATAGCTGCTCGGTTTGGATCTCGACGTCTTGTTCGTCGGTGGAGCAGCGGCAGTATCCGACGCGGAACGGCTCACCCATGCCGAAAGTGTTCCAGATAGCGGGGGTTGACCGGCACAGTCAGCGGAACACCTCTACGGAACACCGGTGAGCTGGGCCGACGTTGGCTCTGCGTGGTGTTCCGGTGGCCGATCCGGTTACGGAACAGGTCAGGGGGTGTTATCGGTGTGTGGGGGTGTGTTGTGGGTGAGGAAGTGGTTGACGTCGACGGTGAGGAACAGGGCGGTGGCGGTGGTGATCACGTGGGCGTGGTCGTTTTCGATGGTGGCTTGCAGGTGGAGTTTGCGGCCGTCGCGGGCGTGGATGTGGGCGCGGAGGGTGTAAGGGGTGTCGAGCAGGATCGGGGCGAGGTAGTCGATGGCAAGGTGGCGGGTGACCGCGGGTTCCCCGACGGTGTAGAGCAAGAGTCCGAACAGTTCGTCGAGGACGGTGGCGACCGCGCCGCCGTGGGCGATCGCGGGGGCGCCGACGTGGCGAGAGTCGAAGCGGTGGTGGGCGTGGACGCCGTGTGCGTCGCGGCGGGCGCGTAGCTGGTGGCCGTGGGGGTTGGCCGGTCCGCAGCCGAGGCAGTGGTCGTGGTGGGGTGGCAGGTCGGCGGAGTCGGGTGCGAGCACAGGGAAGGCGGGAATCCAGTCCGGGACCTGTCGGGGCTCGGGTGTATAGGTGCTGGGTGTGTTCTCGGTCATGGGCGCTTTCTGTGGGGTGTGTCTACCGTGCGGTGGTGAAGAGGATGTCGCAGTGGGCTTTGCGGGCGAGCTCGATCGGTGGGGCAGTCAGCAGCCGGGCCAGCAGCGGTGGCCGGTGGGGATCGGCGGTGACAATGAGGTCGGCGCCGGTGGCGGCGGCCAGGTGCAGCAGCGCGTGCGGGGCGGGTTCGGACAGGATGTGGGTTTCGATGTCGGTGGCGCCGTGGGCGAGGGCGTGCTGGTGGGCGGTCCGCAGGATGGCCTCGGTGGGAGTGGTGCCGCGTAGCTGGTAGGCGTCGGGTCCGAGCCGGTCGAGGTCCGCCCCGAGCTCACGTGCGTCGATGTGGTGGCGGGCGCAGATGATCAGGAGCCGGGCGTGGGTGGCGTGGGCGAGTTCGGCGGCGTGGTCGACCACACGGTAGGAGCGGTCGGATCCGTCGGTGTCGACGATGATCGTGCGATAGGCCGTCATGACGGGCGTCTTTCACGAGAAGGGAGCGTGTTTTGCGGGGGAAATGGTCGAGATGTATCGGCGGCGTGGTGCGCGGCCGGGGGCCAGTACTGCCAGCACGATCGCCCCGACGGTGGTGAGGGCGGCCAGGGCGAGCGCGGCCTGGCCGCTGCCGTGCACGAACGCGGCCTTGGCGAACTCGGCCAGCGGTGCGGCCACCGGTCCGGCCTGGTCGGCGACCTGCAGCGCCGCGGCCAGGGAATCGGCGACCGGGCCGCGGGCGGGCTCGGGCAACTGGGGCAGGGCGGGCTGGATGCGGTGGGTGTAGCCGGCGGCCAGCACGCTGCCGGCCACGGCGATCCCGATCGCGGCGCCGATCTCGCGGGCGGCGTCGTTGACCGCGGCGGCGACCCCGTGTTTGGCCTCGGGGGTGTCGGCGACGATGGCATAGGTCGCCGGCGCGGTGCACAATCCCAGGCCCGCGCTCATGATCAGCAGCGGCCACAGCAGGTCGAGGTAGTGCGCGGCGAGTGTCAGCCGGCTCACCAGCACCAGCCCGGCGGCGATGGTGAGCAGGCCGGCCACGGTCATCACCCGTAACCCGACCAGGCTCGACAGCCACGGCGCGATCACCGAGATCACGACCAGCGGCACCACCATCGGCGCCAACGCCAGCGCCGAGGCCAGCGGCCCGTAACCGAAGACCAGCTGCAGGTACTGCACAAGCAGCAGGAATACCCCGAAGGTGACCAGGAACTGGATGGTCACCGACAGCGACCCGGCACCGAAACCACGGCGGGCGAACAACCGCACATCCAGCAGCGGCGCCGCCGAGCGCAGCTCGACGACCACGAAGGCCGCCGTCGCGGCCACGCCGACCCCGGCGGCGGCGGCGACGAGCGGGTCGGCCCAGCCGCGCGCGGGGAACTCGATCACGGCGAACACGATCGCCGCGACAGCGACCGCCACCGCCACCGCGCCCACCCAGTCCACCTGCGGATGCTCGCGCTGGCGGGACTCGGCGATGGTGCACGCCAACCCCGCCAGCACCGCCCCGGCCACGGTCAACCCTACGAACACCGATAGCCACGACCATCGTTCGAGCAGCACCCCGGCACCGAGAATCCCCAGTATCGCCCCGGATCCGGCGACCCCGGCCCATATCCCCACCGCCCGGCCGCGATGAGCGGGGGCGAACCCTGCAGTGAGGATCGACAGCGTCGAGGGCATCACCAGCGCGGCGCCTGCCCCGGCCAGCGCGCGCGTCGCGATCAACCAGGCCGGGTCGGACAGCAGCAGCGGCAGCGCCGAGGCGGCGGCGAACACCACCAACCCCACCACCAGCACCACGCGGCGCCCGTAACGGTCACCGACGGCGCCGGCGGGCAGCACCAGACACGCCAGCACCAGCGTGTAGCCGTCGACGATCCAGGTCAGCTGGGCTTGGGTGGCCCCGGTCGCAAGCGCGATCTGCGGCAACGCCGAATACAACGCCGCCATCGCCGCGACCACCAGCGCCACCGCCAGGCACGACACCGCCAGCATCCACCACTGGGCCCTGGTCCAGCGGGCGATCTCGACGGTGTCCGTTCCGGGTGTGGCCACCGGCACCTCCCCGACTTTGAAGACCAACGGTATCTGTACGAGACCATTCGTATCATAGTGGTTGGGGGTGGGATAGAGTTCACCCATATCAAGAGTTCAACGACACGAATTCGGAGGAAGGCGCGTCCATGACCGACCCAGGCCCGGCGGCGACCGACCCGCTCGCCGCGGACGACGAGCAGGCCGATCCGCGACTGGCGCGCTCACGCAACCGGTTGCTCGACGCGGCCACCCATCTGCTGTCCACCGGCGGTGTCGAGGCGGTCACCGTCGAGGCGGTCACCCGCGTGTCGAAGGTCGCCCGCGCCACCCTCTACCGGCACTTCGGCAGCACCACCCAGCTGCTCGCGGCGACTTTCGAACGACTACTTCCCCAGGTCGACACACCGACCGGCACCGGGCCCGTGCGTGAGCGGCTCCTGGCGCTGCTCGCCAGCCAGGCCGACCTCATCGAACAGGCTCCGGTGCAGATGACCACCCTGGCCTGGCTGGCGATGGGTTCCATCGGCGAGGACCACCCCGACCCGGCCGCGGTCACCTCGCTGCGCGCGCGCGTCATCGAGCAGTACCGCCACCCGTTCGACCAGATCCTCACCAGTCCCGAGGCCCGCGCGATGCTCGGCGAGCTCGACACCACCTTCGCCATCATCGAACTCCTCGGCCCGATCGTGTTCGCCCGTCTCACCGGATTACGCAGCATCGACCACGACGACTGCACCCGGCTCGTCGACAACTTCCTCACCGCCCACCGAACACCCACGCCAGCAGACACCGCTATCGACATCGCCACGCCGTAACCACGGGCCCCGGTTCCGCGCGGTCAGAACAAGGTGTCGCGCACCCGCAGCGGCCGGTACCCGGTCGGGCCCAGCTGGGCCAGCTCGGCGTCGATGTCGACCTCGATCGCGCCGAAGAAGTTGATGTTGGCACTGTGGGCCGGGCTGATGTGGGCCAGGACCTCGTCATCGATACGCTGCCCGGTCCGGCGCATCTGCTCGACAGCGAACCCGTAATACTCTGTGGTCCAGGCGATCACAGCGTTGGTCGTCAAGGTCAGGCACCAGGCCTGCTCGGTCTGGTCCTCGAGGTGGCGCGCCCGGATCATCCCCTCATGGGCATAGAGCAGGTCGCGGCGCAGCGCGTGCAGCGACTCGCCCTTGTTGAGCTGCCGCGAGATCTTGCGCCGGTAGTCCGGATCGGAGAGGTATCTCGCGGCGTAAATGGTGCGCCGCAGCGCCCCGTACTCCTTGAGCGCCGCGGCCAGGGTGTTCTGCCGCCCCGACGCCGACAGCTTGCCGACCAACAGCGACGCGGTGGCGTGCCCGAACTTCAGCGATCCGGCCAACCGCAGCAGATCGTCCCAGTGCTCGGCGATCAAACCCAGGTTGGCCTTGCGGGTCATCAGCGGGCCCGCGTGCGGGAACCGGGCCTCGGCCTCGGCGCGCGGGCCCGGCCGGTACAGGGTGATCCGCCCCAGATCCCGGATCCGTGGCGAGAGCTGCATCCCGAGCAGGTCGAACAACCCGAAGTTGACCAGGGTGACCCCGTGGGTGTCGGTGGCGTGCTCGGTGATCGGCAGATCGGTGGCGTTGCCCAGGATCTCATCGAGCACGTAGTGGGCTTCGCGTTTGGTCGCCACGATGACCTTGGTGCCGTAGGTGGCGTGGGTGTCGCTGACATGGGTGTAGGTCGACAGGCCCTCGCTGGCGAAATAGCGGCTCAACGGCCGCGCCGTGGTCGACTTACCGCGCGTCGGGAAACGCTGCCCGTCGCTCGACGACAGTGTTCCGGCGCCGAACACCGCGGTCAGCGGCAGCCGCTGGTGGTAGCCGACCAGTACCAGGTTGGCCGCGCGCAGGGTCTCCTCGCGCACATACCACTCGTCGGTCCAGGCCAGGATGTCGTAGGTGATTCCGCACGCCTCGGCCATCCGGGTCAACCCCAGGTTCGTCGAGTGCGCCAGCAGTACCGCGATCAGGTTGCGTTTGAGCTCCGGCGTCCGGGTGGCCTGACCGCCGGCGTGGGTGAAGCAGTCCAGGTAGCCGGTGCGTTTGTCCAGCTCGATCAGCAGCGACACGATCGGCGCGAACGGCAGCATTTCGGTCAGCTCGGCCTTGAGCGTGATCGCCTCGGCGGGAACATCTTCCGCGCTCAGCGGCGAGATCACCAGATCCCCGCCCTCGTCCAGCCGGACCGGGCCGTCCCCGCCGGCCAGCACCTCCTCCAGCTCACCGAGAGCGTCGTGCAGTTCGGCGACCACGGTGGCCAGCGCGACGCCAGGATCGGCGGATCGCCCGACCAGGCCGCAGAACTCAACGCGTTGCGGTTCCCACTGCCCGGTGGTGAGCAGGTAGGCGGCCGGGTCGGCGTAACGGCGCGAGCCCGGCACGAACACATCCCCGCTGCGCAACCCGTCACGCAATCCGAGCAGCACACACAACTCCCAGTAGTGCCGATACGCGGTCGCGCTGCCGGATTTGCGGGCCTCGTCGAGGTAGCCGCGCCACTTCATCGGCACGAACCCGGTCGGGGCGTCATCGAAAACCTTGCGCCGCCCGGTCGCGTTCAACTCGCGCAGCATGTTCACCGCGATCAGCAACTCGGTCGCGGCGGTACCGCCGCAGAAGCGCACCGCTTCGAGCACCGCGGGGGTGAACTGACGCAGGTAGTTGTAGGAGGAATCCAACGCCGCCAGATGCCCGTGATCACGCGGCAACCTGGGCTTGGCCTGGGCGATCGCCGCGCGCAGGCGCTCCCACCCGATCTTCTCGCCGCGGATCAGCGCACCGATCTCCTCATCCGGAACGCCGGGGTCGGTGACGATTTCCAACAGATCGTCCAGCAGCGCCTGACGGTCCTCTCCAGTCTTCCCTCGTTCGGCCAGCCGCTGCTGCATCTTCCGTTCGGCAGCACCGAATTTCACCGAGATCGCCTGATCGAACAACGCCACGACCTCATCGAGGACATCGGTGCCGGACTGGGCCAGCACCGTGAGCAGGATCGGATACCGGCGTTGCGGATCCCGACGTTGCAGCGCTTGCGGACTCAGGCGCCGGCCCATCGTGGCCAAAAACCGGCGCCGCTCGGCGGGCAGCACCGACATATCCAGCCGATCAGCGCCCAACCCGCGCAGGAAACCCAGCTTGTCGACCTCGGCGCGGACCGCGGCCGCCGAGGCCTCCACCGGCCCGGTCGACAGCCACCGCAACCGCGAGATCCCCAGCGAAGCGTCGGTGACAAGCAAGCCGTCCAACTCCGCGCACCGCGCCGCAGTGAACTCGTGAGCGAGCCGGTCATAGGTTTCGGTCTGGGCCTGGTGGCGGGCGTGGGCGACCCGCTCGACCACGGTGACCGGGCCTGGCCGGATCACCTTCGCCGAGATCAGATACTCACACGCCAGCCGGAACAGCAGAGTCGGGGAATCGTGCTCCATCGCCCGCGCGAGCAGGAACTCATCGAGCTCCTTGAACTCGAGCGCACCGACCGCACGCCATCCCAGGTACCGCGCGGCCAGGCGCACATGCTCGGTGCGGGTCTTGGCTCGCCTGCCGTAGGCACCGATCACCACCGGATCCAACCGCAACTGCTCGGCGACACGAGCCACCGCCACCGGCGGAGCCGTGACCAGCCGATCCGGCACGAATCCCAGCCACGGCAGCGTACACAACGCGATCGCCAAGCCCAGCCGCTCGGCTGGGCCCCGGCCCCGGCCCGGATCCACGAACGCCAGATCCGCAGGCGTCAGCGTGAAGTACCGGAACAGCTCCTCGCGGCTGATCTCCGGGAATCCCCGCAGTCGTTCCAACTCCTCGTCCGCGAACATCCGCGTCGCCACGACCCCAGCCTCCACCAGCACCGACCAACATCATCATCGGCAGTCAAGCACCAACCAGTCGACAGCGCATGCCGAACTCGAAACCCCGTGCCCACCAGTCGGATACGCCAAATCCGCCCGATTTCCGGCGGATGCTACGGCTACCCCTATTTTCAGGAATCAAGACGGATAGGACCCGTCCCGCGCCTCAACCGGGCTTCTTTGCTTCGTTCAGGTCAGAGATACCCCTTACCCGTATCTGTTGCGCAGTGTTGGGGTCGGCGCAGTATTGGGGGCCGCAGTTGCTGCCGGCCGGTACATCGGAGAGGACCACGCTGGGACCGCGTGGTCCCCACTGGAATGTGTCTGCAGTTCCGCAGGGCCCGGGCCACTGCTCACCGGGGTCAGTTCAGCGGATAGAGCATCTGCGCGGTCGCGGCGTAGGCAGTGTCGAAGTCGACGGCGAGCACTGCTTCGACCGGCCCGAGCACCGCATGCTGCTCCCAACTCTGGCCAGTACGGCTGCGCCACGCAGCGCCGGCCGTGTCGATGCCCCACACTGAGCCGTCCTGCGCGGCAGACAGCAACGCCAGCGGTGGGGCGTCCGGCACCACAGTGAAGGTGCGCCCGCCGTCGGTGCTGTGCTGCAGCCCGGCGGTGGTGCTCGCCCACACCCCGGCGTCGGTGACGGCGAGCGCGGCCGCAGCCACCGGAGCGCCCGCGGTCCAGCTGCTGCCACCGTCGGTGGAGATCAGCAATCCGGTCACGCCGTCGAAGCCGACCAGCAGTTCACCGTCGGTGGCCAAGGCGTGAAAATCCACCTCGCCGGTCAAGGATTTCGGCGTCCAGGTGCGGCCGCGATCAGTGCTGTCGATCAGCCCTAACGGATTCGGCGCCGAACTCGACGGACCCGGATGCCCGGACGCGAACAGACGGTCGGTGCCCGGCGTCCCGGTCAGTCCCATGAAGTCGTCGTCGGAGTCACCGACGCGGGTGGTGCGCCCGTTCGCGGTGATCTCGACGAGGCCGGTGTGGGTACCGGCCAGCACCACACCGCCGGAATCGAGGTGCAGACCGTGCAGATGATCGAGTGCCGGTTCCAACGCGACGCCGGGCACCTCCGAGGCCACGGGGGACGAAGCCGAACCCGCTGATGCTGCGGGTTGCTCGCCGGTCGCACAACCGGCAAGCACCGCCGCGGCAGCAACAGGCACCAGGACATGCGCCCACCGGCGCAGGGGAAAACTCGACATGAGAAGCAGGAACTCGTTTCGGATCGATCGGGTGACCGGCTCAGGTGTGAGCCAGACGGCTGGGGTCGAGGTCGAGGCGGCGCAACAGTTGGGCGTTGAGCGCCACGACGATGGTCGAGACGGACATGAGAATCGCGGCGACCGCGGGAGAGATCGCGACGCCGGCGAACGCGAGCACACCCGCGGCCAAGGGCACGGCGATGATGTTGTAGCCGGTGGCCCACACCAGGTTCTGCCACATCTTGCGATAGCTGGCATGCGAGAGTGCGATGATCGAGAGCACCGCTCGCGGATCGTTCGCTGCGAGCACGACCCCGGCGGATTCGATGGCCACATCGGTGCCGGCGCCGATCGCGACACCGACATCGGCGCGGGCCAGGGCAGGGGCGTCGTTGACGCCGTCGCCGACCATGGCGACCGTGTGCCCGCGCTGCTGCAGTTCGGTGACCTTGGCGTCCTTGTGCTCGGGCAGCACCTCGGCGAAGACTTCGTCGATCCCGAGGTCGGCTGCCACGGCGTCGGCGACCTGCCGGGCGTCGCCGGTGATCATGGCGACCTTGACCCCGCGGGCGTGCAGGGCGTCGATGGCCTGACGGGATTCCTCGCGGACGGCGTCTTCGAGCGCGATGGCCCCGAGGACTCGGTCCCCTTCGGCGAGGTGCAGCACCGAGGCTCCGCGCGCCACCCACTGCCCGGTCACGGCGGTGACGTCGGCGGGCACCGACAACCGCAGATCGCTGAGCATGGCCGGGCCGCCGATGGTGATTTCGGTGCCGTCGACGAGGGCGCGCACCCCGCGGCCGGGCAGCGACCGGAAGTCGGTGGCGGCGATCCGCTCGTCTGCTGGGACACGGGTCTCGGCGGCGGCGACGATGGCCCGGGCGACGGGGTGTTCACTGTCGGCTTCGACGGCCGCAGCCAGCGCGAGCAGGTGCTCGTCGGTGATCTGGTGGGCGCTGGCGACGCCGGTGACCTGATGCCGGCCCTGGGTCAAGGTGCCGGTCTTGTCGAACAGGACCACGTCGACGGTGCGCATGCGTTCGAGCGAGAGCCGGTCTTTGACCAGCACCCCGGATTTGGCGGCGCGTTCGGTGGAGATCGCGATCACCAGCGGGATCGCCAATCCGAGAGCGTGGGGGCAGGCGATGACGAGCACGGTGACGGTACGGACCACCGCTTCGTCGACGTTACCGACGAGCAGCGTCCAGATCGCGAAGGTGAGAACGCCCGCGATGGTGGCGAAGTAGAACAGGAACGCCGCGGCCTTGTCCGCCAATGCTTGCGCACGCGACGAGGAGGCCTGCGCGTCGGCGACCATCCGCTGGATACCGGCCAGGGCCGTGTTCTCGCCGACCGCGGTGATGCGCACCCGCAGGGCGCTGTCGGTCGCGACGGTGCCGGCGACCACCGTGTCACCCACTTCGCGAACCACGGTCTTGGATTCGCCGGTGATCATCGATTCGTCGACTTCGGCGCGGCCGTCGGTGACGGTGCCGTCGGCGGGCACCCGGGCTCCGGCGCGCACCAGCACCAGATCCCCGAGCGCCAGTTCCGACAAGGGCACGTCGGTGGTGCCGGTCTCGGTGATCTTCTCGGCGGTGTCCGGCAGCATCGCGGCGAGTGCGTCGAGGGCGCCGGAGGCGGAGCCGAGGGCACGCATTTCGAGCCAATGCCCGAGCAGCATGATCACGATCAGCAGGGCCAGTTCCCACCAGAAGTCCAGGTTGAACCCGCCGAGACCCAAGGTGGTGACCCAGGACGCGAGGAACGCGACGCTGATCGCCATGGCGATCAGCAGCATCATCCCGGGCCGGCGTGAGCGGAGTTCGGCCCAGCCTCCGGTGAGGAACGGCATGCCGCCGTAGACGAAGATCACCGTGCCCAGCACCGGGGGAATCCACATGGCGCCGGGGAAGTCCGGCATGGTGTAGCCGAGCAGGTCGGCGACCATGTGACTGAAGAACACCACCGGTATCGCCAGCACCAGCGACACCCAGAACCGGCGGCGGAACATCTCCCCGTGTGCACCGTGCCCGGCGTGCCGATCGTGACCATCGTGCCCGGCGTGCCGATCGTGCCCGGTGTGCTCACCCGGTCCGACGTGGGCGAGGTGCTCGCCGTGCCCGGGGTGAGCATCGTGCTCGTCGGGGGGCGGGCTCTGGGCATCGGCGCCGTGAACGTGTCCGGCGGGCGCCGGGTCCGGGTGGGGGTGTCCGTGCTGCGGGTGCGACATCGAAAGCCTCCTGGGATGGCGAACGGGCCGAGAGGAACCGGGCGGGGCGTGGTTACAGGGTGCTCAGCAGCTCACGCATGGTCTCGATCTCCTGCTGCTGGGTGTCGACGATGGTGCGGGCCATCTCGACGGCGTCGGGGAACTGTCCGTCCTCGATCTCGGTCTGCGCCATGTCGACGGCGCCTTCGTGGTGGGCGATCATCTGCTCGAGGAACAGTCGGGCGGCGTCGGCGGCTTGCGCATCGGACAGCGCCTGCATGTCCTCCTCGCTCATCATCCCCTCCATACCTTCCATACCTTCCATGCCGCCGTCCATGCCCTCGTCCATGCCGGGCATGTCGTGGCCTGTTTCGGGCATCTCGGTGGGCTCGCCCCACTGCCCGAGCCAGGACTCGAGTTGTTCGATCTCCGGGCCCTGAGCGGCCTTGATCTGCTCTGCCAGGGCGGTCACGTCGGCGGGGATGTCCTGCTTGGCCAGCAGCATGTCGCTCATCTCGATCGCCTGACTGTGGTGCGGCAGCATCATCTGCGCGAACATCACGTCGGCGTCGTTGTGCGCCGCGGCCTCGTCGGTAGCCGAGGTGGTGGCCGAGGTCGTCGCGGGCGAGGTCGCGACGGTGGTGTCGGTGTCGGTCCCGGTGTCACTGCACGCGGCCGCGGCGAACACCACCGCCAGTGCGGTGGCGCCGACGGCGAGAATCTTCTTGTTGTTCATGGGATGTGGTCCTTTCTCGAACGGTCACAGACCGCCATGGCACCGGGGCCCGGGCACGGCCGGTCGGCAGGCGGGGATCAGGCCAGGTAGGACACGGTGGTCATCATTCCCGCTTCCTGGTGATACGCGTTGTGGCAGTGCAGGGCCCACTGGCCCGGGTTGTCGGTGTCGAATTCGATCTCCACGGTGCGCATCGGCCCGATCGTGACGGTGTCCTTGCGCAGGCCGGTGTCGGTGAGCGCGAAAGTGTGCCCGTGCAGGTGCATCGGGTGGAACATGTCCGACATGTTCCGCATCCGCATGCGCACCCGCTGCCCTTCGTTGACGTTCAACGGCGGGATGTCGGGGTGGGCGCGGCCGTTGAGGGTCCACCGGTACGGCGACATGGTCCCGCCCATGTCCACGCTGTGATACACATCGTGCTCCTTCTCGGCCAGGCGCACATATTCCCGGGGCGCGAGGTCGATGCCGAGCAGCACCTGCCGGTCCAGCTCGCCCGGGCGGGTCTGTGCGGGCAGCTCCCCGACCGCGGTGCGTACAAGGGCCTGCCCGTGCCCGGTCTTCCCTTCGGCCTGCGCGAACAACGGGAAGACGCCGTCGCCGAGGGTGACGAGCACATCGACACGCTCGCCCATGCCCAGCAGCAGCGCGTCGGTGTCCTGCGGCACGACCGGGAAGCCGTCGGTGTGGGTGACGGTCATCCGGTGCCCGCCGAGCGCGACGCGGAAGGCGGTGTCGGCGCCGGCGTTGATGAACCGGATCCGCGCCCGCTGCCCGGGTGTCGCGGTGAACACGATCGGGTCCTCGGGGACGCGCCCGCCGACGAGGAAGTGCGGGTAGGTCACGTCTCCGGCGCCGCCGAGCAGTGGGGAGAGCATGGTTTCCTCGCCCATGTCCATGCCGTCCATGTCCATGGCGCCGTGGTCCATGGCGCCGTGGTCCATGCCGCCCATCCCGCCGTTGCCACTGTCACCGGTGGCGGCGCCGATGCCGAGGTCGCGGGCCACGTCGTCGGGGGTGCGGCCGGTGCCGTCGAGCCAGTCGTCGAGCACCACGATCCATTCGTGGTCGTAGCCGCCGGGCTCGTTCGGGTCGTCGATGACCAGGGGCCCGTAGAGGCCGCGGTCGAGCTGCAGTCCGGAGTGCGAGTGGTAGAAGTAGGTGCCCGGATCCGGGACCGTGAACTCGTAGGCGAACCGGGCCCCGGGGGCGATGGGGTCCTGGGTCAGCCCGGGCACCCCGTCCATGTCGTTGCTCAACGCCAGGCCGTGCCAGTGCACACTCGTCTCCGCCGGCAGCTGGTTGTCCACCTCCACCCGCAGCAAGTCTCCGGCGCGGGCCCGGATCAGCGGACCGGGCAGAGTGTCGTCGTATCCCCAGGTCGAGACGATGCGTCCGCCGAGGTCCACCTCGATCGGACGCGGCGTCAACCGGGCCGAGACCACCTGCTGGCCGCCCGGGCGGCGGCGCGCCTGCTCGACACGGCGGACCGCATTCGACGTCGGCTGCACAGGGGCGCCGGTCGGCGAGCCCGATCCGGAGCAGGCCGCCACGATTCCGGCTCCGGCGAGGACCGAGCCGAGAAGGAAGGATCGGCGGGTCACGCTAGCCACGGCCCTGCCCCTGCCTGAATTCGGGCATGCCGGTGGTCTGTGTCAGCACCTGCCGACGGGCCACGAATTCGTCGGAGTCGATGTCGCCGCGGGCGAACCGTGCCTCGAGCAGCCGCAGCGGATCGGCCTCCACGGTGGCGCGGCCCGGCCCGTTCACACGATCGGTGCGGAACATCATGGCCACCAGATAGAGCACCACCGCCCAGAACGCGAACATGCACACGGCCATGACGACCCATCCGGTCCAGGTCAGCTCACCTGCCCAGCCCATCATGATCGCCTCCTTTCTCCGTTCATGTCTTCAGCCTGACGCCCGTACCCCCCGATTCCTGTGGAGGTCGTATGAAGATTTGCTCAAGAAACCCCACCGCGTCGTCGACAGCGATACTCGCCGGTGAAGATGGACGCCATGGACTCCTCCGCTCGCCCTCTGACTGCGGCCAGCGACCCGGCGCCGCCGCCGCGTCCCGCGACGGGGTTGCGGGCGATGGTCGTCGAGGACGAGGCACCGTTGGCGAACCTGATCGGCTCGTATCTCGAACGCGACGGGTTCGAGACCGCGATCACCGGTGACGGCGCCGACGCCGTTACCCTCGCCCGGCAGGTCGACCCCGACGTCGTGGTCCTCGATCTCGGTTTGCCAGGAGTCGATGGGGTCGAGGTGTGCCGGCAACTGCGGACCTTCTCCGACGCCTATGTCGTGATGCTCACCGCCCGCACCGAAGAAATCGATACCCTCATCGGGCTGTCGGTCGGCGCGGACGACTACATGAGCAAACCGTTCAGCCCCCGCGAGCTGATGGCCCGCATCCAGGCCATGCTGCGCCGTCCCCGCACCGGGATCGCCGCACCCGGACCGGCCGAGAACACCACCGGCGCTGATCCGATCCACCGTGTCGGGAACCTGACCCTCGACATCGATGGCCGCGAGGTCACCGTCGACGGGAAGCCAGTGCCCTTGACCCGCACCGAGTTCGATGTTCTGGCCGCGTTGGCACGCGATCCCGGCGTGGTGCTCACCCGGGCCCAGCTGATCGAGGCAGTGTGGGGGCCGAGCTGGACCGGCGACGCGCATCTGGTCGACGTACACATCGGTCATCTGCGCCGCAAACTCGGCGACGACGCGACCCGCGGCCGCTACGTGCGCACCGTCCGTGGAGTCGGCTACCGGATGGGCACGGGAGCATGAATCCCCAGATCCCCGCTCCACGAGGGTCGGTGCGGCGGGCACTGGCGGGGTCGAGTTTCGGCACCCGATTGTTCCTGGCCCTGACCGTGGTGGTGGTCGGCTGCGCCGCCAGTGCCTGGCTCGTCGCCTCCGCCCTTGCGCCGGGTATCTTCCACGATCACCTCGGTCAGGCCGGCATCGACCACAACTCCAGCCAGGCCGCCCATGTCGAAGAGGCGTTCGCCTGGGCAATCGTCCTGGCGTGGGGTCTGGCGGTGGGGATCGCGGTGCTGCTGGCGTTGGCGGTGAGCTGGTACATCACCCGCCGTGTCCAACGCTCGCTGACCGCGGTGACCACCTCGACCGCCCGGATCGCCGGCGGCCGGTACGACACCCGCGTAACCAGCCCCGGACTCGGCCGCGAATTCGACGACCTTGCCCTCACCGTCAACGAACTCGCCCGCCGCCTCGACGCCACCGAAAGCACCCGTCGCCGGATGCTCGCCGACCTCGGCCACGAGATGCGCACCCCGATCGCCACCCTCGACTCCTATCTCGAAGCCCTCGACGACGGCGTCCGCACCTTCGACGACGACACCCGACAGATCCTGCGCGCCGCCACCCACCGGCTGGGTCGTCTCGCCCAGGACATCACCGCGGTATCGCGCGCCGAAGAACACCTCACCCGCATCCGGCCGGTGCCCACCACCACCGGCGCCCTCGTCACCGCCGCGGTCGATGCGGTGCACGAACGGTACGACAGCAAAGGCGTCGCACTGCACAGCCGTGTCGACGACTCCGTGGTCGTGACGGTCGATCCCGACCGGCTCGGTCAGGTCCTGGGCAACCTGCTCGACAATGCCCTGCGCCACACCGCCTGTGACGGCACGGTCACCGTCGCCAGCAGAAAAGCGCACACCGACAGGGTGGAGATCACGGTGGCCGACACCGGCGAGGGCATTGCCGCCGATCACCTCGACCACCTCTTCGACCGGTTCTACCGCGCCGATACTGCCCGCGATCGCCGACACGGCGGCAGCGGTATCGGCCTGACCATCACCCGTGCCCTCGTCGAGGCCCACCACGGGCGCATCCGAGCACACAGTGACGGGCCGGGCCGTGGGGCACGCTTTACGATCGAACTGCCCGTCATTGCAGTCTGACCTCGGAGTCTGCTTCGGTGTTGCCGTATCCGGTACATCTCAATCCGTGGACTCACGACCTCCGAGCGCGGGCCCTCGACTTGAGGGACTGAACGCCTCCGTCATGTTTGTTGTCATCGGCGCCGACGGACCACCCCTGTCAGGCGTGGGCGCCGTCAGGGACGAGTTCGGCGATCAGCGCCTCGACCTTGGCTTTGATCTCGTCGCGGATCGGACGCACCGCCTCCACCCCTTGCCCGGCCGGATCCTCGAGCACCCAATCCCGATACGACTTGCCCGGAAACACCGGGCACGTGTCACCGCACCCCATGGTGATCACCACATCCGAGGCCTGCACCGCATCAACGGTGAGGATCTTCGGGCTCTGCGCGGAAATGTCGATACCCACCTCGGCCATCGCCTCGACGGCGGCCGGGTTGACCTGCTCGGCCGGTGCCGAGCCCGCGGAACGGACCTCGACCCGGTCGCCGGCCAGCGCGCTGAGGAATCCCGCGGCCATCTGGGAACGGCCGGCGTTGTGCACACACACGAACAGCACCGAGGGTGTGCGGGCGGTCGTGGAGTCGATGGTCATGGAACCAGACGTCCTTTCGTAGAAGTCAGACAGCGACAGAGTCGAGTTCGGCGAGAAGCGCACGCACCCGGGCGTCGATGCTGTCGCGGATCGCGCGCACCGCGCCCACCGTTTCGTCCTCCGGGTCGAGCAACGACCAATCGAGGTAACGCTTACCCGGATACACCGCGCACGCATCACCGCACCCCATGGTGATCACCACATCCGCGGCCGCCACCACATCGTCGGTCAGAGGTTTGGGATATTCGCCGCCGAGATCGAGCCCGATCTCGGCCATCGCCTCAACCACGACAGGATGAATCGCCTCTGCAGGAGCCGATCCGGCGGAGCGCACGTGCACCCGCCCCGCGCCGTGATGAGCCAGCAGTGCCGCGGCCATCTGCGAACGCCCGCTGTTGCGCACGCACACGAACAGCACCTCCGGCACATCCTTCGGCACGGCGCTCTCGGCCTGCGCCAGAGCAGTGAGACGTTCGCCCGCGAAGCGGGTGGCCAGCGAGGGCAGATGGGTGTGGATCTTGGCGGTGCGCCGCAGCGCCGCATACGACTCGAAGACCATCCGCTCGACGGTCTGCGCCGAGAACACCCCGGCATACTTCTCGGCGAGATGTTCGGCGCTGCGGTGCAACACCGCCTGAGGCATCAGTAATTCCGGCTGAGCAGCGTGCTCGGACATCGACATCTCCTGACGTGGCCGATCCTTACGACACAGCGGGGGCAGACGAACTGGTGAAACGCTTCCGCAGAGCGAGCGAGACGTAGATGAGAGCAACCAGGATGGGCACCTCGATGAGCGGACCGACCACCCCCGCCAAAGCTTGACCTGAGGTGACACCGAAGGTGCCGATCGCGACGGCGATGGCGAGCTCGAAGTTGTTTCCGGCGGCGGTGAACGCCAGTGTGGTGGTGCGCTCATAACCCAGGCCGACCGCCGCACCGAACAGGAACCCACCACCCCACATGAGGATGAAGTACGCGAGCAGCGGCAACGCGATCCGCACCACGTCCCACGGCTGCGAGGTGATCTGCTCGCCCTGCAGCGCGAACAGGATCACGATCGTGAACAGCAGCCCGTAGAGCGCCCACGGACCGATCTTCGGCAAGAACGTGCCCTCATACCACTCGCGGCCCTTGGCCCTTTCACCGAAATGGCGGGTCAAGAAACCAGCGACCAGAGGGATACCGAGGAAGATCAGCACCGACTTCGCGATCTGCCACGGCGAGACATCGAGGGTGGTCTGTTCGAGCCCGAGCCAGCCCGGCAGGATCGACAGGTAGAACCAGCCGAGCACAGCGAACATGATCACCTGGAACACCGAGTTGATCGCAACCAGCACTGCGGCGGCCTCACGGTCACCGCACGCAAGGTCGTTCCAGATGATGACCATCGCGATACAGCGGGCCAGGCCGACGATGATCAGGCCGGTGCGATACTCGGGCAGGTCGGGCAGCAGCAGCCAGGCGAGGGCGAACATCAGCGCCGGACCGAGCACCCAGTTGAGGATCAGCGACGAGATCAGCAGCTTGCGATCGCCCGTGACGGTGCCGAGGCGGTCGTAGCGCACCTTCGCGAGCACCGGATACATCATGATCAACAGGCCCAGCGCGATCGGCAGGGAAATGTTGTCGATCTCGATGACGCTCAATGCGTCCCCGAGCCCAGGGATCAGGCGGCCGAGCAGCAGACCGGCGACCATGGCGATGCCTATCCACACGGCCAGGAACCGGTCGAGGACCGACATCTTGCCGGCGACGGACCGGTGTTCGGTGGCGGTGGTCACGAGACGGCCTCCTCGAAAGGTTCGGCCGGTGCGCAGGTGCAGGCCGAACCGGGCAGCACACCGGATTCGGTCGCGAGTACCGCGGAGAGTTGCTCGAGGGCGGCGGGGATCACCCGGTAGTAGACCCAGGTGCCGCGACGTTCGCAGTCGAGCAGTCCGGCTTCGCGCAGCACCTTGAGGTGATGCGAGATGGTCGGTTGCGACAGGTCGAACGCGGGGCTGATGTCGCACACGCAGCTCTCCCCACCCTGGTGGCTGGCGATGATGCTGAGCATGCGCAGGCGTACCGGGTCACCGAGGGCTTTGAACATGCGGGCCAGGTCGGTGGCCCAATCGGAGGTGAGGGGCTCCCGTGCGAGTGGTGGGCAGCACGGCTCGTCCCCATTCGACAGCTGATTCGACATGCGTCTATATTGACTGTTATCAATCCAGTCGTCAACGGGAAGGGACCTCCACGTGCCCACTGCTTCGGTGCTGTTCGTGTGCGTCAAGAACGGCGGCAAATCCCAGATGGCTGCCGCCCTCATGCGTAAGACCACAGGCGACCGGATCGCTGTCCATTCCGCCGGCACCACGCCCGGATCGTCGCTGAACGCACTGTCGATGCAGGTCCTCGGCGAGGTCGGCGCACCCACCGCAGGTGAGTATCCCAAGCCGATCGACCCGCAGCTCCTCACCGAAGTCGACCTGGTGGTCACCCTCGGCGGCGAAGCCCGCGTCGATGCGCCCACCGGGGTACGCGTGGAGAACTGGGACACCGATGAGCCGTCCGAGCGCGGCATCGACGGCATCGAGCGGATGCGCCTGGTCCGCGATGACATCGCCGTCCGCGTCGAGGAGCTCGCTACCCGGCTGCTGTCCGACGCCGACGCCCGATAACCGAGTTCGTCCCGGAAACTCTGTTCGCCCTCGAGCACTGAAGGAATACCTGATACCTATGAGCACCATCGCAGTCTTCGAACCGGCCCTGTGCTGCAACACCGGCGTGTGCGGCGAGGACCTCGACCAGAACCTGGTCACCTTCACCGCCGACATGGCCGCGCTGACCGAGCAGGGCGCCGCCATCACCCGCCACAACCTGGCCAACGACCCACTCTCGTTCGCCCACAACGAGACCGTCAAGAAATTCCTCGAACTCGCCGGATCCGACGGGCTGCCGCTCGTGCTCGTCGACGACGTCACCGTCGCTACCGGGCGCTACCCGACCCGCACCGAGCTCGCCACCTGGGCCGGCCTCGAGGTACCCGCGCCGCCGTCCGGGGTGACGATGCTCGGGCTCGCCGACGACAACGACTCCTGCTGCACCCCGGGCGAGTCCACCTGCTGCTGACCATGTAGATCCGTATCCCGCCCGCCGATATCCCTCCGACGAGGAGTACCTGCTTTCATGGCTGCCGCCGACCCGACGTTTCTGACCGACCCGCCCCGGTTTGTGTTCTTCACCGGTAAAGGTGGGGTCGGTAAGACCTCCATCGCGTGCGCGTCGGCGGTGCGCCTGGCCCGGGCCGGCAAGAAGGTGCTGCTCGTCTCGACCGACCCCGCCTCCAATGTCGGGCAGGTCTTCGGTCTGAGTATCGGCAACACGATCACCGAGGTCCCCGCGGCGGCGGGGCTCTGCGCGCTCGAGATCGACCCCGAGGAGGCCGCCGCCGCCTACCGCGAACGCATCGTCGGTCCCGTCCGCGGGTTGTTGCCCGCAGCGGAGATCGCGTCGATCACCGAGCAGTTGTCCGGCTCGTGCACCACCGAAGTCGCGTCGTTCGACGAATTCACCTCACTGCTCACCGATCCCGACAACCGGGTCGCCGGGTTCGATCACGTGCTGTTCGACACCGCCCCCACCGGCCACACCATCCGGCTGCTGCAACTACCCGGCAACTGGACCGAATTCCTCGACCACGGCAAAGGCGACGCGTCCTGCCTCGGACCGCTCGCCGGACTCGACAAGCAGAAAGCCATGTACGCCGGCGCGGTCGAGGCGCTATCCGATCCCGGCCGTACCCGCCTGGTGCTCGTGGCACGCGCGAACCGTGCCGCTCTGGCCGAGATCGCCCGCACCCACAGCGAACTCGCCGCGATCGGCATGACGAGACAGCATGTGGTCGTCAACGGCGTGCTGCCCGACCCGGCCGATGACACCGACCCGCTCGCGACCGCCGTGTACCAGCGTGAGCAGGCAGCATTGGCGGGTCGCGGCGCCGCGATCGTCGCGCTGCCCACCGATCTGGTGGAGCTCAAGCCGGTCAACATGGTCGGTCTCGATGCTTTGAGCACCCTGTTCGACACCACCACCACCGCTGTGAGTGTCGACGACACCGAACCGGGTGTCGCCGCGGTCGCCGATGCTTCACTGGCGGATCTGGTCGATGCGATCGAGGCTGATGGCCACGGGCTGGTGATGTGCATGGGCAAAGGTGGAGTCGGCAAGACCACCATTGCCGCCGCGATCGCGGTGGCGCTGGCCCGCCGTGGTCATGACGTGCACCTGACCACCACCGACCCCGCCGCACATCTGACCGACACTCTCGCCGGGGAACTCGATCACCTCGTGGTCTCCCGCATCGACCCTCATGAGGCGAGCGAGACCTACCGCGACCGGGTGCTCGCGACCAAGGGCGCCGGGCTCGATGAGGCCGGCCGCGCCACCCTCGCCGAAGATCTGCTCTCCCCGTGCACCGAGGAAGTCGCGGTGTTCCAGGCCTTTTCGAAGGTCATCCACGAATCACGCCGCAAGTTCGTCGTCGTCGATACCGCCCCGACCGGGCATACTCTGCTGTTGCTCGATGCGACCGGCTCGTATCACCGGGAGATCGCCCGGCAGATGGGCGATGGCGGGCGCTTCATCACCCCGCTGATGCGGCTGCAGGACCCGGCGCAGACCAAGATTGTGCTGGTCACTCTTGCCGAGACCACCCCGGTGCTCGAGGCGGCCGGTTTGCAGGATGATCTGCGGCGCGCTGGTATCGAGCCGTGGGGGTGGGTGGTCAACAATTCCCTGGCCGCGGCGGCGCCCACCGCGCCGCTGCTGCGGCAGCGAGCGGTTGCCGAACTCGAGCAGATCGACACGGTCCGGGACGAACTCGCCAATCGGTGCGCGGTGATTCCGCTGGCCGTCAGCGAACCGGTCGGAATCACCGCGTTGGGACAGCTGGCCGAACGGCATCCGGCACCGGTGCGTTGATCCGCCAGCACCGGGCCGGGTCGTCCACTCATGTCGTTCGTGTGAGACATGCCTGAAGCCACGATTCGGATCACGCTGTGCCAGTGAGGACGTCGGTCAGATCGGCGGGAATCGGCATGGGGGTCATCAACCCTGCAGCGACGCGGCCGGTGTTGCCTTCGGGGTAACCCCCGAGCGCGGAACCGGGGGCAGCAACCATGATCCGGATGATCTGCCCAAGGGCTTCGCGACGGTCGCGTTGACGCACCGCGAGACCGAGCATGGCGAGGTGATTGCGAGTGTGCGGCCACGGGTAGGGCTGCGACAGGATGTGCGCGCGTTCGAGATGGGTCCACCGCTCGGCTGCAGTGTGAGTGTGTCGAGCGGCGGTCATCTCCGCGGCATACCAGGCTCGGACAGTTGCAGGCATTGGACTCATGGAAGGCCCTTCAGGAAGAAAAGGATTCTCGTACCCCAGGATTCGACGCAGGTGCCGCCGATCCGGAGATTGTCAGGGGGCGAGCGCGTCCGGCGCGGACCCCGTTGGCGATCACGATGATCTCGGCGACCTCGTGAACCAGGACAACCGCCGCCAGGCCGAGTACCCCGAACAGGGCCAGGGGCATCAGGACGGTGATGATCGCGAGCGAGAGGCCGACGTTCTGCAACATGATCGTTCGTGATCGGCGGGCATGCTGCAGGGCTTGAGGTAGATGCCGTAGGTCCTCACCCATCAGGGCGACGTCGGCGGTTTCGATGGCCACGTCGGTGCCCATCGCGCCCATCGCGATCCCCAGATCGGCGGTGGCCAGGGCCGGGGCGTCGTTGACACCGTCGCCGACCATCGCCGTCGGCCGTGTACCGCGGAGGGTGTCGATGATGTGGGCCTTGTCCTCCGGACGCAGATCGGCGTGCACCTCGTCGATACCGACATCGGTGGCCAACGCTCGTGCGGTGCGCTCGTTGTCGCCGGTGAGCATCGCCACGGTGTAACCGTCGCGGCGCAGCCCCGCGACGACGTCGCGGGCTTCGGGACGCAGTTCGTCGCGCACCGCGATCGCCCCGATCAGGGTGCCGTCGCGTTCGATGAGCACCGCAGTGGCTCCGGCGTGCTGCATCCGCTCGATATCGGCAGCCAGAGAGCCCGGGTCGATCCACCCGGGCCGGCCCAGACGGGCAGGAATGCCGCCGACGTGACCGGTCAGTCCGGCACCGGGGACCGCGTCGACGTCCTCGGCGGGGGTGTAGTCGTCGACGGCGGCGAGGATCGCTGCAGCGAGGGGGTGCTCACTGCGTGCCTCGAGCGCAGCGGCGACATTCAGAACGTCGGCGCGGGTGGCGCCGCCGGTGGTGGCAACGTCGATGACCTCGGGGCGGTTCCGGGTCAGGGTGCCCGTCTTGTCCAACGCGACGGTGCGGATCCGGCCCAACGCTTCGAGGGCGGCACCGCCCTTGACCAGGACGCCGAGCTTGGAGGCGGCGCCGATCGCGGCGACCACGGTCACCGGGATCGCGATGGCCAGCGCACACGGGGACGCGGCGACCAGCACGACGAGGGCGCGTTCGATCCACACCAGCGGATCACCGAATACGCTGCCGATCGCGGCGATCAACGCCGCGGCAACCATCACTCCCGGCACCAGGGGCTTGGCGATCTTGTCGGCCAGACGCTGGGCCTCGCCCTTGCGGGATTGCTCGGCCTCCACGATTTTCACGATCTTGGCCAGCGAGTTGTCCTGCGCGCCGGCGGTGACCTCGACCTCGAGCACGCCGGTGCCGTTGATCGACCCGGCGAACACCTCGGAGCCCGGTCCGGCCTCGACCGGCACCGATTCCCCGGTGATCGCGGAGGTGTCCAGGGCGGTGCGCCCGGTGCGGATGGTGCCGTCGGTGGCGAGCCGCTCCCCGGGTTTGACGATCATGATCTCCCCGAGCCCCAACTCCGCGGGGGCGACGGTCTGTTCACGGCCGCCGCGCAGGACGGTGGCAGTGTCCGGCACCAGATTCAGCAGGGCGCGCAGGCCCCGTCGGGTGCGAGTGACCGCGTACTCTTCGAGACCCTCACTGATGGCGAACAGGAACGCGAGCATCGCGGCTTCGCCGACCTCGCCGAGCAGCACGGCGCCGACGGCAGCGATCGTCATCAGGGTCCCGACCCCGATCTTGCCGCGGGCCAGCCGCTTGAGGGTCGAGGGGACGAAGGTGTAGCCGGCGACGACCAGCGCCACCGCCTCGAAGCCCGTCCCGAGAGCGTCGGGCCCACCGGTGACGCGGACGATCAGGGCCGCAATCAGCAGGACACCCGCGGCGGCGGCCGCCCGGATCTCGGTGACCTGCCACCACTTGTCGGGCTCCTGGTCGTCTTCGCCCTCGACGCGGGGTTCGTCGGGGCCGCATCCGCAGGCGTCGCTCATGCCGTCACTCCCGTGTCGGTGTCGGTGCCGTAGTTCGGGCACAGCGCGACGGCGTTGCCCGTGGCGGCCAGGAGGGTTTCGGCCGAGGCCAGCAGGTCGAGCAGTTCCAGTCGGGCCAGCGAGTAGAACACCTGCCGGCCCTGCGGGCGGCCTTGCACCAGGCCGCAGTCCCGCAGGCATGCCACGTGCGCCGACACTGTCGATTGCGCCAATCCCAGCTCGCCGACCAGGTCCGCTACTCGGGATTCCCCGGCGGCGAGGCGGCGCACGATGGCCAGGCGGGTGCCGTCGGAGAGACTGTGGAACAACGCTGCTGCAGAGTCGAGACTTTCACCGAAGCAGGTCGTCGCTCGCTCATTCATCGTCATAAAACGATGATATTGAGGAAACATGATTAATCAAGCGGAGGGAGCGGGACAACGCGCGTTCTACTCCGCCAGTGCGGACTCCGACAACGGTCGCGAATGATGACGGCTGGCGGATTCTCGGACCGGCTCGTCACGACTCAAGGGACGTTCACAGACTGGCCGGCTGGCTCCCAGCCTGGAACGGCCAACGGGTCGCATGCCAGTTCTGCCTCGCGGGAGGATCGCCTTGCTCAGACTGTCCAGGCCGGTCGCCAGGTCCTCGCACGGGAGAGCCGATCGTGTCGACGAATCGACGGCACAGCTCGTCGAGCACCTCGGTGATGGGCATGTCGGTGGTGCCGTAGCGCAACTGTCGGCTCGGCTGAAGGTCGGCGAGGGCGGCGAACTCGATCAGATTCTGCTGGGCGTGACACAGCTTCGCCGAGGCAGCGAGGACAGCAGCGTCACGCAGGTCGTATCGGCAGAACGGTCTCACACGCCCCGGACGCTGCGGATCGCGAGCATGACGCTGCGGACACTGCCACGGCGGGGCCAACGCACTCATCCACGCCGTCCCGGTCCACGGCACCTGACCGCAGCCTTCGCATGTCGACTGCAGATAGCACTGGTGGCGTACGCAGAGCGGCAGCAGCGGATTGGCCCAGCCTGCATGCCACCACGGATCGGGTTCGGCCAGGCATCGGGCGCAGAAACGCGCACCTCCCCGGTCGGGCCGAATGCGGCGATGGTGCACCAGATACCGTGCCGCGGCGGCATCGATCGGCCGACCCCACAGGGCGGCGCGCAGGTCACCGGCAGGGACACCGAGGTGAGCGGCGATCCACCGAGCGTGCAGGCTCAGGTGCTCGAGAACGAGGTGATATCCGGTCGGGCTCCGCGGCACACGGAGCTCGCGCAAAATCTGGATCGGGGTCAGTTGGTAGCGACAGCCGACGCGCATCAGCCAGCCCGGCAGATACTCGGCGGGATGTAGTTGCACGGTGATCGGCCACCGGTCGACTCTGATCGTGGCCATGGTGGTTCCCCGACCACGGACCCGGGCCGGGTGGGACGAGCCGGTATCAGCCGGTGCGGGCGGCGGATTCGCTGGCATTGTCGACGGTCGCGGTGGTAATCAACTCAGCAGTGACGGCTTCGACGCCGGTGACGATCGCGAGATACGAGATCCGGTCGAGCAGATTCGTCAACGACGCGATCCGCCCCTGGGTGCGGCGGTGCAGCAGCCGAGCATGCTCGCACAGCATCCCGTCATGGCTGCCGGCGAGGGTGAGGTGTTCTTCGGCGGTGCGCAGCAGCGCGAGCCAGCCGCGCATCCCGGTGTCGGTGTCGATGCTGAACGGGGCAACCGGGCAGCGGGTGGCGCGGCGGCTGGTCTGGGCGTAGACGGTGTGCTCGCCGAGCAGGCCTTCGTCGAAGAAGCGTTTGGCGGTCAGGTTCACCCCGACGTAGATGAAGGTGGCGGCCATGTCGTTGGCCAAACCCTTGAGATGGTTGGACACCTCGAGGCCGTTGCGGTGCCGGAAGTCGACGAAGTGCAGATCGTCGAGCACGATCAACCTGGTGCCGCAGGAGGTGACACAGTCCACCGCCAAGGCCCCGAGTTTCGAGGTGGAGGCACGGTCCACGGCCGGATGGCCGTAGAACCGCAGGATCTGCTGGTTGAGGCCTTTGAGGGTGACCCCGGCGCTGAGCGGGATGAACGCTACCGGCCATCGTTGATGCCCCTCCACCGTGAGGGGTCCGTCGCGGCGCAGAACACGGCGGTGGACGTCGCGGGCATAGCGGGTGGCGATGGTGGTCTTGCCGAGGCCGGGTTCGGCGTCGATGACCACCGAGCCGCGCAGCTTGTCGCCGTCCCGATACGCCGAGGCCATCACCTGATCGCAGATCCCGTAGGCGGCAGCGAGTTGGCTGGTCTTGATCGTCGGCAGGTTCGCGTTCCACACCATCCGGGCTTCGTTGTAGTCCTCGAGCTCCTCCTGCGACAGTCGGGACATCGCGGTGCGGGAGAGGACCTCGAACGGTTCACGCGGTGGGGCGGTGACGAAGGCGTGCCAGCCCTGTTTGCGGGAGAGCTGGTAGCGGACAGTGCCATACGTTGCCAGCCAGGTGGCCCAGGGGTTCATTCGTCGAACACCTCGAACACGTCTTCGTCGGGATGCTCCGCGTAGTACCGGTCGAATACGTCGACGTCGTCGACCACCTCCAACCGTTGAGTTCGACTGGTGGCGAGCCCGTCGAGTAGCTCGGCGACTCCCGGCACAGACGCAGTGTCACGTTCGTCGTCGATACCGGACTGCTGTCCATCGGTTTCCGGATGCGGGCGGTGAGCACTGAGTCGGCGGGCCAGGGCGCGGTCGCGGCGCGTTGCGACGTCGTCTCGGCTCCACGCGAGCAGCAGATCCCGTACCGCGGCGGCGGGATCGAAGTGGCGATGCTCGCGCACGGCGATGCGTTTGGCGTAGTCGGCGGCGTCCCTGCTGAACGGCTGGTTCAGGCAAGCGCCGTGCTCCCACACCAACTGATGCCAACGGTGGCTGTCCGGGTCCTGGAACCAGGCGTGCCGGATGTCGTGATTGTCGACGAAGATCGGCCACTTGCCGGCGTGCACACCGCCATACGGCGAACGGGTGGTGCGATACAAGGTGAGCCCGGATCCGTCGTAACGCAGTCCGTCGACCTCGACGCCGTAGTGCTGGATCGTACGCCAACGCACATCGAGGAACTCATACGCCAGATCCGGATTCGCCGGCAACAGCAGACCACCCGATTTGGCGACCCCGATCTCGAACATCTCGCTCGGCGAAAACCCCACCCGCGGCAGTTCCGGCACGCACAATCCGTCGTGGCGGGTGTGGTGATAGACCCGGCCCACCCATTCCCGGATGATCTGCTCGAGTTCGCTGGCGTAGTAGAACGCGGCGTCTTCGACGTCTTTGCCCCGTGAGTACACGTCCGGGCCCTTGTAGGCGGGCAAGTGTTGCAGCAGTGATTCGCGCAGGGTGCGGAAGAAGCGTTCGACGGTGGGTTTGTCGGTGGGCTTGTGCGGGATCGCCGGCTGAACGGTGATACCCAGTCGGGCGCAGACTCCGATCACATGAGAGGACAGGTACTGCTTGCCGTGATCGACGACGATCGCCTCGGGCAGACATGCCGGTAGATCCCCGACGCGTCGCTGGGAGATCCCGTCCGGGGACTCGGTACCGACGAGCAGGTTTCGCGGCACCCCGTGATACGGCCAGAGTTGATCCGCAGTCGGGTCGGTGTCGCGGGCGGGAGTGATGCACTGGTACAGCACATTCGCCACGTCCTGGGACCGCGTCGACAGCGGTGTCAGGCGCATTCCGAGGATGCAGCGGGTGAACAGGTCCATCGCCACGGTCAACTCCACCCCAACCCAGCGCATAGTGACCGGTTCCATCGCGAACACATCCAGCGCGGTGGTATCGAGCACCACGTACTCCCCCGGACGGGTCGCGCGCAGTCGGCCGAGGACACCGCGGGGCCGGTCCGCCACCGACCGCCGGCCTTTCGCGCTACCGAACGCGTGCCGCCCCTTCGACAATGTCTTCACCCGCCGGTATGCCGTGCTCAGGGAGGGCAACGGCACCATGCCCGGCCCGAATTCTGCTTCCAGGTCCTTGGCAACGGCATCGATGACCGCGCCGATCGTCGGGGTCGAGACGGTGACGTAGCGGTCGAGCACCCGCACACATGCTGCGTCCCACCGGTGATCGACACTGGTGGCGTAGCGGCTACGGATCCGACTGTCCGTGAGTCCGGCAACTCCTGCCGCGCGGTATCCGGCGATCCAGCGGTACAAGGTGCGCACAGAGACGTGAAGTTCCGCCGCTCTGGTGGCCAACACCGATTCGAGTTCGGCGCCGGAGACCGCAACCTCGGCGAGGAGGCCGCGGACGTGTTCGGCTCGTGTTTCCAGTTCCTGAATCTGGGTTGCGGTCAGCGAGGAGAGCACTACGGCAGCAGGGTCAGCGGAGGCGGTGTCGTCCGGCGGTGAGATCGCTGTTCCCCGTGCCGCGATCTCGGTGACCGCGACACGCTGCATCCGCTCTCCGGACCGGAGGGTGACATCGTGTCCCTGCAGCGCCACGACTTCCCATGAGCAGCCGTCGAGCCAGACCTTGATTCCTGCACGTAGTTCGACGATGTCGGTCACGGCGTGCTCCTGGCACAGGTCACCGGTGACTCTCCGGACAGCGGCACCGTCAGATCCATCGACCACAGACCGGACCACAGCTTCGCCAGCACCGCGATCCGCGAGCCGGGCCTGTTCACCGATGCGGCGAGGTCGTCGAGGGTCATCCCGGGCACTGCGACGCTGTCGAGTGCCCTCATCACCGCGGGGTCGATCCACTCGCTACGACGAGCGCCCCCAAGGATTCGAAGATTCGCCAGCACTACTGGGTCCGCGCCGGTCCACACTTCATACGACCAGCCCCGACTCGAACACAGTCGTTCGGTCCAGGCGAACACCTGCGCAACTGCGTCGCGACGGGCGAACTCGGCGGGTTTGACGTCGACGACCGTGAATCCGCCGTCTGTGCGTTGGAGCATCAGGTCGGGCGCGTGCCGACGCATAGTACTTCCGTCCGGGCCGCACAGCCACATCGGCTGTGCGGCGATCCGCACCACTTCCGGTGCGTAGTCCGCCAGCCACAACCGGTCCAGTTCGAGTCGGCTCTCGTAGAGGACGTGGCCACGGTTGGTGGCCGACCAGAACATCCCGGAATAGTGGCGCTGATGGGGGTGACTGCGGACTTTCCGTACCGGCAGGCCCAGGATCATCCGATAGGGATCTGCCGCAGCGAGGGTCGTCGCGACAGGATCACCTGATTCCTGCACGTACCTGACCTCAACCTCGCTGGTCCGGGGCACTTTTTCAGGGTCCCGCTACTGACACGAATTTGAGAAACCGACACGCCGCTGACAGGCGACTGACATGAAATTGAGAAACTGACACCGAATCCGAGAACCTACATGACACGTTCCCGTGGAACCTACAGTTCTGGGGGTTGGTCACTCCCGGTTTCTGCGGGGTCGGTGCCGATAATTGCCGTTATCGCACCGTCTCCTGCAAAACCCGTGGTGAGCGTGTTTTTCGGCGCAGAGCTGTCGGCGGAGGCCGGTAGGCTGCCGTGTCGTGCCCAGCAGTGACCCCAACCCCGCCCCGGACCGCCTTCTCACCCCCGTGGAGACCTCCCCGGCCGCGTCGACACCCACGGTGCCGGCGCTGCCGGCCGAGACCCACGCCCAGATTGCCGGCGCGGTGAACCGCTCCCGTGCGGAGTCCACCCGCCGCAACTACGCCGCGGACTGGCACCGCTTCACCGCCTGGTGCGCCGCGGAAGGACACCCACCGTTGCCGGCGCACCCGGTCACCGTCGCCGCCTACCTGCTCGCCGCGGCCGGGGTGGTCGACGAGACCGGTCGACGCACCTACTCCCCCGCCACCCTCGCCCGCTGGGTCGCCGGGATCGGCCATCACCACCGCCGCGCCGGATATCCCGCCCCGGGCACCGATGAGGTGGTCACCGCGACCCTGTCGGGGATCCGCCGCGACTACGCCACCGCCGGAGACCGGCCGCGGACCCCGCGGGCGCCGCTGCTGACCGCCGACATCGTCACCATCGTCGACAAGGCCCGGACGGACTGCGCCGGCTGGGCCGACGAGGTGCTCGAACGCCGCGACAGCGTGATCCTGCTGCTCGGCTTCGCTGGGGCGTTCCGTCGCAGCGAACTCATCGAGTTGACTTGCAGTGATGTGTCGTTGCATCGGCTGGACGGGCTGCACATCAAACTCCGCAAGTCCAAGACCGATCAGGAGGGCCGCGGCACCATCCGGGCCCTACCCTTCACCCAGGCGCACACGAGTTGTCCGCCGTGTGCGTGGATGCGGTGGGCCCAGGTCGTCGCCGCCTACGACGCCGGCGGCCGTCCCGCGGTGATCCGCCTGCTGCGCACCGCCGAACCGTTCGAGTCGCACGTCTGCCGGGGGACCCGTCCCCGCACCGTCCCCGACTCGCCGTTGTTGCGGTCGATCCGCAAGAACGGCAACCTCTCCGACACGGCGCTGTCGGGGGCGGCGGTGCACAAGGCGATCCGCCGGCGCGCCGCACTCGCCGGCTACGACCCCGAGACCGTGACGCAGTTGGGTGGGCATTCGCTGCGGGCCGGGTTCGTCACCCAGGCCTTCCGCAACGGCGCCTCCGCGCACGCGATCATGCGCCAGACCGGGCACACCACCCCGGCGATGCTCGAGGTGTATGCCCGCGAGAATGCGCCCCTGCTGGGGAACGCCGTCACCAACCTGGGGCTGTGAGCGATGCGGACTCCGCCCGCACGACACGACACGCTCCTCCCGACCGGGCCGGAGGTGGTGGTGCCGGCGCGGTATCGGCACGACTGGGCCCTGTTCGTCGACTGGTGCCTCGCGACCGACCACTTCCCCATCCCGGCGCACCCGGAAACACTGGCACTCTTCGTGCACGAACATCCCGCCGCGCTCGCGACCCAGCGCCGACGCCTGTCCGCAATCAACACTGTCCACACCCGCCACGGGTACCCCCGCCCGGCTGCACCGAGACGGTGCGCCGCCGGCTCGACACCGCCCGCGCCGACCGACTCGACCGCCTCGCCGAGCGGCTGCTGCTTCGAGCGGCCGAACTGTCGACCACCGGATGGCCCAGTGGACTGTTCGGCCGCCGCGACGCGCTGCTACTCGTCCTCACGTCCACGGGAATGAGCTTCACCGACATCACCCGGCTGCGCCGCCGGGACGTCACCGTCGACGACGGCGTGCTCATGGCCACGACCCGGGCCGGGGAACGGTTCCGGCTCGCACCGGATCCCGGCACCGGGGACAACCCGACCCTCGCGGTGTATCGGCGGTGGGCGAACATCCAGGCCTTTCTCGACCAGAATCCCGGTACGCATCTGCTGCGCCAGCACCTCGCCGATCCGGCCGAGATCCTCACCGATCCGCTCGATGCGACACAGGCCCGCCAGCCGCTGCTGTGTCCGATCGACCGCTGGGGACACCTCCCCTTTGCGCAGGCGATGACCCCGCAATCGGTGTCGACACTGGTGCAGACGCACCTGTCCGGCCGCGCCCCGATCCGTAGGGCCGTGCCAGTGGACATGCCGGACAAGGCCGATGTCTGGGTCGAACCCGAGATCGACCTCGACCGGTCCTACTACGACCGCGGCATCGCTGCCCGCCGCCGCGACCACCAGGACCTCGAGGACCTCGCCGGCGTTTTCGACGTGATCGAGCAGCGCGCCGACGCCTTGTTCGACGAGCTGCTTGCCGTGCTGGACGGACTGTGACCGCACCGGTCACCCATGCCGGAGCCCGCAAGCGCGGCCAGCACAGTGACGTCGGGGCGTGCACGCCATGCACGCACCGCATGCACATCACCTCGGACCCGATACGCGGTCCACCCGGCAGCCGTCGGCATCTCCGAGCAAACATGTCCGAGCTCGGACCGAAGTCCGTCCGTGCCCTCGCGTCCGTCCCCTCGTGGGTCACGTCCGTGGCCGTCATGGCGTGCCGCTCAGCTCGGGGATCCGTCGAACGGACGGGTCGGGGCGGGTGCAATGCTCGAGGCATGGCAGAGCTCGAACCCACGGACTACGCCGCGACGCTCGAGGAACTCAAGCGCCGCGTCCACCAGGCGCGGTATCAGGCGCAGCGGAAGGTGAACACCGAGCTGATTCGCCTCTACTGGCAGATCGGTCGCACGATCTTGGAGCGCCAACAGACCGAGCGGTGGGGAAGCAAGGTGCTCTCCCGTCTCGCCACGGACCTACGCGCCGAGTTCCCCACCATGAAGGGCTTCTCACGAGCGAACCTGTTCTACATGCGCCGCTTCGCCGAGGCATGGCCCGACGAAGAAGCAATCGTCCAACGACCCGTTGGACAATTGCCGTGGGGTCACATCGCCGAACTTCTCGACAAGCTCGACAACCAGGACCTGCGTGAGTGGTACGCCGCCCGGGACGTCGAACACGGGTGGTCACGCTCCGTGCTCGCTCATCAGATCACCACCCGCCTCCACGACCGTCAGGGGGCTGCGCCCTCGAACTTCGGCTCCGCGCTCGAACAGCGCGACTCCGAACTGGCGCAGCAGCTCACCAAGGATCCGTTCGCGCTGGAATTCCTTGCAATCGACAGCGATGCGAGCGAGCGGGAACTCGAGGAGCGTCTGGTCGCGCGGATCATCGACACGCTGCGCGAGCTGGGTCGGGGATTCGCATTCGTCGGCCGGCAGGTGCATTTCGACGTCGACGGGGACGACTTCTACGTCGACCTGCTGTTCTTCCACGTCGAGCAGTTGCGCTACGTGGTCATCGAGCTCAAGACAACGAAGTTCGACCCGCGTGATGCCGGGCAACTCGGCTTCTACGTTGCTCTGGTCGAGGATCGACTGCGGATCCACGACAAACACCAGCCGACGGTGGGCATGCTCCTCGTGGCCGAGAAGAACGACACTGTGGTCCGATACGCCCTCGCCGGCACCCGGCACCCTGTCGCCGTCTCCCGATACGACCTGACAGCATCCGCCCAAGCCGCTCTCCCCGCCGAAGAAGCCCTCACCCGTGTCGCCCTCGAGGTCACCGCCGACACCGTCGGCGAAGTTGCCACGAGGCACGTGCCGCACACTGAGCACCGCCCGTAGGGCATCCTGTCCACCAGCCGAGGCGTGTGAGAGCTGGGAGCTGCGCCCCAGATCATGGCCCACGGTGGAGCATCGGGCATACCCGCCGAGGATTTCGGTCGCCAGGCGATGGCCTCCGGTGCCGCAGCCGGCGATGCGATAGTCCGTCATAGGCAGGCCATGCCGGACCGACATGCAGGACGGTTAACCAGCACTGCCCGCGAGGTGGTGACCAGCGGCGGCATTCGAAGGACGGACCGGTTTCGGGTGTGCTGTTTGAGGATGGTCAAAACGCACACCCGAACCCGCAGGAAGCAACTGAGGGCGTGATTGAAGAATCGGGCGGACGTCGAACACAACTACAGGGCATGGTTCGACTACGTCGGTTGAACTCGAGATCATCCGGGAAGGGTAGGCCGGATCTACCACCGCGCTCGTCACGACGGATTGTGCGTACCGGAACTGCTGCGGGTGGGGTTCGCGTCCGGGCCTGGGTGAGGCATTGTTGATGCGGCGCTAATGGGACAGTCGGTTATTGAAACTCCCCGAATGCTGGGTATCGGTGTTCATCGATGAGGCCAGCTGGGATTGGTCTTCGGGGCTTCGCTGTTTCTATCGCACGGACAACGCGTTGATCAGGGCATCGTTCAACTCTGCGGCAGGGCTCATCGGCATGGTGTGATGGGTTGCCCCTTCTACGGCGATTGGATGCAGCCGCGGGAGCGCCCCTGCGATGTCCGCGGCGAGCTGTCCAGCGTCATGTACTTTGCTGTCGGCCGCGAGGATCACCGTCGTGTCGACGGCTAGTTCCTCGAGTGCATTTCGCTTGGGACGCTTGGGCACAATGGTTTTCGACTTCGGGAAGTACGCCGCCCCTCGGGCGAGCAGGTCGAGCCAGTCTTCGTCGATGTCCTGTCCGCCGGTCTCCCAGCGAATGAAGTCACGTTCGCGCTTCTCGTTGGGACGTAGCAGCAGTGGTACGGCGTGGGCAAGGTAGGAGGCCCGCATTCCGGCGAAGCACGAATTGGGGTCGAGCAGCACCAGGTTCCGGACTCGGCCCGGTTCGCGCAGTGCGTAGGCGAGCGCGATCATCGCGCCGTACGAGTGCCCGATGAGACCGAAGTCGGTCAGGCCGGCATCCTCGGTGACGGCGTTGAGCCAGGACATCAGGTCGTCGATCGACCGAATACGTTTGCCGTCGGCGATGCTTCGTCCGGCATCGCCGAGCAGATCGACTGCGTAGACCCGGAATCGATCCGCGAGAGCCGCCACGTTCTCGAACCACACAGTGGACGTCGCCCCCGCGCCCGGCAGAAGGACTACTGGTGGGGCGTCGAGCGGTCCGCATACGTTCACCCGGGTGGTCCCGTACTGCGACGTGAGATCGACACAGGTGACGTCGACCGGCCACTTCTCGAGCACGCGATCATAGGCACGGTAGAAGGCAACACCTTCGGCCGTGGTCGTGAAATCGATAGTCGGCAGCGGGGGCATCCGGACTCCTCGGTGATTAGCTCGATATATCGAGATACTTCGGCTGTCGAGATAGTAGATTGTCAGGGCAATGTTGTCGACCACGGGAGAGTGCGATGGGTGCCGGGCGCGAGCCTGTCGAAGACCCACTGGACACGGTGCATCGACTACGTGCGCTGGTGGTCGAGTTGCACCTGCTCGGTGCGGAATTCGCTCGAACGCACGGCCTGCACGCCACCGATCTTCGGGCATTGATCTGTCTACTCGACGCGGAGCGCAGCGGCCGCGAGGCGACCCCGACGTGGTTGCGGGAACAGCTTCACCTCAACTCCGCGTCGGTGACCGCGCTGATCGATCGCATGGAGAGGTCCGGGCACGTACGCCGGCAGCGAGACGATCGGGACCGCCGAAGAGTCCTGATCCACGTCACCCCCGAAGCCGTGCAGCTGGGCCAATCGTTCTTCGGTCCGGTGATCGCGAACGCGACAACCGCCATCGGCACGTACAGCGCAGGGCAGTTGCAGACGATCGACAGCTTCCTGGCTGACATGCACCGGGCCATCGACGACGCGCGAACGAGTCCGGGCGACCAGGCCGCCGTCGCCCAGATGCAGCGCGTCCGAGACTGACCCCGAGTAGAAGCCGGTTCAGACGTGGTCCGGGCACCGCAGTGTCGGTTTCGTATGCCATCCTGACTCGGTGAGCCATCGCCGGGCCGGCCCGGGCAGCCCGTCGGTGGCGGTCGATGCCTCGGACCGTGCCGATACGGCGTCGGTCTTCTTCAGGTGCCTGTAGAGGGTGGTGCGGTTCACCCCGAGCAGGCCGGCGATCTGGGCGACGGTGTGCTCGCCGCCGTCGTAGAGGCGTCGACCTGCTCGGCGGTGAGCTTCGAGGGCTGGCCGCCCTTGCGGCCTCGTGCTCGCGCGGCGGCCAGTCCGTCGCGGGTGTTGGCCACCATCAAGGGGTTCCGGTAGCAATCGCGAAAAAACGGCAGATTACCAGGTCGGGGCTACCTCAACCACCGACGCCGGGAGCCATGCACGGATGCACTGACCTGCATATCCGCCCATAATTTCGCCTTTACTACTGGAACCCCATATTCGAACCAGAACGAACTCGATACCGGGCGCGGAATGGAAACCCGATCGAGTAAAACTCCTGAGGAACTCTTCGGACGCTGCAGCCTCGACGCCAAGGCGATCACCCGTGGTCGCCACACACCAAGGTCGTCCCGGTGGTATCCCACCCCCGCTTTTCGAGCCACCGCAGAACTTCGGCAGGAAACTCCCCGTCGACGGCGTTGCCGGTGATCAACGGTCCGGTCCCGCAACGCTCGCAGCCAGCCTCGGCGATCTCGACATCGTGCGGTTGGCACTGCGCGCAGTGTCGCTGCTCGCGCACCTGCCCGTCATCTTCGACGTGCAACCAGACGGTGTCGAGGTCGTCGAGGTGCGGGATCATCTCCCGTCGCGTCGACGGGCGGTATCCGCAGGTCGGGCACTCGAGACGGTCCTCCGGCCGGGTAGCCGTGTCGGGCACCGTCGCAGCGGTCGAAGCGGGCACGGGTTGCGGCGGAGCCGCAGCGGTGACCGGATCCGCTGGCCGCGGCGGGAGATGCCGGTACAGCGTCGAACGGGTCAACTTGGTTTTGGCGACGATCTCGGCGATGGTGGCGCCGCCGTCCCGCAATGCGGTGGCGTGCGCGATCTGAGATTCGGACACCACCGATGGCCGGCCGATCCGGCGGCCTTTCGCCGTCGCCACCGCACGGGCATGCGCTGCCCGCTCGAGGGAATAGGTGCGTTCCATCTGTCCGAACAACGCCAGCAGCACTACCGCGAGCTGCGCCATCGGATCGCCCGGGTTCGATGAGTCGATCTGGATCGGATCCGCGAGGTTCCGGACTCCGACACCACGTTCGTGTAGGTCATGGATCAAGTTCAGGGTGTCCCGCACGGTGCGGCCCAGTCGGTCGAGGGTGTGCACGACGATGACGTCGCCTCGGCGCGTGTACTGGATCAGCGCCGTCAACCCAGGGCGGTCGGTGGTGGCCCCGGACTTCTTGTCGACGTAGATGCGCCCCGGGTCGACCCCCGCCGCGGTGAGTGCGTCGATCTGCCGGTCGAGGTCCTGCTTGGTCGTCGACACCCGTGCGTACCCGAGATCCATGCGCCGGAGCGTACTGAAAGTTGTATCCGCATGGATGTTTCGACACGCAGTTCAGGAATTAACTTATGGGACGTCCCAGGTAGGCTATTTCTCGAGTTCATCACGCATGAGCAGAGCGTCTCAATACTAAGGAAGTGAGACGCCCAGGTTCGGTGGGCGACACGGATATGACAGTGCTCGCGCGAACCTGTTCGTGGTTGAGGTCGGCGCATTTTCTGCGCATGACGACCGATGGACTCACGCGCTGTGCAACCGGCGGGCGGCTGCTGCGTACTTGTTGCTCAAGTCATTGTCGACCTTGGCGATGTACTCAGCCGACTTCTGGGTTGGATTGACCGCTCGTTCGCTCGTGTGAAACGTCGGGTATAAGGAGATGCCGGCCACACATGCAGGGTCGATCTCCTCCAGGACATGCCAAATACGTTTGGCGACGGTGCCGTTGAGGATCACGACCTCCATATTTGGGATCAGCGTGAGGAATCCGCGCAGCGCCTCGGCCGCCTCGCGGTCCGACCGGTCGGTCTGGGGGTGCGGTTTCCGCCACGGGTAGGCGTTCCATGACACGATCTCCGAAATGCGGATGCCAGCTTCGTCCAAGAAGAACTTCTGCCGAGCGGCCGAGAGGTCGACGTTCTCGAGGCAGATCATGCCGGATCCGTCGGCGTTGGCCGGGTCGGTCTTCGGGCCCGGGTCTTGCATGAGAGTGAGCAACCGCGCGTTGACGCCGCCGTAGTTCGGCGCGACATACGGAATGGACACGCGACGCTCGGCCCGCAACTTGTCGACGTACTCGTTGATCGGCCGGACGCTCGGGTCGTACCGCCTCCTGTATAGATCGTCGCGATAGGCCTTGTCACGGCACCGCTGCCTCACAAGTGCTTCCTCAGATGTTGCGGCGGTCGGCGCTGTCCCCTTCTTATCCTGAATACACCGATCCGGTAGCGATCCAACGCGCGTCGTAGACACGAAATGCCCTGCCGTAGTGAAAGAATGAGATTTCTTGAGGATCACATTCGGCCACAACGAAGGGCATCTCGCAAATGCAACTCTCTCACACCCGACCCGTCACCGCCGCAAGATTCGACGATCCGAACCTCGTGTCGACCGCCGGACTGGTCCCAATCATGGCCCTGGCTCACGACAATGGCCTGCTCAGCCTCGCGGACGAGCATCTGAGCGTCCCCACCGACAAGGGCGCCCACGCCGGCCACAAGATCGGATCACTCGTCGCGGGGATGGTCGCCGGCGCCGACAGCATCACCGATATGGCGCTGGTGCGGCACGGAGCGATGGGCACGCTCTTCGACCGCCCATACGCACCGTCGACGTTGGGATCGTTCCTACGCACATTCTCCTTCGGCCACGTCCGCCAACTCGATGCCGTCGCCTCCCGATTCCTGCGCGGCCTGGCCTCTCACACTCCACTGGTGGCGGGCATCGACACCGGGCGGGTGCTGGTCGATATCGACGATTCGATCATCGAAGTGCACGGCCACAGTAAACAAGGCTCCGGATACGGCTACTCCGGGGTCCGCGGACTGAACGCGCTGATCACCACGGTCACCACCGGCACCGCAGCACCGGTGATCGTCGGGCAACGCCTACGCAAAGGCGCATGCGGATCTGCCCGCGGAGCTGGCCGGATGGTCGCCGACACCCTGACCACCGCCCGGCACCTGCGCCGGGCGGCGACCGACCCAGCAGCGCGCACTACACCGGTAGCGGTACCGAAACCGCTGGTACGGGCGGATTCGGCGTTCTACGGATATCCCACCGTCGGGGCCGCGCTCCGTGGCGGGGCCGACGTGTCGGTCACCGTCCGCCTGACCTCGACCATCAAGACCGCGATCTCCTCGATCAGCGACAACGCGTGGACACCGATCGAGTACACCAACGCGGTCTACGATCACGACACCGAGCACTGGATCTCGAACGCCGAGGTCGCCGAGATCCCGTTCACCGCGTTCGCCTCCCAGAAGAAGGCACACCGGATTCCGGGACGGTTGGTGGTGCGCCGCATCCCCGACCTGCGACCGACCAAGGACCAGGGCCAAGGCACGTTGTTCGACATCTGGCGGTTCCATGCCTTCTTCACCACCACCGACCCTGCCGATCTCGATACCGTCGCCGCCGACAAGCTCCACCGGCACCATGCGATCATCGAGCAGGTCCATGCGGATCTGAAGAACTCCGCGCTCGCTCATCTACCGTCGAGTCGGTTCACCGCGAACGCTGCGTGGCTGGTCTGCGCGGTGATGGCCTTCAATCTCACCCGCGCCGCTGCCACTCTCACCGGCGACCCGGCATTGGTCAAGGCAACCACCGGCACCATCCGGCGGACCATCGTCTCGGTTCCCGCACGCATCGCCTCTTCCGCACGCCGGTTGACGCTGCACCTACCGCAGCGATGGCCGTGGGAGACGGCGTGGAACACCCTGTTCGACACGGTGTTCGGACGGAACCAGCCGATCATCGGCTAACAGCGGCTCGCCTGACCGCCCACGACACGAAAGACCCAGTGGAACAACCTGACACGAGAGGTCGGACGATCAATCACGCCAGCAGACCGATCTTTACCGCACAACCACACTCACAGCAACGCGCTCAGCTGATCGGTGCATCCAGGCTAAACGGTCGGTAGACTCCGGCCCGTGGCCGCTTACATCCGCAAAGTCCGGACCGCCTCGGGAGCAACCGCGGTGCAGATCGCAGCCAAACAAGGCCGCCGAGACAAAGTGCTCGAGCACCTCGGCTCCGCCCACACCGACAGTGAACTCGCCGCCCTCCTCGAAACAGCCCGCGAAAAACTGCTCGCCGGCCAGCAACAACTCGACCTGGACCTCGGCACGAACACCGGCGGAGCATCGATGATCACCGGCAAACGGTCCCGTTGGCTGATCGAGGTCATCGACACCGCGTGGCGGCGCCTCGGGTTCGACGTGATCGACAACGAGGCATTCTTCCAGCTGGTGGCAGCCCGCATCGTCGAGGCGACCTCCGTCGCCGACACGGGCAGAGTGCTCGGCGAGATCGGCATCGCCCCCGCACACCGCAACACATTCGTGCGGACTCTGCGGCGCTGCACCGCCCACGGCTACCGCGACCACGTCGCGCAACGCTGCTTCGAACACGCCGCCGCCGCTGGAGATCTGAACCTTTTGCTCTACGACGTCACCACCTTGTACTTCGAGGCCGAGAAAGAAGACGACCTGCGCAAGGTCGGGTTCTCGAAAGAGCGTCGAGTCGATCCGCAGATCGTGGTCGGACTCCTCGTCGACCGCAACGGATTCCCTTTGGAAATAGGATGTTTCGAAGGAAACCACGCTGAGACCCACACGATTGTGCCGATCGTGCGCCAGTTCCAGAAGCGTCACGACATCGAGGGCGTGGAGATGGTCATCGCCGCCGATGCCGGCATGTTGTCGGCGGCGAACCTGAAAGACCTCGACGCTGCCGGACTGAAGTTCATCGTCGGGTCACGGGTGATGAAAGCACCGTCGGATCTGGCCAGTCATTTCCACTGGAACGGCGACGTGTTCACCGACGGGCAGGTCATCGACACGGTCACCCCACGGCACGCGAAGAGCGTGGTCAACGACATCGCACGCCGCGCTGAACCGGTGTGGGAGCCTGCCGACACGTCGGCGTGGCGGGCGATCTGGGCGTACTCGACCAAGCGCGCCGTACGGGACAACCAGACACTCAACGCTCAGGAGGAACGAGCGAAGTCCGTCATCGACGGCACCCGCGCTGCCCGATCGCCGCGATTCGTTAAGACCACCACGAAGGGCAAGACTCTCGATACCGACGGTATCGCCAGGGCTCGTTCCCTCGTCGGACTCAAAGGTTACGTATCGAATGTTCCTGTATCACTGATGAATCCGCGGGAAGTGATGACGAAGTATCACGATCTGTGGCAGGTCGAACAGTCATTTCGGATGTCGAAGACCGATCTGCGGGCGAGACCGATCTTCAGTCACAAGCGAGATTCGATCGAGGCGCACTTGACCATCGTGTTCGCCGCGTTGGCGATTTCGCGGTACCTGCAGGCCGAGACCGGGATGTCGATCCGGAAGATCGTGCGTAGCCTGCGTCCGCTGCAGGAAATCACTGTCACGATCGCCGGCCACGAGCACACCGCCCTCGATCCACTCACCGACGACGCCGCGAGCATCCTCGATTCCCTCGAAATCCCGAATCCCCGGTCGGGGTTGGCACACTAAACTGGTGCAACTCAGGTCAGAACTTGTGGATCCTGGGAGGGCGCGCCTTCCCGGATGATGATCTACGAAGTCACAGGATTCTGATCAAGACCAGCGCGCCAGCGCTGGCGGGAAGGCAGGCGACCCGAGGGCCCGGCGCGGTGTCCGGAACCGGTTGGAGGTGATCCTGTCGATCGCGTTGGCTGCGGTGTGCGCCGGCGCCCCCGCCCACTCGTTCACCGCGGTCGCCGAATGGGTGCACGACGCCCCCGTCGACGCCCACGAAAGGTTGGGGGTCGTGGGGCGGCCGCCGTCGGAAGCGACGATCCGCCGCGCCCTCGGACGTGTCGACACCGCAGTGTTGGGCCAGGTCATCGGGGTGTGGGCGTGGTTGCGGAGTCGGGTGGTCGACGGCCGCCGAGTGATCGCCGTCGACGGGAAGACGTTGCGGGGCGCGAAGGACGCGGCCGGGCACCTGACGCATCTACTCGCCGCCCTCGACCAGCACAGTGGGGTCGTCCTCGGGCAGGTCGAGGTCGGGGCGAAGACCAACAAGATCCCGCTGACCGTCGACCTGCTCGATCTCGCCGATGTGGTCGAGTAATGGGGACAAGATCCCGCCCTGTGGTGTACCCGAGACAGTGTCGCGCAGCAGTCCCTCACCAGTATTCCCGCGTGCAGGAACCCCTTGATCAGGGCCAGGACCCGCTTGTCGGTGACGCGTTCACGCACCCGGTCCAGCAGGACCCGGTGTGAGATCTCGTCGAAACAGGCGGCGATGTCGGCCTCGAACACCCAGTGATAGCCCTGCCGGGCGTGGTGCACGATGTCCTCGATCGCGTCCTGAGCGCGTCGTCCGGTCCGGAACCCGTAACTCGACGAAATGAATCCACTCTGTCCCAGGTGTCCCGATCGTGCGCTACCCTCCGGTGAAACTTGTTTCAGTTCTGAAGGGGACGACATGGCACCGGCACCCGATTCGATCCGCTCCACCGTCGAGAACTACGTACGTTCGGTCGCGAAGGGAACCACCGACGAGATCCTGGCGCTGTATGCGCCGGGAGCGACCGTCGAGGACCCCGTGGGAACACCGGTCCGCACCACCGACGAGGAACTCCGCGAGTTCTACTCGGTGCTCGAGTCGCTCGACCAGACGGGTGAGGTGATCACCGTGAAGATCGCCGGAAACACGGCCGCCTTCCTGTTCCGGCTGGTCACGCACCTCGGGGAGCAGGACATCGTCATGGAGGTCATCGACGTGATGACGTTCGACGACGACGCCCGGATCACCGGCATGAAGGCGTACTGGAACCAGGAGGACATGCAGACGGTACCGGCGGGCTGATGGAGACGCGCCGCATCGACGTCGACGGTTTCACGTGGAACATCCACGATGCGGGATCGGGACCTGCCGTCGTGTGCTGCCACGGTTTCCCCGGGCTCGGCTACAGCTACCGTCACCAGACCCCGCCGCTCGTCGACGGTGGATACCGGGTGGTCGCACCCGACATGCCGGGCTACGGTCACACCGACCGCCCCCGCGCGGTCGAGGAATACACCGACGTAGCGGTCGCGGATAGACTTGTGGGCCTGCTCGATGCCCTGGACATCGACGAGGCGGTCCTCGTCGGACACGATTTCGGGGCGCCCGCCGTGTGGACCACCGCGTTGCGGCACCCCGAGCGGGTCGCGGGTGTCGTCCTGCTGTCGGTGCCCTACAACGCCGACCGCAGCCCGGTGCGTCCCAGCGAGGCGTTCGCGGCGATGGCGCGCCGTCACTTCCTGCACCTGCACTATTTCCAGGAAGTCGGTGTCGCCGAGGCGGAACTCGATCCGCGGGCCGGCGAGTTCCTGCGCAGACTGTTCTTCGCGTTGTCCGGTGGCTACCGCTACCTGGACATCTGGACGCACCCCTCGGAAGGCAACGGTTACCTCGACGTCCTCCCCGAGGCCCCGGACCTGCCGTGGCGTTGGCTCACCGAGGCGGAACACGCGCACTACGCGGACGAATTCGCCCGCACCGGATTCGGTGGCGGCCTGTCGTGGTACCGGGCGTACGACGCCAACTGGTCCGCGTCGCGCGACTACGACGGTGTCTCGCTGGGGGTACCCACGCTGTTCATCGCGGGGGCACAGGACCCCGTCGTCGCCATGATGGGGTCGGGCGCGCTCGACCGGATGCGGCAGTCGGTTCCGGACCTGCGAGGCGTCCACCTCCTCGAAGGAGCCGGGCATTTCGTGCAGATGGAACGCCGATACGAGGTCAACAGGCTCATCCTCGGGTTCCTGTCGACGTTGTATCGGCGCAAACGATCCGAATAACCGGTCGCGACGCGCACTCCGCCATACGATGGCGGGCGTGGCCACCGACACCGCAAGACGCGGATTCGGAACGGTGCTCGTGCTGGTCGCGCTCGCGACGGGGGCATGCACGTCGGGAGGTGCTCGCAGCGCCGAACCCGTCCGCCTCGACGTCGCGACCGCGCAGGGCGACCACCCCTGGACCGGACTGTTGCTGCCGGCCCAGGTACCCGTCGCGGTCCCCGCACCGCCCGCGGACGCCGTCGGCGATGCGGGTGATCCTGTCGGCGCCGTCGGAACGCCGGCCGTGTCCGGAAACCGGACGGCGCTCTACGGGGGCAGCCTCGACCGTGAACTCTGCGACCGCAACGAACTCGTCGCGACCCTCGAGGACGATCCGGCCAAGGCGGCCGCGTGGATGGGGGTCGTCGGAACCAACGACATTCCCGCCTACACGCGGTCGCTCACCCCGGTCCTGCTCCGGGCCGACACCCGGGTGACCCGCTACGACTACGAGGACGGTGCGGCACGCCCGGTACAGGCCGTACTCGAGACCGGCACCGTCGTCCTCGTCGACGATCGCGGTGTCCCCCGTGTGCGGTGCGCGCGCGGTAACCCGCTGTCGACGCCGGTGCTCGCGGCGTCTCCCGAGTTCGAGGGCACCGAATGGCCCGACCTCGACACGGAACGGCTGTTCGTGGTGCAACCCGCACCCGAACCGATGGGTGAACTGACCGTCGTCGACATCACCACCGGCAACCTGCTGCCCGTTCCGATCGGTGCCGGGTTGCCGGCTCCCCCCGTCCCGGATCCCGAACCGGCCCCGACGCCGGAACAGGTCGCGACACAAGCGGCGCAACCCGAGCCAGAGCCCGCACCGGCACGGCGCAACAACACGCCCGCACCGGCACCCGCACCGGCACCCGCACCGAACCCCGAGCCGCCACCGCCCCCGCCACCGCCCGCCCCGGAACCCCCGCCTGCTCCGGCACCGCCGCCGGAACCGGTTCCGGCTCCGGTACCGCCTGCGCCCGCGCCCGTACCGGCGCCGGCACCTCCACCGCAGATTCGGATCGAGATTCCCGGAGGTCCGCCGGTCGTCATCCCGATCCCGTTCTGACCGGAGTCGTCAGCCGCGAGGTCGAACCACGATCTCGGTGGGATGTGCATCCGCCGGGGTCTCGATGGCCTGTCGCACCGCCCGGGCCACCGTCGACGCCCTCAGGAAGCGGGTGGCGTCGTACTCGGCGCCCTCGGTCGCGACGATCGCACGTTGCATGTCGGTGTCGATACGACCCGGATGCACCGACGTCACACGCAGGTCCGGCTCCTCCTGGCGAAGCGCGTCCCCGAATGCACGCAACGCGAACTTGCTCGCCGCGTACGAACCCCACCCAGGATTCGCACGCAGACCCGCGCCGGAGTTGATCAGCACGACGTGTCCGCGTGCGGCCCGCAACATCGGCAGCAGCAGCCGCGTCGCCGCGACCACCGAGAACACATTGGCCTCCATCGCGCGCCGCCACTGGTCGACGTCCGACTCCGCGACGGTACCGAGTTCGGCGACACCGGCATTGTGGACGAGCACGTCCAACCGGCCCATCCCCCGCTCTCGGAGTCCGTCGACGGCGCGCGCGAGCGCGTCGTGGTCGAGCAGATCCACCGGCCACGGCGTCGCCCCGGGTAGTTCGTCGAGGATCGACGTCAGCGACTCGGGTCGCCGCGCGCCGAGAAGCAGGTCGTGTGTGGGGGCGAGTTCGCGTGCGATCGCGGCGCCGAGTCCGCGGCTCGCTCCGGTGACGAGAGCTGTCGGTCGCATGCCGTCGACCCTATCCCCACCCGCGTCCGAGTCACCCGAGTGTGGGCCACCCGAGTGTGGGCCACCCGAGTGTGAGCGAATGTGTCGCCCGATCGAATGAGGAGGCTGGACGATACATTCGCTCGATCCGCCGGAGGCGGAACGGCCACGACGGCCACAATGGAGGCAGCGGACTCGCGAGAGGAGTTGCCCGTGGAACACGTCGACGTGCTGATCGTCGGTGCCGGACTGTCGGGGATCGACGCGGCATACCGGCTGCAGACGCGGTGCCCCGACCGGACGTACGCGATCCTCGAGGCACGTGACGCGATCGGCGGCACCTGGGATCTGTTCCGGTACCCGGGCGTGCGGTCGGACAGCGACATGTTCACACTCGGGTTCCCGTTCCGACCGTGGCGCGGTGACACCTCGATCGCCGACGGCGGCGACATCCTGCAGTATCTGCGCGACACCGCCGCGGAGTTCGGGATCGACCGGCGGATCCGGTTCGGGCACGAGGTGGTGGAGGCCTCCTGGGATTCGTCGAGTGCGCGGTGGACGGTACGGTCGGTCGCCGACGGGGTGAGCGTCGAGACGAACTGCTCGTTCCTGTACCTGTGCAGCGGATACTACGATTACGAATCCGGTCACCGGCCGGACATTCCCGGGCTCGGCGACTTCGCGGGGACCGTCGTGCATCCCCAGTTCTGGCCCGAGGAACTCGACTGCGACGGCCGGAAGGTCGTGGTGATCGGCAGCGGCGCCACCGCGATCACGCTCGTTCCGGCGCTCGCCGAGAAGGCCGAGCACGTCACGATGCTGCAGCGCTCCCCGTCGTACATCATGTCGCTGCCGGCACACGATCCGTTCGCGCGGTCGGTCGGGAGGGCGCTGCCCGACACGGTCGCGCAACGGCTGGTCCGGGTCAAGAACATCATCGCGAATCTCGGCTTCTACCAACTGTGCCGGCACGCGCCGTTCGTCGCGACACGGTTCCTGCGGTGGGTGGCCACCCGGAACCTGCACGAACCGTCCCTGGTGGATCCGCATTTCACCCCGACGTACCGGCCGTGGGATCAGCGACTGTGTCTCGTCCCCGACGCCGACCTGTTCCGCACGTTGAACTCGGGCCGCGCGACGGTGGTCACCGACCGCATCGACACGGTCACGGAGAAGAGCATCCGTCTCGCATCGGGCGCGGAACTCGACGCGGACGTCATCGTCACCGCGACCGGACTGAAGTTGCTGCCGGCGGGCGGGATCGCGGTGACCGTCGACGGGGAGCGGGTCGATCCCGCCGGCACGTACATCTATCGGGGGACGATGCTCGGCGGCGTCCCGAACCTCGCGTTGTGCCTCGGTTACACGAACGCGTCGTGGACCCTCCGCGCCGACCTGGCCTCACTGTTCGTCTGTCGTCTGCTGAACCACATGGGCCGGAACGGTTTCCGCATCGCCACGCCGGACCGCCATCGCGATCCGCGACCGAAACCGCTGCTCGGGTTGACGTCCGGTTACGTGACCCGCGCCGCAGCGATCCTGCCGAAGCAGGGGTCGCGTAGTCCGTGGCGGATGCGACAGAACTATCTGCTCGATCTACCGGAGATGCGGTTCGGTCGGCTCGACGACCACATGACGTACTCCTGATCGCATCAAGGCTTTTCGATGTGCCCGTCGGGGTACCGGGCGAAGCGCCCGGCGTCGACGGAATGGACGGGCCCGTCGTCGTCCCACGGCCAGCCGCCGAATCCGGTGCGACGGTAGTCGGCGAACGCCTGCCGCACGCCTGCCTCGTCGGTGAGGACGAACGGACCGTAGGACACGACGGGTTCGCGGATCGGCCTGCCCTGCAGCAGAAGAATGCGGGTGGTGTCGGCACCACCGGTCACGGGCAGCGGCATCGACGCATCGACGACCGCACCGTGGCCGGCAGTCACCGGCCGACCACCGATGGTCACGGGCGCACCGTCGTACACGTAGAGCACCCGTTGTGTGTCGGCGCCCGCGGCGGGCGGAATCTCCCATCGCGCACCGGCCGACAGGTCGATGCTCCAGATCGCGACGTCCGTGTCGGGTCGCGACGCCCACGAATCCGGTGGTGGCGGAGGCGCCGTCGTGCCGCCGAGCGTTCCGGCGAGCACGCGGACGGACGCGGTGCGCCCGGCGTCGTCGTCGAACGTGACGGTGGGGGTGTCGCCGTCACCGAAACGCGCCGAGGCGCCCACGGAGTCGGAATGATCGACGAAGCCGGATCGCACGAAGGTCACCGTCTCGAAGCCGCGGTACGGGTGTCCGGGGAAACCCGGAACCACCGTGCCGTGGTACATGTTCCAGCCCGCGGGGTTGCCGAAGTCCTGGCCGAGGGGGCGGCCGTCGAGCGGTGCGTCCGGGCCCATGGCGCCGTTGCCGGCAGGGTAGTCGTCGACGTGGTGGGCGACGAACAGGAACGGATCGATGGTCTGCCAGGGCGAGCCGAGCTCGAACACCTGCAGGACCGGGGAGCCCGCGGAAGTCATGGCGTGGTCGACACCGCGGCACACGGCGTTGTTCCCGGTCGGTGCGGCACCTCGTCGTCGTCGAGGATCCTCGCGCCACCCGCGAACGCCGTGACCTGGGCGTCGCGTCGGAGCTGCGCGGGAACCGCGCCGCCGAGCAGGTCGTGGACCAACGACGCGGAATCGCCGAGCGGGGCATCGCTTCCGGCGATCACGATGTTGCCGTAGCGGCGCCCCTTGAGCATCGCCGGGTCGGCGATGATCGCGGTGTGTGCGAACACCGAACCGATGGTCGCGGCCTCCCGCTTCGCGGTGGTCAGGTCACGGGTGTCGCCACAGTTGACGACGTAGATGCCGCCCGGCGCCAGCACCCGGTGGGCGTGTCGGGTGAACTGTTCGGTGGTCAGTGCGACGGGGGTACGGTTGATCGCGAACACGTCGCGGACGATCACGTCCCGAGAGGCGTCCGTGAGGGTCGTGAGCACCGCACGTGCCTCCCCCGCCCGGATGCGCAGCAGCGGAGCGCGAGGCAGATCGAACCAGTCGCGGACGAGTTCGGCGAGACGACCGTCGATCTCCACGACGACCTGCCGCGCATCGGGGTAGACCGCGGCGAACCACCGAGCCATCGTGCATGCCCCACCACCGAGGTGCAGGACGCGGATCCGCTGGTCGCGAGGGTGGCGGTCGCCGACGAGCATCGCGATCCACCGCATGTACTCGAACTCGAGCAGGGTCGGATCGTCCAGATCGATGTGTGAGCTGGGTACGCCGTTGACCTCGAGGATCCAACCGTCGGGCCGGTACCGGTCCTTGATCAGCTCACATGTTCCCGTGTCGATGTCGTACCGACCTTCGATCGGACCGCGACCCGCAGTGCCGTCCGGCACCGACGCGGCCCGGCCACTCCGTTGCCTGCCCATGCCGACCAGTCTATTCGCGTCCGCCGGGGGCCTCGCGTGGCACCGGTGTCGGAACGTGTTCGGGTTGCGTCCGTGAGGATGGTGTACGAGCCGGGCCGGACCCCGATGACCACTGCCCGACGTGATGGCGCAGGTCGAGGGTCGAGCTCAGGCACCGTTGTTCTCGGCCGCGAACACGGCCCGCAGATCGGCGGCCTCCTGCGCCGACGCATACGCCCAGGCACGGTGTCCCGATGCGAGGACCACCTCCACCCGCTCGTAGTCGTCGACCTCGTAGCGGTCGGCGGCGGCCAACTCGCTGTCGGTCAGTTGCAGGCGTCCGCCGTGCACCGATCCACCACCGGGATCGCGCCGCAACATCGGATGCCGGTCCAGTCCGCTTGCCGCCAGGACGTCGGGGTCGGTGATCAGGACGTCCTCCACCCGGAATCCGGGCAGCGAGTCGTCCTCGCAGTCGACGAGCCGGCCGAACACGGCCTGTTGGACGGCGGGATCGCGCAGGGTTCCGTATGTGAAGAGCAGGTGCATGTTTCGCAGAGTAGTTGCGGTCCGGCACGGGAGAACGTGCGGTTCCTCACGTGACGGTCACCGCATCGGCGTACGGATCCTCGGCGAGGGTCGAGAATGGGACGATGCAGGACCGTGGATTCACCCCGACCCAGCTCGCCGCGCGCGCCGCGTATCTGCTGCGCGGCAACGATCTGGGCGTGATGACGAGTGCCGCCCCGAAGCTGTATCCGCACATGTGGAGCTGGGACGCGGCGTTCGTGGCGGTCGGGTTGGCGCCGCTGAGCGTCGAACGTGCGGTCGTCGAACTCGACACCTTGTTGTCGGCGCAGTGGCGAAACGGGATGATCCCGCACATCGTGTTCGCGAACGGCGTGGACGGCTACTTCCCCGGACCCGCCCGGTGGGAGGTGAATCGCCTCGCCGCGAACGCCCCCGAGACGGCACAGACGTCCGGGATCACGCAGCCGCCGGTGCACGCGATCGCGGTGCAGCGCATCCTCGATCACTCGCGCCGGCACGGGCGCAGCACCCGGGCGGTCGCCGACGCGTTCCTCGACCGGCGCTGGCCGGATCTGATGCGCTGGCACCGGTGGCTGGCGAGGGCGCGAGATCTCGACGGCAACGGCCGCATCGCCCTCTACCACGGGTGGGAATCGGGAATGGACAACTCGCCGCGGTGGGATGCGGCGTATGCGAACGTGATCGCGGATGCGGTCCCGGCGTACCGACGCGAGGATCTCGTGCACGTCACCGACCCGGGACAACGTCCCAGCGACGGTGAGTACGCCCGCTACCTGTGGCTGCTCGAGGAGATGAAGCGCGTCCGCTACGACGACGACGAGTTGGCGACGGCGATGAGTTTCGCGGTGGAGGACGTGTTCGTCAGCGCGGTGTTCGCGCTGTCGTGCGAGGTGCTCGCGGACATCGGTGAGGACTGTTCCAAGCCCCGTGCGGACATCCGTGACCTGCGCGAGTGGTCGGATCGGTTCCGGCGCGGGGTGGTGGACACCACCGATCCGCGGTCGGGGGCGGCGAAGGATTTCGATCTGCGCGACGGACGGTGGGTGGCCACCGACACCCTCGCGATGTTCGCGCCGCTCCTGTGCGGTGGCCTGGATCGGCCGGTGGAGCGGGTGTTGCTGCGCACCTTCGACGGACCGAAGTTCTGCGGTCACCCGGATCTGCGGTACGCGCTTCCCCCGTCCACGTCGCCGGTGTCGGCCGACTTCCGTCCGCGCGAGTACTGGCGCGGTCCGGTGTGGCCGGTGATGACGTGGCTGTTCTCGTGGGCGTTCGCGCGCCGGGGCTGGGCTGAGCGCGCGAACGCCTTGCGGGCCGAGGGTTTACGTCAGGCGGCGGACGGATCGTTCGCCGAGTACTACGAGCCGTTCACGGGTGAACCGCTGGGCAGTATGCAGCAGTCGTGGACGGCTGCAGCGGTTCTGGACTGGCTGGGCTGAGCGTCAGAAGCCGATGCGTCCGCCACCGGACTTCCAGGCGGCGACGACGGCGGGGCGTGGCTGGGTTCGCCCGCCGTCGGGCCAGTGGGAACTGGGGCTGTCCCACGACGCGTCGTCGGTTTCTCCCGGATGCTGCACGCACACGACGACGCGGTCGTCCTCGATGATGGGGCCGCACGTCTCACCGCCGACCGGCACGGTGAGGAACTGCTTGGTCTCGCCGCGGCGCGGTCCGTCGAGGACGACGGCGAACAGTCCGTCGTTGGAACCCAGAGCGTTGCCGTCGGTGGAGATCCACAGGTTCCCGTGCGGGTCGAACGCCAGGTTGTCGGGGCAGGAGATGGGGCTGACCTGCGACTTGTCGAAACCGCCGAAGTAGGTGTCGGCTTCGTTCGGGTCGCCGCACACGAGCAGCAGGTTCCAGGTGAACGACGTTCCGGCGTGGTCGTCGTCGATCTCGAGGACCTGACCGTTCTTGTTGTTCACGCGCGGGTTCGCTTCGTCGGCCGGCGGATTTCCGTCGACGCCGCGCTTGGTGTTGTTGGTCAGCGCGACGTACACCTTGCCGGTGACGGGGTTGGGTTCGAAGTCCTCGGGGCGGTCCATCTTCGTGGCGCCCACCGCGTCGCCGGCGAGGCGCGTGAACACGGCGACCTCCTCGGCGGTCATGCCCTCGACGAGTGATTCACCGCGGCCGTCCTCGTCGGTGCGCAGGATCGGGATCCATTCGCCGCTGCCCATGAACTGCCCGCCCTCCGGCAGGGTTCCGGAGCCGTCGACGGCGTCCGGGTGGTCACCGGTGAGCTTCGCGACGTACAGGGTGCCGGCGTCGAGGAGGGTCATGTTGTGGCGGACCGCGGCGCGTGAGTTGCCGTCCTGCATCTTCCGCGACGACACGAACTTGTACATGTAGTCGAATCGTTCGTCGTCGCCGCTGTACGCGACGACGGTGCCGTCGTCGGTGATGTGGATCGTGGCGGCCTCGTGCTTGAAGCGGCCCAGTGCGGTGTGCTTGACGGGGGTGGACGTGGCATCCCACGGATCGAGCTCGACGACCCAGCCGAAGCGGTTGACCTCGTTGGGTTCGGCGGCGATGTCGAAACGCGGATCGAAGCGCTCCCATTTGCGTTCCGATTCGGCGCCTTCGATGCCGTATCGGGCGAGCCGTTCGGCGACGACCGGATCGGTGACGGACTCGGCGTTCGCGAAGTACTGGTTGAAGTTCTCCTCACCCGAGAGCACGGTGCCCCACGGGGTGACTCCGCCGGCACAGTTGTTGAATGTGCCCGCGACCTTCGTGCCGGTGGGGTCGGCGGTGGTCTTCACCAGGTCGCTGCCCGCGGCGGGTCCGGTCAGCAGGAACTCCGTCGTACCGGTGATCCGACGGTTGTGGTCACCGAACACCGGGGTGAGCCGGCCGGATCCGGACTCGCCCCGGACCTCCACGACGGACAGGCCGTGGTTCGCGATACCGATGCGCACCTGCTCCTCGGTGGGATCGTCCGGGTCGTATCCGGCGAACATGAACGGTTCGCTCGTGTACTCGTGGTTGACGACGAGCAGGTAGGCGCCGGGCACGCCGTCGACGGGAAGCAACCCGGCGAAGTCGTTGTTGTAGCCGAACTGCTTCTCCTGCGCGGCCGCGGTCTGACGGTCGAGGTCGAAGTCCGGTGCGTCGGGCAGCACCGCGTCGCCCCAACGGATCACCACGGCCTGCTCGTACCCTTCGGGAACGACCACCGCATCGTCGGTGTTGGGGGCGACGGGCGTGAAATCGGTGCCGGGTGCGCTCGGTCCGAGGTCGACGGCTCCCTGCGCGGCGCCGTCACCACCGCCGGTGGCCGCGGCCGAATCGTCGGAGCACGCGGCGAGAACACCGCCGGCGCCGACCGCGAGGACTGCCATCGCGCCGCCGCGCAGCACACCGCGCCGCGACATGGCGTGCCGAACGATGTCGCCGAAGTATTCGCCGCCGGAGGTGTTGGGGACGCGATGCGAGCAGGCGTCACCGCACTTGTACTTGCAGGTGATGTTCGCGCGCGACGACGTGCCGTCGTGTGCGACGAACAGGGGCAGTTCTCTGCGGGCCACGGATTGTCTCCTCATCGATGGGCTTCGACGGCCGGACCGTAGAAGCCGTAAACGAGTCGGAGACGACGAGGCGGTGAACGGAGGATGAGGATTCGGTGCTCAACCCCCACCGGACGCCGGTGTCGGCTCCCCGACCCCACCCTCGTCGGTGTCGTCGCTGCCGGTGTCGTCGCTGCCGGTGTCGTCGCTGCCGGTGTCGTCGGTGTTCTCGCCGGGACGCAGATCCAGGAACGGGACGATCCGTCTGTCGATCGCCGTGTTGTAGGCCTCGGGTGCCTGGATGGGGTTCGCGTGTCCGATGCCGGTGAGCTTCGCGACGAGCAGGGTGCCACCGACTCCCCCGGACTGGTCGATCAGGACGCGTTGGGTGTAGTCGACGTCGACCACCGGGTCGGCGAACGCGTTCCGCGGGCGGATGAACACGACCGCGGGTCGCAGCTTGTCGTCGTGTTCGGCGGCGAGTGTCTGCAGATCGTCGATCGCACCGGACGCGACGATCGCCCGGAACTGGGACTCGATGAGTCCGTTGCTGGCGGCGTCGGTGGTGAGGATCTTGTCGCGGAGCACCTCCTCGACGACGTCCGTGAACGCGTCGGTGTCGATACGCCGGTAGGTGCGCGGTGACGGCACCACGAATCGGTCCTGCCGCGCGGCGATCTCGACGACGGTACGCAGGATCCGGCTCTCGCGGGCGCCGGGCAACCAGCCGATCCAGCGCAGTAGTTCCTCGCCCGCGTCGCGGCTGTCGGGCCGGACGGCGTGCAGGTCGACGGGCGTGCAGTCGAGGATCACACCGAGGACCTCGAGCGGGGTGTCGCGGTACAGGTGCCGGGCCACCTCGAGCGCGATGATCCCGCCCATGCTGTGCCCGACGAGCACCACCGCGTCGACGTTTTCGAACGCGGCGCGTTCGGCGACGAGACGGCTGACGACCGCGGTGTCGAGACCGCTGTTGTCGTATTCGACGGCCCAGACGCGCCCGATGTCGCGCAGGGCGGGCAGGGCCGCCGCGGTGGGGGTGGCGTCGAGGTTGCCGAGGCCGACGAGGTCGACGACCGCGACGTCACGGTTCGCGGCGGTGGCCGAGTCGTACACGTCGTGGATCACGGGTCGGGTCTCGGCGAGTTGCGCCCGCATGGGCGCGACATCCCACTCCCAGTACTGGGTGTAGAGGGCGACCAGCGGAACCAGCGCCAGCGCGAGGCGCACGAGCGTGCGCCGCAGCCGCCCGAACCGCACCCAGTTCTGCCCGGTACGGGTGGCACGCAGACGCTGCCGTCGTCGAGCGTCGTCCCAGTCGTCGACGGTGCACGGGGGAAGCGTCGGTGTCGCGGGCATGCACCCCCGATCGTACGAGCGGGGGCTCCCGGCGGTGTTCGTGCTGGATGCGGAGGGAGGTTCAGGCCAGGCCCGAGAGCGGCGGCGGCGAGTTCTCGTCCCGCCACCCGATCGCCTCGGTCAGTGCGGTCAGGTCGTAGTCCGGCCCGCCCACACCGACCGTGAACATCGTGATGCCCGCGTCGACGTGCTTCGCGGCCTCGTCGAGCCCCGGCCACGAGGTGGATCGTTCGATCTCCGCGGGCGAGCGGCCGACTTCCGCGCACCGATCGGCGAGGATCGCGGATTTGTCCTCGTGGGTGCCGAGTTCACCGAAGCTGTGCCAGATGTCGGCGTACTTCGCGACGAGCGGGATCGTCTTCTTCGGTCCTCCGCCGCCGATGAGCAGCGGGATGTGCCGCGTCGGCGGAGGATTCAGCGTGCCGAGGCGGCCCGTGATGCGGGGCAGATACTCGGCGAGGAGATCGAGACGCGATCCCTTCGTGCCGAAGTCGTAACCGTACTCGTCGTAGTCCTTCTCGAACCAGCCCGATCCGATCCCGAGGATGAGTCGTCCGCCGCTGATGTGGTCGACGGTGCGGGCCATGTCGGCGAGCAGGTCGGGGTTGCGGTAGCCGCCGCCGGTGACGAGCGCCCCGATCTCGACGCGCGACGTCTGCTCGGCCCACGCACCGAGCATCGTCCAGCATTCGAAGTGGGCGCCGTCCGGGTCGCCGTAGAGCGGATAGAAGTGGTCCCAGTTGAACACCACGTCGGCGCCCGCGTCCTCGGCGCGCAGCACCGTGTCGCGGAGAACGCCGTAGTCGGGTTGCTGTTGGGGTTGGAGTTGGAGACCGATGCGGATGGGGCGGGTCATGCGTCCACGGTAGGCCGATCGTCGCGGTGCCGTAGGCGGATCCGGGCAGGGCGGTTCGCGACGATCACCGTCGTGACCACGCCGAGGTGGACGATCGGGTAGGCGGCCTGCAGCAGTGCCGTCTGCACCGGCGGCCCGGGTGTCATGAAGGTGCCGATCGCCACGACGCCGTCCGGATACGAGCGGTACCAGGCCAGCAGCGGCACCGCGACGGCGAACGGCAGCAGGTGACCCCACCAGCGGCGCCACTGCGCGGCCCGGTGCAGGCACAGCACCAGCAGCGGGATCGTCCACACCCAGTGGTGGCCCCACGAGAACGGCGCGACCATCGGCGCGGTGAGCCCCGCGACGGTCAGGCCGAGGAGGCGGTGACCGTTTCGATCGGCGAGGTACGCGGCCCACAACCCGAGGACACCGACGCGGCCGGCGCACAGCAGCCACAGCCATACCGGTGGCGTCTCGGTGTGCAGGCTGCGGGCGAGGATGCCGCGGACCGACTGGTTCGCGGGCGACGACACCAGCCCGATCCGGTCCGAGTGGATGATCGTCGACGTCCAGAACTGCACCGAATCGGAGAAGACCACGACGAACCCGACGGCGACCGTCGCCGCGAACGTGCCGACCGCGACGGCGACCGCCCGCCACTGTCGCAGCACCGCGAGGTACGCGACGAAGAACAGCGGTGTGAGCTTCAGTCCGGCTGCGATACCGACCCCGACACCGCGCAGACGGGAGCCCTCGGGCCGGCCGAGATCCCACAGCACGAGCACCAGCAGCACCAGGTTGATCTGGCCCGGCCAGATGGTCATGCGGACCGGTTCCAACCACGTGAACAGCACCGCAAGGGTGATGCTCACGAAACGGGTGCGGGCGGAGTCGACGTAGCCGAGCTGCTTCCAGCACAGGCGGGTCGCGGCGGACGGTGTGGCCCCCCGTACCGGTACACCTCGGCGTCGACCTTGTTGCCGAACAATCCGTAGTAGGTGTCGAGGCCGAGCAGCCGGTCGTGGGCGACGAACGCCGCGACGGCGGCGAGACCCGCGACCACGAGCCACCACCGCGGGTGGTCGTGGCGGGGTCGGGGTTCGCCTTCCGGTCGCATCAACGACGAACCTATGCGCAGCATCCGGTTACCGGCGCGTTGTGACCGTCGCTCGTGTCGACAATCGCCGCGTCGGCGCGCACTCTGGACGCATGCGTGTCACCGAACCCGCGCCACCGCCGACCGGCCTGCGCCGCCACCTCCTGCGGGCGCCGATCCATCTGTACCGCCGACATCTCGGTGTCCTGCTGGGCCGCCGGTTCCTGCATCTCGAGCATCGGGGTCGCAAGAGCGGACAGTGGCGGCACGTCGTGCTCGAGGTGGTGAACCACGACGACACCCGCGACGGTTTCGTCGTGGCCGTCGGGTTCGGTCCGACGACGGACTGGTACCGGAACCTGAAGGCGGATCCGCACGCGTTCGTCGAATCGGGCCGGGAACGGGTCGCGGTCACCGCCGAGTTCCTCGGTGAGGGCGCGGGCGCGGACTTCATGGCGCACTATGCGTCGGAGCATCGCCGCACGGCGGCCAAGCTGTGCGCGGTGATGGGTTTCGAGGTCGACGGCAGCGACGCCGATTTCCGTGAGGCCGGACGTCGTATCCGGTTCGTCCGGTTGCGCCGGGCCTGAGCCGCGTTCAGGTCGGGTCGGTGAGAGCCTCGAACTGGCGGGTGAGATCGCGGAGGAACGATTCCAGGACGAGTTCGAAACTGTCCTCGTCGATCTCGGCGGCGTGCCGGCGCAGGCGGTGCGCCTGGGACAGGTGCGGATAGCGCTCGTCGTAGGTGCTGCGGTCGTCGACGAATCCTCCGGCGAACGACGCGATGGCCGACCCGAGCACGAGGTACTTGATCGACGCACCGATCAGCGTGGCGGTGCGCGGCGGCCACCCCGCGCGGGTCAACCCGCCGTGCACGGCGTCGGCGTGCACGAGCGCGAGCGGCCGGTCGCCGGGTGCGGAGGCGAGGAACGGAACCATGTTGGGATGCGCGGCCAGGGACGCCCGATACGAGCGGGCCCACGACCGGAGGGCGCCGCACCAGTCGTCGCCGGCGAAGCCGCTGACGTCGACGGCCGAGCCGATGTCGTCGGCGATGTCGTCGAGCAGTTCGTCCTTGTTCGCGTAGTGGCTGTACAACGACGGTGCCCGCACACCGAGTTCGCCGGCGATCATGCGCATCGACACGGCGGCGAAGCCGTGATCGTCGATCAGGCGCAGGGTCGTGTCCTTGATGGACTGCCGGGTCAACAGGGGTGTGCGTGGACGGGCCACCGTGGCCTCCTCGGGTCGAATGCTGGACAGCCTAACACTGTCAGGTTACTGTTCTGTGGAGCGATCCCGGCTGATTCTCCGGGCTTCCGCACCCTCCCACCTGTGACAGAAGGCCAGCATGAACCTGAAGCTCACCGACGAGGAGCGCGCATTCCGCGACGAACTGCGCGACTTCTACACCACCGAATTCCCCGCGGAACTGCGCGCGAAGGTCGCCTCCGGGCAACACCTGACCAAGGACGACATCGTCCGCAGTCAACAGACCCTCAACGCCCACGGTCTCGCCGTGCCGAACTGGCCGGTCGAATGGGGCGGTAAGGACTGGACGCCGATCCAGCGCAACATCTGGCTCACCGAGATGCAGCTCGCGTCCGTGCCCGATCCGCTGCCGTTCAACGCCACCATGATCGGCCCGGTGATCGCCCAGTTCGCGTCGCAGGAGATGAAGGAACGCTTCCTGCCCGCCACCGCCAACCTCGATATCTGGTGGTGCCAAGGGTTCTCCGAGCCGGAGGCCGGCTCCGACCTCGCGTCGCTCAAGACCCGTGCCGTTCGCGACGGCGACCACTACGTGGTCAACGGCCAGAAGACGTGGACGACGCTCGGTCAGCACGCCGACTGGATCTTCTGCCTCGTGCGCACCAACCCCGACGCACCGAAGAAGCAGGCCGGAATCTCGATGCTCCTCATCGACATGACGACCCCCGGCATCACCGTCCGCCCGATCAAGCTCATCGACGGCAGCTACGAGGTCAACGAGGTCTTCTTCGAGGACGTCCGCGTGCCCGCGGAGAACCTCGTCGGCGAGGAGAACGCCGGCTGGTCCTACGCCAAGTTCCTGCTCGGCAACGAACGCACCGGCATCACCCGCGTCGGCGCCACGAAGGTCGAACTGGCCCGCGCCAAGGAACTCGCCGCAACCACCCGCCTCGGTAGCGGCACCCTCCTCGAGGACCCGCTGTTCGCCGCGCGCCTGGCCGAACTCGAGAACGAGCTGATCGCGCTCGAGCTCACGCAGCTGCGCGTCGTCGCGGGCTCCGCGGACGGCAAGCCGAACCCGGCATCGTCGCTGCTCAAGATGCGCGGCTCCGAACTGCAGCAGGCCGCGACGGAACTGCTCGTCGACATCGCCGGACCGGACTCGCTGCCCTCCGGCGCCGCCGGCATCGACACGCCGGACTGGGCGCAACTGACCGCCCCGTCGTATCTCAACAAGCGCAAGGTCACCATCTACGGCGGTTCGAGCGAGGTACAGCGCACGATCATCGCCTCCTCGATTCTCGGACTGTGAGGTCTCAGGACAATGAACTTCGAACTCGACACCGAACAGGAACTGCTCCGCAAGACGGTGCGCGACGTGCTCGCCGACGCCTACGACGTCGAGAGCCGTAACCGCGTCGCGGAGAGCGATCTCGGCTTCGACCCCGGTGTGTGGACGCAGCTCGCCGAACTGGGTGTGCTCGGACTGCCGTTCGCGGAGGAACACGGCGGTATGGGTGCCGGACCGATCGAGGTCATGGCGGTCATGACCGAGATCGGCGCCGCACTCGCACCCGAACCCGTCCTCGCCGCCGTTCACCTCCCCGGCGGTCTCGTCGCGGAGGTCGGCACCGACGAGCAGCGCACCGACCTGCTGTCGCGTCTCTCCGCGGGCGAACTGTTCATGGCGTTCGCCCACGACGAACCGGGCAGCCGGTGGCCGCACACCGACGTCACCACCGTCGCCGCGCGCAGTGGCGACACCTGGACCGTCTCCGGACGGAAGAATCCGGTGCTGCACGGTGATTGCGCGCAGACGTTGGTCGTCTCGGCGCAGCTGCCGGAGGGCGGCATCGGGCTGTTCCTCGTCGATACCGCCGCCGACGGCGTCACCCGCACCGCGTACCGCACCCACGACGACCGCCGTGGCGCACAGATCATCCTCGACGGTGCCGCGGCCGTTCCGCTGGGTGCGCCCACCGACGCATCGGACGCGATCGCGGCGGCGCACGTGCGTGCGCAGGCCGCGCTGTGCGCGGAGGCGGTCGGTGCCGTGGACCGCACGGTGCGGCTGACGGCCGACTACCTGAAGCAGCGCAAGCAGTTCGGGGTTCCGCTGAAGACCTTCCAGGCCCTGACCCACCGCGCCGCCGACATGTACGTGCTGTACGAGCTGGCGTCGAGCATGAGCATGTACGCGAGCATGGCGCTGGCCGACGGCATCGTCGACCCGGTCGTCGCGTCCCGGGCGAAGCTGCAGGTGGACCGCTCGGCGCGGAAAGTGAGCCAGGAAGCGGTGCAGTTGCACGGCGGAATCGGTGTCACCGCCGAACATTCCGTCGGGCACTATCTGAGCCGGCTCACCGCGATCGAGCACACCCTCGGCACCGCGGACGACCATCTGCGTGTCCTCGCCGGTGGCGTCGCCGACCACGGACGTGTGGAGATCGCCGGGATGTGAGCCTCACCCGGTGATACCCGACATCCGGAGTACGAACACCGCCTCGGGTCCGATGATCTCGCCGACGAGTTCCAGGAACCGGTCGACGAACGCGGACCCGTGGGCGGGTTCACCGGGTTCGCCGAGATCGTCGGGTTCCCCCGGATCGAGATGATGGGCGAGTTCGTGCAGCACGACGAGTTCGCGGAACGCCCACGCATCGCCACCGTCGCGCTCCGGCAGTGCGATGGTGGCGCTGTCGTGTTCGTAGTGGGCGGCCGTGTGCCCGGCGCGCGCCCGGACGCGCACGGGAATCGTCGCGCGCGGCCAACGTTGCCGCACCCAGTTCAGGGTCAACACCGCGTCGACGTAACGCTGCGCCGCGTCGATCGAGCCGAACCGCCGCTCGACCGGCAACGTCACGTGCGATCCGCCGACCTCCACGACACGGCTGTCGCCGAGATCGGCGACGTCGAACATGCGGCGCACGAGGGTCTCCGCCTCGTAGACGGCGGTTCTGCGGGTGTCCCGGGCGCGTTTCACGACGTGAGCCTGCCCCGTGCGCCGGGCAACTCCGGCGAGTTCGTCAGGCGCGCGCGTCGGCCGGCGCGGTCACCGGCGTGGCGGGCGTCGGTCGATCGGGCGACACCGGTGCGGTTGCCCCGCCACGTTCCGCGCGCCCGCGAGGTGCTGCGGTAGAAGTCGCGCAGTTCCATCTCCTTGTCCCGCAGTGCCAGTGCCGTTCCAGGTGAGGAGTTCTCGGCCTCCTTCTCGACCTCGGTGCGGGCCTCGGCGAGTCGCGCGCCGATCCGGGTCGCGAACGCCGACTGGAACTCGAGTCGGGCGGTGACCGCCGCGACGGGCTTCCGGACACGGGCACGCACCTGCCTGCCCCCACGCCGTTCGAGCACGGTGCGCACCGTCGTCTCCTGTCGGTAGGTGCCCGACCTCAGGTACGCGTCGGATGCGCGCACCATCTGCACGAGCAACGACGAGTACAGGGCCTCGCACACGTCGATGTCGTCACCGAACCCGAACGCGTGCACGACGGTGGAGGTGCTGGTGATGTCGCACTGCACGTCGTTGGCGTGCGCGATCGCGACGAACAGTTGCGCGTACGTACGCAGACCCTTCTTCCCGGCCTCACCGACGGTGATCAGCCGCTGCACCGGTCTCGCGCGGCGTTCGCGGGCGGCGGTGTGGGCGCGGGCCACGGCGAGATCCACCGACGCGGTGGTCGCGAGACGCTGCGCGGCCGTGAGGAACGCGTCGGCCTCGTGCGGGTTGTCGGTCGACTCGGCCTGGCGGAGGAGACCGCCGATCCGTGTCAGCATCCTGTCCGAACTCACGGATCGAGGGTAGTGCCTTCGCCGTACCCCGCGAGCCGACGCAGCTGCGCCGCCGACGCCGCGGACATGTCGGACGGCACCCCGAACCCGTCCAGCATCGCGGCGGTGGCACCCATCTCGTCGGCTCGTCGCGCCGCGTGCGTGATCGTCGCGTCGATGATCGGTAACACCGATGTCTCGTCGAGCCCGGCGAGTTCTCTGCCGATGTCGTCGACCGACCAGTCGCCGACACCCCGCGCCCGCGCGGCGGTGACGGCCTCGACGATGGCCGACGCCATGCCCTTGTAGAAGACGCTGCGCAGCAGTTTGCGTTCGGCGGCGGCTCCGGCCGGGGCGTCGAGAACGTCGACGTGCGCACCGAACCGCCCGAGGATCTCGGCGAACCGCGCGGCGTGCGGACCGCTCGCGATCATCGGTACCCCGATACTCCGGCCGGGCACCCGCGCCATGATCGACACGTCGACGAAATCGGCACCGGTCGCGGTGACCTCCGCGTCGAGATCCCGCATGGCCTGCGGTTCGGCGGTGTTGAGGTCGGCCCACAGCAGCCCCGGCCGCAGGGCGTCCTTCGCGGCGTCGACGGCGGCGGCCGCGTTGCGGGCGGTGACGACGCTCAACACCACGTCGGCGGCGGCGGTCACGGCCCGTTCGTCGGTGCAGCGCACCGCCGGGGAGGGCGCGACCAGCGCCGGATCGAGGTCGTAGGTGTACACCTGCGCGCCGGCGGCGACGAGGCGTCCGGTGAAGTCCATTCCGGTCTCGCCGAGGCCGAGCACACCGAAGACCGGGGGTGCGGGGATGCCCTGTGTGCTCACGACGATGCGCTCCTGATCTCGGCAGCGGTGACGGATGTCGACGCTACCCGCGACACGGTCGCGGCCGCCGGTGATCCGAACGGCGTGATCGCCCGGAATTCCTGCGCGAGCGCCGGGTACGCGGCACGATCTGGGGATGGACACTGCGGTCGACTTCATCACCGATGTCAACGATCGGTTCTGGTACGCGGTCATCGCACTGCTGATCGGATCCGGTCTGTACTACACGATCCGATCGCGGTTCATCCAGATCCGGCTCGTCCCCGACATGTTCCGTTCGATCACCGAGAAGGCCGAGGACCTCCCGGACGGACAGAAGGGGATCTCGGCGTTCCGGGCCTTCTCGATCTCCGCGGCCTCCCGGGTGGGCACCGGCAACGTCGCGGGTGTCGCCATCGCGATCAGCCTGGGCGGGCCCGGCGCAGTGTTCTGGATGTGGGTGATGGCGTTGATCGGTGCGAGCACCGCCTTCGTCGAATCGACGCTCGCGCAGTTGTACAAGGTGCGCGACAAGGGCGCGTTCCGGGGCGGACCGGCCTACTACATGCAGTACGGGCTGGGGAAACGCTGGATGGGCATGGTCTTCGCGGTGATCATCACGATCACCTACGGGTTCGTGTTCAACGCCGTGCAGACCAACTCGATCGTCGATGCCGTCGCGAGTTCGGTGGGCGAGAAGACGACGACCCTGCAGGTCGCGCTCGGTGTCGTCGTGTCGGTGCTCGTCGCTGCCGTCATCTTCGGTGGGGTGCGGCGCATCTCGGGTGTGTCGCAGGTGGTGGTTCCGGTGATGGCGGGTGCGTATCTCGTCATCGGCCTGATCGTGGTGATCCTCAACATCGGTGAGGTGCCCGGCATGTTCCGCCTGGTGTTCGAGAACGCGTTCGGGCTCGAGGAGGTCGCGGGCGGCGGTATCGGTGCGGCGTTCATGAACGGCATCCGTCGCGGACTGTTCTCCAACGAGGCCGGTATGGGGTCCGCGCCGAACGCGGGCGCGACCGCGGCGGTCACCCACCCCGTCAAGCAGGGATTGGTGCAGAGCCTCGGCGTCTACTTCGACACGTGGCTGGTCTGTTCGATCACCGCGTTCATCATCCTGCTCTCCGACCCCGTGTTCGGATCGGGGCTCGACGGTGCCGCACTCACCCAGAACGCCCTGGCGATGCAGTTGGGCGACTGGACCGTGCACTTCCTGGCGGTCCTCATCTTCTTCCTCGCCTTCACCTCGGTGATCGGCAACTACTACTACAGCGAATCCAACATGGAGTTCCTCACCGGGTCACGCCGGGTGCTGCCGTACCTGCGTTCGCTCGTGGTGGTGTGCGTGTTCCTCGGCGCCGTCGGGTCTGTGCCGCTGGTGTGGGCGCTCGCCGATCTCGCCATGGGGGTGATGGCCACCGTCAACCTGATCGCGTTGATCCCGCTGTCGGGTATCGCCTACGCGATGTTCCACAACTACACCGCGCAGCGGAAACAGGGCCGCGACCCGGTGTTCCGCCGCGGGGACGTGCCGGGGGTGCGCGGCATCCAGGAGTGGGGGGACGACGACGCCACTCTCACCGCGCCCCCGCGCTGACCGTCCGCGGCATCACCCGCCGTGTAGATTCCCCTACCGCACGCCAGTGACTCGGCTCGGAAAGGACTCTCCATGGCCTCGGTGACCTTCGACAAGGCGACGTGCCTGTTCCCGGGCTCGGGGACGCCCGCGGTCGACGCCCTGGACCTCGAGATCGAGGACGGTGAGTTCCTCGTCCTGGTCGGGCCGTCCGGGTGCGGCAAGTCCACGTCGCTGCGGATGCTCGCCGGACTCGAGCAGGTGCACAGCGGCCGGATCCTCATCGGCGATCGCGACGTGACCGGGCAGGACCCGAAGGAACGCGACATCGCGATGGTGTTCCAGAACTACGCCCTCTACCCGCACATGTCGGTGGCCGAGAACATGGGGTTCGCGCTCAAACTCGCGAAGACCCCGAAGGCGGAGATCCGGGAACGGGTCACCGAGGTCGCGAAGATGCTCGACCTCGAGCAGTACCTCGACCGCAAGCCGAAGGCACTGTCCGGTGGCCAGCGGCAACGTGTCGCGATGGGTCGCGCGATCGTGCGGCAACCCCAGGTGTTCCTGATGGACGAGCCGCTGTCGAATCTCGACGCGAAACTGCGCGTGCAGACACGCACGCAGATCGCGCAACTGCAGCGACGCCTCGCGACGACCACCGTGTACGTCACGCACGACCAGGTCGAGGCCATGACGATGGGCGACCGCGTCGCCGTCCTCGCGAAGGGCCTGCTGCAGCAGTGCGCCTCCCCGCGGGTTCTCTACAACCGTCCCGCGAACGTGTTCGTCGCCGGGTTCATGGGGTCGCCGGCGATGAATCTGTTCACCCTCCCCGTGGTCGACCGCGGCGTCATGGTCGGTGACGTGCACGTCCCCGTGCCGCGCGACGTCCTCGGGCAGGTCACCGAATCGGAGGTCGTGCTCGGTATCCGCCCCGAGCACCTCGAGATCGCCGACCGCGGTCTTCCGGTGGACGTACAGGTGGTCGAGGAATTGGGTTCCGACGCCTACGTCTACGGTGGTGCCGTGATCGGTGGGCGACCCCAGGAGATCGTCGCCCGCAGCGACTGGCGCACCCCGCCCCAGAAGGGCGACCGCCTGCACCTGGTGTTCGACCCCGATCAGGTGCACGTCTTCAAGGCCTCCGACGGTCTGCGGATCGGCTGAGCCGGTTCGTGCACCGGCTGCGGTTCGTGCACCGGCTGCGGCTCGTGCATCGGCTGCGCCGGGGGACACAGAACCGATCAAGGATGGGCGGAATGCCGACTTTCGACGGTGGTCCGTGCCACAGTAGGTGCCGATGTCGACGGCACATGGCCGATCGACAACCGGAGTTCGCTCACTGACAGGGAGTAGTTCATGGTTCTGAATTCGAAGGCGGTGCGCCGGGCCGCGATCGCCGCGTCCTCGGCGGCGCTGCTGGTGCTGACCGCGTGCGGCTCGGACGACGGTGGTTCCGACAACGGCTCCGAGGCGACCGGCGCAGCAGGTGAGGGCCGCGGTCCCATCACCATCGTCGAGGGCCAGGACCCCCTCAACGCCGCGCTCGAGAACATCATCGCCGACTGGAACGCCGATCACCCCGACGAGCAGGTCACGTTCAAGCCGCTCGCGAAGGAAGCGAACGACCAGTACGACGATATCGCCCAGCGCATGCAGGCGAAGAGCGACGAGTACGACCTCATCGCCGTCGACGTCACCAACACCGCGGAGTTCGCGGCCAACGGCTGGCTGACGCCCCTCGAGGGCGACTTCGCGATCGACACGTCGGGCCTGCTGCCCGCGACCGTCGAGTCGGGTACCTACAACGGCACCCTGTACGCGGCCCCGAAGAACACCAACGCCGCGTTCCTCTACTACCGCACCGACCTCGTCGACCAGGCGCCCGCCACGTGGGACGAACTGCAGGCGGAGTGCCCGAAGGCGGAAGAGGCCGGCATCGACTGCTACATCGGTCAGTTCAAGAACTACGAGGGTCTGACGGTCAACGTCACCGAGATCGTCAACGCCTTCGGCGGTGGCTTCGTCGCGGAGGACGGACTGACCCCGGACATCACCGACCAGACCGGTGAGGGACTGCAGTTCATCGTCGACCGGTTCGCCGACGGCACCATCCCGGCGGCCGCGCAGACCTACACCGAAGGCGAGTCGCAGGCCGCGTTCGGCAACGGTGATGCGCTGTTCCTGCGCACGTGGCCCGGTTTCTACACCGACGGCGAGTCCTCGTCGATCGCCGGCAACTACGGCATCGCCGTCCTGCCGGGTGTCGACGGCCCGGGTGTCTCGACGCTCGGTGGCTACAACGTCGGCATCAGCGCGTTCTCGGATGCGCCGGCGACCGCCCGTGACTTCCTCGAGTTCATGCAGACCCGCCAGTCGCAGACCTACTACGCCGAGGTCGGCGGCGCGCCGGTCCTCGCCGAGGTGTACGACGACCCGCAGATCCTCGAGCAGTTCCCGTACTTCTCGACGCTGAAGGAGGCGTTGGAGAACGCGAAGCCGCGTCCGTCCTCGCCGTACTACTCCAACGTGTCGAAGGCGATCTCCGACAACTCGTACGCGGCGATCCGGGGTGAGAAGACCGTCGAGCAGGCGCTCACGGACATCCAGGCCGGCATCGAAACCGCAGGTAACTGATCCACAGGGAGCAGTAGATGGCAGACCCGCAGGTCGGAACGACGGCGGATCCGTCACACGACACCGCGGTCGGGACCACAGGTCCCGGCCGCGGCCGTGTGGGCGGACGGCACCGTGCACCCGAAGCACCCGAGCCGACGGCGGTGCCGGTGAAGCGACGCCGGAAGGTCCCGGTGTGGGTGTTCATCGCGCCGTCGATGATCGTGCTGGCCGTGATCATCCTGTATCCGCTCGGCAGAGCGGTGTGGATGTCGCTGTACGGCGACGGGAGGACCCTCGACCCCGAGACCGGCCTGTTCGTCACCGGCGGGTTCGTCGGAATCGAGAACTACACCCGCTGGATCACCCAGACCTGCGGGACCGCCACCGGCGCGATCCCCTGCCCGCCCGGCACCCTGGGATCCCAGTTCTGGGAGTCGGTGGGCAACACCTTCTTCTTCGCGGTGGTGACCGTGTCGCTCGAGACCGTCATCGGACTCGGCATGGCCCTGGTCATGGCGAAGTCGTTCCGCGGCCGGGGACTGCTCCGCGCGTCGGTACTGGTGCCCTGGGCCATCCCCACCGCCGTCACCGCGAAACTGTGGTTCTTCATCTTCGCCAACGACGGCGTGGCCAACAAGCTGCTCGGCACCGACATCCTGTGGACCGCCGACCCGTGGCCGGCCCGGTTCGCGATCATCGTCGCCGACGTGTGGAAGACGGCGCCGTTCATGGCCCTGCTGATCCTCGCCGGACTCCAGATGATCCCGTCCGACGTCTACGAGGCAGCGAAGGTCGACGGTGCCAACGCCTGGCAGCGGTTCAAGATGATCACCCTACCGCTCGTCAAACCCGCGCTGATGGTTGCGATCCTGTTCCGCACCATGGACGCGCTGCGCATGTACGACCTGCCGGCGATCATGATGGGCTCCAACCCGGCGACGTCCACCATCTCCGTGCTCGTCGTCGACCAGATGCGTCAGGGCGTGAACTCGGCGTCCGCGCTGTCGACGATCACGTTCCTCATCATCTTCGCGGTCGCGTTCGTGCTGGTGCGTTTCCTCGGCGCCAACGCGGTCAGCACCCAGGAGAAGCAGCGAAAGGGGGACATCGCGTGACGGTCACCGAGACGAAGCAGGCGCCGTCGGCGCCGCCCGCCCGCGCAGCCCGCAGCGGGTCGCGGTGGCGGACGGTGGGCACCTACCTCGGGGTCGCCCTGATCGTGGTGTGGGGTCTCGCTCCCTGCTACTGGATGATCGTGACGGCTCTGCGCGACCCGTCCGACACGTTCAGCACCGCGCTGTGGCCGGAGAACCCGACGCTGCAGAACTTCGCGGACGCGCTCGACCCCGACGCCAAGGTCAACTTCTCGCGGGCGCTGCTCAACAGCGTCATCATCGCCGGGGCCACCACGGTGATCGCGCTGCTCATCGGCGTGTTCACGGCGTACGCGCTCTCACGGTTCGACTTCCGCGGCAAGTACTTCGTCACCGGCATCATCCTGGGCGCGTCGATGTTCCCGGTGGTCGCGCTCGTCACGCCGCTGTTCCAGCTGTTCACCGACATCGGCTGGATCGGTAGCTACCAGGCGCTGATCATCCCGAACATCTCGTTCGTGCTGCCGCTGACCGTGTACACGCTCACGTCGTTCTTCTCCGATCTGCCGTGGGAACTCGAGGAGGCGGCCCGCATGGACGGGGCCACCCGTGGGCAGGCGTTCCGGCTGGTGATGCTGCCGCTCGCGGCGCCCGCACTGTTCACCACCGCGATCCTCGCGTTCATCGCGACGGTCAACGAGTACCTGCTGATGTCGCAGCTGTCCAACGAGAAGACGGCCCCGGTGACGGTTGCGATGGCGCGGTTCACCGGCACCGATCCGCTGGTCGTGCCGTATGCGTCGATCATGGCCGGCGGCACCCTCGTGATGGTGCCGTTGGTGATCATGGTGCTGATCTTCCAGCGTCGCATCATCGCGGGTCTGACGGCGGGCGGCGTGAAATCGTGACCAGGCTCCCCCGGCGGCAGCGACTCGAGATGCTGCTCGGCTTCCTCACCGTGTTCGCGGCGATGGCGCTGGTCGGCGCGGTCGCGGAGTTGCTGTCGCCGCAGCCGGGCATCGTGCCCGCGCTGGTGTTGCTCGGGTTCGCGGTGGCGTGGGGATTCGCGTTCCGGGCGTGGCGACGCGCCGGCACCTGAGCAGGCCGAGTCCGGTGACCGTGTCGTGTGCTGCGGCACAGTTGCCGCGAACTCGTACCATACTTGCGTCGGGGTTGTGAGAATTTCCCCGACCGGAACCCGGAGAAGTGAAACCCGGAGAAAGTGGTACGAGTGAGTTCCCCCAAATCGTCGACGCCTCGAAACGACCCCGCGGTCGGTGGCGGGAAGCCCCGTCGTCGAATCGTGACGTACGCGGCCCTCGTCGTGGTGGCCCTGCTCGTGCTCGTACCGCTGGGGGTGTTCGCCGGCGCGTACATCTCGGCGGAGGTGCCGCGCCCGGCCGACATGACCGCCAACCAGATCTCCATCCTGTACGCGGACGACGGCACCACCGAGATCGGCAGGGTCGTGCCTCCCGAGGGCAATCGCGTCGAGGTCGATCTCGACGAGGTACCCGAACACGTCCGCAACGCGGTGTTGTCGGCGGAGGACCGCAACTTCTACAGCAACCCCGGTTTCTCGGTGTCCGGGTTCGCGCGTGCCGCGCGCGACAACGTCATGGGCAAGGACACCGCCGGTGGCGGGTCCACCATCACCCAGCAGTACGTCAAGAACGTGCTCGTCGGTTCGGAACGCACCCTCACCCGCAAGATGCGCGAGCTCGTCATCTCGACGAAGATGGCGCGGGAATGGTCGAAGGAGGAGATCCTCCAGGCGTACCTCAACACCATCTACTTCGGTCGCGGCGCCTACGGGATCGCCGCTGCGGCGCAGGCCTACTTCGGTAAGCCCGTCGGTGACCTGACGGTGTCGGAGGGAGCGGTGCTCGCCGGAGTCATCCAGACACCGTCGTCCCTCGACCCCGAGTACAACCGGCCCGCGATCGAGGCCCGCTGGAACTACGTCCTCGACGGGATGGTCGAGATGGGTGTCCTCGACGACTCGACCCGCGCCGACCAGGTGTTCCCCGAGACGGTGCCGTCCGATCAGCTGGCTCTCGCGAGCGAGGCGACGGGACCCGAAGGACTGATCCGGACGCAGGTGGTGCGGGAACTGTCGGCGGCGGGTGTCAGCGAGCAGGCTCTCAACACCGAGGGGTTGCGCATCACCACGACGATCGACCCGGTGGCGCAGCAGGCCGCCGTCGACGCCGCGCGCGGCAATCTCGAGGGTGAACCGGAGGAATTGCGGACCGCGGTCGTCTCGATCGATCCGCGGTCCGGTGCGGTGCGCGCGTACTACGGCGGTGAGGAGGGTGCCGGGTTCGATTACGCGCAGGCACCGCTGCAGACCGGTTCGTCGTTCAAGGTGTTCGGTCTGGTCGCGGCGTTGCAGCAGGGGATCGGCCTGAACGCGAAGTTCGACAGTTCCCCGGTGCGGATCGGGAACCTGACCATCGGCAACGTCGAGGGTGAATCGTGCGGTACGTGCACCATCGCGGAGGCGCTGAAGCGGTCGCTGAACACGAGTTTCTATCGGCTGATGCTGTCGATGGACAACGGTCCGTCGAAGATCGCCGATGCCGCACACGAGGCGGGTATCCCGTTGGAGATCCCCGGTGTCGAGGGCACGTCGCTGACCGAGGAGAACGGGATCCCCGAGGGCGGCATCGTCCTGGGGCAGTACCAGTCGCGGGTTCTCGACATGGCGTCGGCGTACGCGACGCTCGCCGCGTCGGGCATGTACCACCAGCCGTACTTCGTGCAGAAGGTCACCACCGCAGACGGCACCGTGCTGCTCGACCGTGGCACGCCGGTCGGTGAGCAGCGTCTCGACGCGGCGGTCGCCGACAACGTCACCCAGGCGATGATGCCGATCGCCGCGTACTCGCGCGGTCACGCGCTGGCCGGAGGTCGCCCGTCGGCCGCGAAGACCGGAACTACGCAGCTCGGCGACACCGGCCTGAACAAGGACGCGTGGATGGTGGGGTACACCCCGTCGCTGTCGACGGCGGTGTGGATCGGCACGGCGGATGCGGGTGCGATCACGAACCTGTGGGGTGGGTCGATCTACGGATCGGGGCTGCCCGCCGACATCTGGAAGGACACGATGGACGGTGCGCTCGAGGGCACCGACGTCGAGAGCTTCCCGTGGCCGGACCCGATCGGTGGTCAGGCCGGTGTGCCGTCCGATCCGGGAATCACGACGACGACCACCGGGCCCGCCGTCCCGGAGCTGAGACTCCCGGACTTCGGTGACCTGCCGAACCTCACGATCCCGGCGCCCCCCGTCGATCTTCCCCGGAACATCCCGGATCAGATCCAGGTGTTGCCGGGGTTCACGATCGAGATCCCGGGGTTCTGAGCACAGCGGTGTGCAACACGGAGATCGCGTAGTCGACGACGTCGTCGACCGTCATCTCGTCGGGGCGTGCGGTCCGGTCGATCGCGAGTGATTCGACCATCGACCACCACGCGCGCATCCGCATCGTCGTGGTGGCGTCGACGGTGATGCCGGCCGCGGCCGCGGTGCGGTCGACCATCGTGGTCTTCACCGTGTCGTGGATGGTGCGGATCTCGGGATCGGCACCGAACCCGCCGTGGAAGAAGGCCTGATAGTTGTCGGTGTGGCGGTCGACGAACGACACGAAGGCGTGCAGCACCGAACGCAGGGGTTCGGGATCGTCGGGTGCGGGGATCGCGGCGCGCAGCATTCGACGGGAGGCGGCGCCCACCACGGCGACGTAGAAGTCCTGTTTCGTGGGGAAGTACCGGAACAACAGGCCGCGGGAGATCCCGGCGATCTCGGCGACCCGGTCGACCGACAGGGCGTGGATGGGCCGGGATGCGAGTTCCTGCAGTCCGATCGCGACGAGTTGACGTCGCCGTTCCTCCGGTGGGAGGCGGCGTCGGCGGTCGGGGTCTTGTCGCGCGGTACTCACACCGCTAGTCTAACTGAGCATTGCTCAATTACGGGTCGGAGGGATCCATGGATTTCGGACAGACCGAGCGGAGCCGCGAACTCCTCGAACGGCTGCGCACATTCATCGCCACCGAGGTCACACCGCTCGAGCAGCGCATCCGCGCCGCGCGCAGCGAGACCCCGGAACAGCGCCGCGACGTCGCGGCCGCCGACCTGTGGTCGGTGTCGCCGGAATATCGGGAGCTCCAGCGCAAGGCCCGCGATCGGGGTCTGTGGAATCTCTTCCTGCCCGACGCCGAACTCGGTGCAGGACTCACCAACGTCGAGTACGCGCCGCTCGCCGAGGAGATGGGGCGGTCGCCGTTCGCGTCCGCGGTGTTCAACTGCGACGCCCCCGACACCGGCAACATGGAAGTGCTGTACCACTACGGCAGCGAGGCGCAGAAGCAGAAGTGGCTGCAGCCCCTGCTCGACGGTGAGATCCGCTCCGCGTTCTGCATGACCGAACCCGGTGTCGCCTCCTCCGACGCGACCAACATGGCCGCCACCGCCGTCGTCGACGGCGACGAGGTCGTCCTCAACGGCCGCAAGTGGTGGAGCACCGGCATCGGTCACCCCGACTGCCGCATCCTGATCTTCATGGGCCTGACCGACCCGGACGCCCACAGGTACCGGCGACACTCGATGGTCCTCGTCCCCATCGACACCCCCGGCGTCGAGGTCGAACGGATGCTCTCGACCATGGGCTTCTACGACGAACCCGGCGGGCACGGAGAGGTGTCGTTCACCGACGTGCGGCTGCCCCTCGACGCCGTCATCGCCGGCCCCGGACGCGGCTTCGAGATCGCCCAGGGCCGGCTCGGTCCGGGGCGCATCCACCACTGCATGCGTCTCGTCGGGCTCGCCGAGCACGCCCTCGAACTCGCGTGCCGTCGCGGGCTGGAGCGCACGGCCTTCGGGAAGCGGCTCATCGACCTCGGCGGCAACCGGGAACGCATCGCCGATGCGCGCATCGCGATCAACCAACTGCGCCTGCTCGTCCTCAACGCCGCGTGGCTCCTCGACACCCAGGGGCTCGCCGGGGCACGGTCGGCGGTGTCGGAGATCAAGGTCGCCGCGCCCCGCGTCGCCCAGCAGGTCGTCGACTTCGCCATCCAGATCCACGGCGGCGCAGGCATGTCCGGTGATTTCCCGCTCGCCGGTGCCTGGACCGCCGCGCGCGCGCTGCGTCTCGCCGACGGACCGGACGAGGTGCACCAGGGACTCGTCGCCCGATTCGAACTCGCGAAGTACACGGAGGCCGTCAAGTGAGCGACCTGCCCGACAACGCCCGCGCCGTCCGCGACGAGGACGCCTTCGACGTCGCCGCGGTCGCCGCGTGGTTGCACGACCACGCCGGCATCGACGGGGTCCCCGAGGTTCGTCAGTTCTCCGGTGGCGCCTCCAATCTCACGTACCTGCTGCGCTATCCCGATCGCGATCTCGTGCTGCGACGCCCGCCGGCGGGAGCGAAACCGTCGTCCGGGCACGACATGTCGCGCGAGTACCGGATCCAGTCACTACTGTCCGCCGCCTACCCGCACGTGCCCGCCATGATCGGGTTGTGCACCGACCCCTCGGTGCTGGGCAGCGACTTCTACGTGATGGAACGCGTGCGCGGAACCATCCTGCGCGGCGACGCCGCAGCGGCGCACGAGCTCACCCCCGAGCAGGTCCGCACCCTGTGCACACGCATCATCGATCTGCTCGTCGAACTGCACGGTGTGGACACCGCCGCAACGGGACTCGACGAGTTCAGCCGCGGCAGCGGCTACGTCGCGCGGCAGGTCGCGGGCTGGACGGCCCGCTACGCGAAGGCCCGCACCGACAACGTGCCCGACTTCGCGCGGGTCACCCGGTGGCTCGACGAGACGCAGCCCGCCGACGTCGCCTCCGTGCTCGTGCACGGCGATTTCCGGCTCGACAACGTCGTGCTCGACGAGAACGATCCGCTGACACCCGTCGCGGTGCTGGACTGGGAACTCGCGACCGTCGGGGACCCGCTGATGGATCTCGGCTCGTCCCTCGCCTACTGGGTGCAGGCCGACGACGATCCGATGCTGCTCGCCACGAAGCGTCAGCCGTCGGACCTGCCGGGGATGCTCACCCGACGGGAGATCGTCGACTACTACGCGGCGAAGACCGGCCTGTCGGTGGACAACTGGGGATTCTACGAGGTGTTCGGGCTGTTCCGCCTCGCCGTCATCGCCCAGCAGATCTACTACCGCTACCACCACGGACAGACGACCAACCCCGCGTTCAAGGACTTCTGGATGGTCGTCGGATACCTCGACAGCCGGTGCAACGCGCTGATCGACCGTTACGAGAAGGAGAACCGATGAGCCGGCCCACGCGCCAGAGGATCCTCATCACCGGTGCCAGCTCCGGGCTCGGCGCCGAGATGGCACGTCAGTTCGCCGCGCGCGGACACGATCTCGCGCTCGCGGCGCGTCGCACCGACCGCCTGGAAGAGTTGCGCACCGAACTGATGGGCGCGAACCCCGGTATCACGGTGTCGGTGCGGGCACTCGATGTCAACGACCACGACGCCGTCTTCCGCGTCTTCCGTGAATTCGACGAGGAACTCGGGGGTCTGGACCGGATCATCGTCAACGCCGGACTCGGCAAGGGGCAGCCGCTGGGTACCGGATACTTCCGGGCCAACGCGCAGACCGCGAACACCAACTTCCTCGGTGCCCTCGCTCAGAGCGAGGCCGCGCTGGAACTGATGCGCCCGCGGAATGCCGGTCACCTCGTGTTGATCTCGTCGATGAGCGCGATCCGCGGTATGCGGGGCAACATCACCACCTATGCGGCGTCGAAGGCGGCGGTCGCGTCGCTCGGTGAGGGCATGCGTTCCGATCTCGCCGATACCGGCATCACCGTCAGCACGATCTTCCCCGGCTACATCCGCTCGGAGATCAACGAGAAGGTGAAGAAGGTCCCGTTCATCGTCGACACCGAAACCGGCTGTCGCGCGCTGGTGGCGGCGATCGAGAAGGAGCCGGCGAAGGCGTATGTGCCGGGCTGGCCGTGGATTCCGTTGGCCTACGCGATGAAGGTGCTGCCGCTGTCGCTGGTCCGCCGCATCTCCTGACGCACCCGCGCGCACTTCTGGTAGTTCCCACTACCAGAAGTGCGCACGGCTCGGGTGCGGGAAGGTTACTTCTCGGCGCCGATGATGAACGCCTCGAGCTCGGCGCGGGCCTTGTCGTCGGCCATCTGGACCGGCGGGGACTTCATCAGGTACGCGGAGGCCGGGAGGATCGGGCCGCCGAGGCCGCGGTCCTTGGCGATCTTCGCGGCGCGGATCGCGTCGATGATGATGCCGGCGGAGTTCGGGGAGTCCCACACCTCGAGCTTGTACTCGAGGTTCAGCGGTGCGTCACCGAACGCGCGACCCTCGAGCCGGACGTACGCCCACTTGCGGTCGTCGAGCCACTCGACGTAGTCGGACGGGCCGATGTGGACGTTGCGGTCGTGAACCTTGCCGGACAGCGGGCCCTCGAGGTTGGAGGTGACGGCCTGGGTCTTCGACACCTTCTTCGACTCCAGACGCTCACGCTCGAGCATGTTCTTGAAGTCCATGTTGCCGCCGACGTTCAGCTGGTAGGTGCGGTCGAGCACGACACCGCGATCCTCGAACAGCTTCGCCATGACGCGGTGCGTGATGGTCGCGCCGACCTGCGACTTGATGTCGTCGCCGACGATCGGGATGCCGGCCGCGCGGAACTTCTCGGCCCACTCCGGGTCGGAGGCGATGAACACCGGCAGTGCGTTGACGAAGGCGACGCCGGCGTCGATGGCGCACTGGGCGTAGAACTTGTCGGCCTCGTCGGAGCCGACCGGCAGGTAGGAGACGAGGACGTCGACCCGGGCGTCCTTCAGGGCCTGCACGACGTCGACGGGCTCGGCGTCGGACAGCTCGATGGTCTGGCTGTAGTACTTGCCGATGCCGTCGAGGGTGTGTCCGCGCTGCACGGTCACACCGGTCGGCGGAACATCCGCGATCTTGATGGTGTTGTTCTCGCTGGCGTTGATCGCCTCGGAGAGATCGAAGCCGACCTTCTTCGCATCGACGTCGAACGCGGCGACGAACTTGACGTCGCGGACGTGGTACCTACCGAACTCGACGTGCATCAGGCCGGGGACGGTCGAGCTCGCGTCCGCGTCCTTGTAGTACTCGACGCCCTGGACCAGGGACGAGGCACAGTTTCCCACGCCCACAATGGCCACGCGTACAGCGGTGTCGGTGCTGTTCTCACCCATGGTCGGGTTCTCCTTCTTTCCTGCTTGCTGCTGACGACTGCTCGGCGGCGATGAGTTCGTTGAGCCAACGCACTTCGCGTTCGCTGGACTCGAGCCCGAGCTGATGTAGCTGTCGGGTGTACCGGTCCAGCGTGCCGCTGGCCCTCCCGATCGCGTCGCGGAGGCCTTCTCGGCGTTCCTCGACCTGGCGCCGCCTGCCTTCCAGGATCCGCATCCGCGCTTCGGCGGGGGTGCGGCTGAAGAAGGCGAGGTGGACACCGAATCCGTCATCGGTGTAGTTCTGCGGTCCGGTGTCGGCGACGAGTTCGGCGAACCGTTCGCGACCGGCGGCGGTGAGCTGATAGACGCGTCGTGCCCGGCGTTTGACCGGGCCCGGAGCACCCGAATCCTCCTCGATCAGGCCGTCGGACTGCATCCGACGCAGCGTCGGGTACAGCGAGCCGTACGAGAAGGCGCGGAACGCGCCGAGCAGGCCGGTGAGGCGCTTGCGGAGCTCGTAGCCGTGCATGGGTGACTCGAGCAGCAGCCCGAGAATTGCCAGCTCGAGCAAGTGGGCCACCTCCCGGACAATCGAACCCAACCGAATGATACGACGACAGACTATATCGCATCGATATATACGACCGTACGCTCATCCGATACATCGCGTGGGTGGCGCCGCGAAACCGCAGGTGAGCGAGTGGCGGGGGTGGTTCGGCGTCGTGTGGGGCTTCGGCGACCGGAGGCGGCGGCCTACCGTGCGGGGCCGGTATCGGTCGCCGACGTGTCCGCCCCGGACGCGGGTCCGGTCGTCACGGTCGCCACCGTCGGCGCCGACGTCGATCCGGCGGGCGGTGTTCCGCGGGCGGGCAGTACGAGCCACACGACCGCCGCGGCCGCGACGAGCGTCACACCCGCGACGGTGATCCGCAGCAGACGGGAACCGGACGGCCGATCCGCGGCGGCGGCGGTGCCCGCTGCGGGTACATCGCGGACGAGTTCGGCGAGTTCGCGCAACGTCGTCGCTGATCGGGCGCGTGCGTGGAGGTCGCGATGATCGGCGGTGGTGAGGTGGCCGTCGGCGTGGGCGGCGTCGAGGCGCGCACAGGTGTGCGCACGGTCGCTGTCGCGCACTCGGGTCTGCGGCGTGTGTCGGCGGGCCACGCACGAAGGGTAGTTCGTCCCGGATGTGCCCGTATCGACGGTGTCCGGGGGCACGCACCACTCACGTTCCGATGCGGCGCACGTACTCTGGACCCGTGCGAACTCAGCGGCAGGTGGTGGACTACGCGTTGCAGCGACGGTCGCTGCTCGCCGAGGTCTACTCGGGGCGACGCGGCGTGGCGGAGGTCTGCGACGCCGGTCCCTATCTGCTGCGAGCCGCGAAGTTCCACGGTCGGGGCAGCGATGTCGTGTGCCCCATCTGCCGCAGGGAGCAACTGACCATCGTGTCCTGGGTGTTCGGAGACAAACTCGGTCCGGTGTCCGGATCGGCGCGGACACCCGAGGAACTCGTGCGCCTGGCAGCCGGTCAGGAGGAGTTCTCGGTGCACGTGGTCGAGGTGTGCCGCACCTGCCGTTGGAACCACCTGGTGCAGTCGTATGTCCTCGGTGCGCAACCCGCACCGAAACGTCCCCGTCGTCGTTCGGCGGGAACGGATCGACGCACTGCGAGCGAGTGAACGGACACCGGGCGTGATCACGACGTTCCAGTGGAGTTCACACGTGTACGAGACCGAACGACCGGGTCGTCGAGTACCCGTCCACCGACGGATTTCGAGGATGCGGCGTAACGCGTCGCGCAACCATTTGGAGAAACGTACGTGAGTTCCCCCGACAACGAGCCCGACGAGAACCGGCCGGTGCCCCCTCGCGGGGACGGCCCGGCGGCGGGAGTGCCGCCGCGGCGTCCCGCACCCGGCGACGCTCCAGACCGGGGTCGCCCGCTTCCGCCCCCGGCGGGAGGGCAGGGACGGCCCGGTCCTTCGCAGATGCGTCCCGGGCCGCAGGGTCGGCCGGCGCAGCCGGGTCCGCAGCAGGGTGGCCGACCGCCGATGCCCCCGCAGCGCGGGCCCGTGCCGCCCCCGCAGCAGGGCCGCCCGATGCCGCAGGGCAGGCCCGGTCAGCCGGGGCAGCCGGAACGTCAGGGGCGCCCCGGACCGCCGCCGGGTCGGCCGGGGGATTCACCCTCGCAGCAGCCACGCCCGCAGGGCCGGCCACCGCAGGGTCAGCCACCGCAGGGCCGGCCTCCGCAGGGGCGCTCCCCGCAGGTCCCGCCCGCCGATCGTCGTCCGGGGGCCGCCGGCGCCGACGCCACTCGCCGCATCTCGCACAGCCCCGCCCCCGGATCGGTGTCCGCGGGAGACCAGGCCACGCCCGCCCGTCCGGTGCCCGACCGGCCCGCGACCGCCTCGGCGACCGGTGGTCCGCCGACGAAACCGCCGACCGGCGGTGGAAACGGGAGCGGAAGCAGCGGCGGCGGAAGGAAGAAGCCGTCGCGGTGGCGCACCGTCCGCAGGGTGTGTTACGCGCTGGTCGGTATCGGCATCGTCGTGCCGATCCTGGGTTTCATGCTCGCGTACATCGTGCAGGACGTGCCGAGGCCCGGTGAGCTCGTCACCAACCAGGCGGCGACCATCTACAACTCCGACGGATCGACCGTCATCACCAAGGTGATCCCACCCGAGGGCAACCGCACCGAGGTGGACCTGCAGCAGATCCCCGAACACGTCCGCAACGCGGTGCTGGCTGCCGAGGACCGCGATTTCTACACCAATCCGGGCTTCTCGGTCACCGGATTCGCGCGTGCCGCCCGCGACAACATCCTCGGCCGCGACAGCGCCGGTGGTGGTTCGACCATCACACAGCAGTACGTGAAGGTCGCGGTGGTCGGTTCGGAGCGCACGCTCACCCGCAAGATCCGCGAACTCGTGCTGTCCACGAAGATGGCGAACCAGTGGTCGAAGGACGACATCCTCGAGGCCTACCTGAACACCATCTACTTCGGTCGCGGTGCGTACGGCATCGCGGCGGCCTCGAACGCCTACTTCGGTAAGCCCGTGTCCGATCTGACGATCGAAGAGGGCGCCGTGCTCGCGACGTCCATCAACCTGCCGTCGCTGCTCGATCCGGAGACGAATCCCGACGGTGCGCGGTCGCGGTGGAACTACGTCCTCGACGGCATGGTCACCGCCGGCACGCTCGACGCCACCACCCGGGACGCGATGCAGTATCCGGCGTACGTCCCGCTCGCCGAACTCGACAACGGCGACGACACCAACGGACCCGAAGGTCTCATCAAGACCCAGGTCATGCAGGAGTTGTCGGCGGAGGGCATCGACGAGAACCTGCTGAACACCGCGGGACTCGAGATCACCACCACCATCGACGTACAGGCCCAGGCCGCCGCGCTCGACGCAGTCCGTTCCAATCTGGAGGGGGAGCCGGAGGAACTGCGGACCGCCGTGGTGTCCGTCGATCCGCGTTCCGGCGCGGTGCGCGCGTACTACGGCGGGGAGAACGGGGTCGGTTTCGACTTCGCCCAGTCGGGGTTGCAGACCGGCTCGTCGTTCAAGGTGTTCGGTCTCGCCGCCAACCTGGACCAGGGGGTTCCCCTGTCGCAGACGTACGACAGCGGTCCGCTCACCGTCAACGGCATCAGCATCGGCAACGTCGAGGGCGAGCAGTGCGGTGAGTGCACCATCGCCGAGGCACTCAAACGGTCGTTGAACACGAGTTTCTACCGGATGATGCTCGACATGGAGAACGGCCCGCAGGCCATCGCCGACATGGCGCACACACTCGGTGTCGCCGAGGAACTGCCGGGTGTCGGCCCGACCCTCACCGAGCCCGGTGGCGCCGGACCGAACTACGGCATCGTGCTCGGCCAGTACCAGTCGCGGGTCCTCGACATGGCATCCGCGTACGCGACCCTCGCCGCGTCGGGTATGCACTACGACCCGCACTTCGTGCAGAAGGTCGTCACGTCCGAGGGCGAGGTTCTCCTCGACCGCGGTGCACCGCAGGGGGAGCAGGTCGTCGACGAGGCCGTCGCCGACAACACCACCGCCGCGATGGTGCCGATCGCCGCGTACTCCCGCAACCACGGGTTGGCCGGCGGGCGCCCCTCGGCCGCCAAGACCGGTACCGCGCAGCTCGGCGACACCGGATCGAACAAGGACGCGTGGATGGTCGGGTACACCCCGTCGCTGTCGACCGCCGTGTGGGTCGGCACCGAGCAGGGTCTCCCCCTCGAGAACAGCTGGGGCGGGATGATCTACGGCTCGGGTCTGCCCTCGGACATCTGGAAGGACACGATGGACGGGGCCCTCGAGGGCACCGACATCGAGAAGTTCCCGACGCCGGGCAAGATCGCCGGGGTGTCCGGTGTGCCGACGTGGAGCGTGTCGACGACCGCTCCCCCGACGACGGAGTCGTCCACGACCCGCACGATCCCGACGCTGCCGGACATCCCGGACATCACGACGCAGAACGTCGAGATCCTGCCGGGGGTGACGATTCCGATCCCGGGTGTCGCACAGCAGCAGACGACGACACCACCCCGCGGGCCGGGACAGTCCGGAAATTCCGACACCACCGAATCCGAGACCGAATCCGAGACCGACACGGACACCGGACCCGGTGACGGTACCGATACCGGCGACGATTCGGCTCCCGCCACGACCACGAACCGGGTGCCGCAGTTCGACGATCCGGGCGGGCAGTTCGGGGGTGGACGCTAGCCCGGTAGCCTCGCGACGTGACCGTGAACGAGGACGTCGAGCGCACACCCCGGGTGTCTCCGGCGCCGCTCGCCGACGATGTGCGGTCCGTGGACTGGCGCGACACCCCGGGCCGCACCGATCCGATGGTGGCGCGTCTGTCCACGGTGATCGGTGGTCCCGTGGGCCGGCACGCGCTCATCGGCCGGGTGCGGTTCTTCACGCCGCTGCGCGCGATGCTGCTGCTCGCGATCGTCGTGCTGGCGTTCGGCTGGTTCGGTAAGGCCGCCTGCATCCAGCAGGGGCCGGTCGGGGCGGACGGTGCACTCGGCCTGGACTGGAGCGACAACCGCCAGTACGTCGCGATGTGTTACTCCGACATCGTTCCGCTGTACGGCGCGGAACGACTGTCCGAGGGCGCGTTCCCGTACGCCACGTCCTGGCAGGAACCCGGTCCGGACGGTGCGACGCAGACGCGGTACATGGAGTACCCGGTGCTCGCCGGTCTGTACCAGTACGTGTCGATGCGAGTGGCGAAGGCATGGGATTCCGCATCGTGGCTGCCCGGCGGCCTGCAGGTCGCCATCTACTTCGACGTGGCGGCGTTCGGCCTGGCACTGGGGTGGCTGGTGACGCTGTGGGCGACGGCCATGTCCGCAGGCCGGCGGGTGTGGGACGCCGCGCTCGTCGCGGCGTCCCCGCTGGTGGTCGTGCACGCGTTCACCAACTTCGATGCGTTGTCCACCGCGTTCGCGGCGTGTGCCCTGCTGGCGTGGGCCCGACGCCGCCCGGTTCTGGCCGGGGTGCTGCTCGGGCTCGGTGCCGCGACGAAACTGGTCCCGCTGCTGCTGCTCGGCCCGCTGCTCGTGTTGTGTCTGCGCGCAGGGAAGATGCGTTCGTTCGCGCGCGCGGCGGCCGGGGCCGCCGCGGCGTGGCTGGCCGTGAACCTGCCGATCATGGTGCTCTACCCGCGCGGATGGCTCGAGTTCTTCCGACTCAATTCGGATCGGGGTGCCGACCCCGACTCGATCTACAACGTGCTGCGTTCGTTCGTCGGATGGCCCGATCTCGCACCGTCCACATTGAACGTCGTCTCGTTGGTGTTGTTCGCAATGGCGTGCGCCGCGATCGCGTGGCTGGCGCTCACCGCGCCGCGCCGACCACGGTTGGCGCAGTTGTGTTTCCTGGTGGTCGCAGCGTTCCTGATCACCAACAAGGTGTGGAGCCCGCAGTATTCGTTGTGGCTGGTTCCCCTCGCGGTGCTCGCGGTTCCGCACCGCCGCGCGTTGCTGGCGTGGATGACGGTCGATGCGCTGGTGTGGGTGCCGCGCATGTACTACTACCTGGGGCCGGCCGACAAGGGTCTGCCCGAGCAGTGGTTCACCGCGACGGTCGCGCTCCGCGACATCGCGGTGCTCGCGCTGTGCGCCGTCGTGGTGTGGCAGATCCGTCGTCCCGACCGGGACCGGGTGCGGTACGGCTTCATCGACGACCCGGTGGGTGGGGTTCTCGATCAGTCCCCCGACGACCCGCCACGATGGTTGCCGGCGTGGTTGCGGCCACCCGGTTCGCAGTCCCCGTGTCCGATGTCATCCGATCGGAGGATGTCGCCGAGCGTCGGGCGACACTAGGGTCGCGAGCGGGGTTCGAGGTGGAGGGGAGGCCACTGTGGTGACGAGAGGCGAGAAGGATCCGGCCGGACGACGAGGTGAGTTCACCGTGTGTGATCTCGCCGATGCCGTCGTGTCGGGTGACGCGGCGGCGATGCCGGCGCTGTTGCGGCGGATGCTGGCACCGGTGACCTCGTACTGCCGCGCCCGCGCACGCTGCGCCGGGTTCGCGTTCACCGACGCCGACGATCTGGCTCTCGAGGTGTGCCGGGAGGTTCTCGCCGGGTTGTCGCGGACACCGGGGGTATCGGGCACCACCCTTGCCGGCCGATCCGTCGTCGGAGGACCGTTCCTCCGCTACACCTACCGGATCGCGTCGGCCTCGGCCGACACGAAGTTCGGTGCGGGTGGCGACACGACCATGACGCACACCCAGCAGGAGGTCCTCATCCTGCGGACCATCATCGGACTCGACACGGTGCAGACCGGTGCCGCGCTCGACGTCACCCCGGGCCGTGTCCGAACCGAACAGCACGCCGCGCTCAACTCGTTCCGCGCGGCCTGATCGGTTCAGATCCGCAGCGCGGTGAACGGCGCCACCGGGATGTTGCGGACCACGAACCACGCGGTGACGGCCACGAGCACGATGTGCGGTGACCACCGGTAGCGATCCCACCGAGGCATCGGTGTGCCCCGCAGACGACCACCCACCCACAGCACGTAGGTACCGGCGAGGAGCACCACGGCTGCGACACCGAGCGCGTTGTAGTGCAGTGCCGAGGCGACGTCCAGGTGCAGCAGCGAGTACAGCATCCGGGAGGTCCCGCACCCGGGACAGTAGATCCCGAGCAGGGTGTACGTGGGGCACGGGGGGATCACACCACCGGGAGTCGTGGGGTCGGCCCACGCCACGAAAGCGCACACACCCGCCGCGCCCAGCCCGACGAGAGCGGGGGTGCGCAGGCGTGCGGCGAGTGCGTGCACGGCGATCAGGTGTTGGAGGCGCTCATGGCGGCGGCGATCACCACTAGCAGGATGATCACGCCGTACTGCAGCAGCGACGCCACCACAGACCAGATCGCCCATGTCTTCGCCGACTGAGCCGCGCGGCGCGCCTCGTCGAACTGGCCCTGCCCCCACAGGTTGTTCACCCGCGACGACTGGATCAGGGAGATGATGCCGAACGGAAGGCAGCACAGAACGGTGGTGATGATGCCCCACACCATGTAGTTGTCGGGTGGTGGCGTGTATGTCGGGTAGCCGCCGTAGGCGGGATTCGGCGGGACCTGCCCACCCGGTGGTGGTGTCCACCCCCGCCCGTCGTCGGGGTACTTCGGGTATTCGGTCAAGTCCTCCCCCTCGTGGTGGTGAGCCGATGTTCGGCGGATGCAGTTCCGTCCGTGCCGGACCCGGTGTACGGGGACGAACGGAGGAACACGACGAACAACGCGGCCAACAGTAGCGCGCGGCCCCACACTCCGACGCCGACGAGAACGAGCGCGGTGGACTCGTCGCCGTCGCCGGCGGTGGCGGCGAACCAGCGGAAGATGCCGATGCCCATCGACAGATCGACCACCAGGTACGCGGCGATCCACTGCCAGGGGATGTTCAGGAGCACGAGCAGCGGCAGCAGCCACAGGGTGTACTGCGGTGAATGCACCTTGTGCAGCAGCAGGAACCCGCACAGCATCGCCGCCGACACCGCCAGCCACGGGAACGTGCCCTCCCGCAGGTAGCGTCGCCATCCGAGCCACATCGCGAGCGCGAACGACGCCAGGACCAGGGTCGGTGAGACGAGGGAGACGAGGTCGTCGTACTCGGCGGTGACGTCGTATCCGGTGCCGCCGCCGATGAGGGGCCGCAGCCCCCAGAACCAGATCGAGTTGCTCGTCGGGTCCGCGGACCGATCGAACTGGAACACGAACGACGCCCGCCACCCCTCGTATCCGAGGACCGCGAACGGCAGGTTGACGAGGATGACGGTGCCGATCGCCGTCGCCGCGACCGCGAGGGCGCCGCGGGTGTCGCGGCGGTCGCCGTCCTCACCCCCGGTGTACACGTAGGCGAGCAGCGGCAGCACGAACAACCCCGGATAGATCTTCAGACAGAAACCGATCCCCAGCAGCGCCGCGGCCGCGATCCCGCGGGTACGCAGCGACCATCGTCGGATCCCGACGACGACGATCGCTGCGACAGCCACGGCCACCACCGGAAGATCCCAGTTGAGGAACGCGTACAGCACCAGCGGCGGTGTCACCGACCACCACAGCGCCCGCCATCCGGTGCGGCGGGCGAGCATCCACGCGACGGCGAGCCCGAACGGGGCGAGCAGCAGCGCGCACTGGCGGAGGAACTCCGCGTCGGTGTGTGCCCCCACCGCCCCCAGCCACATCAGGACGCCGCTGAGCACGGGATATTCGACGCTGCCCCCGGTGAGCTGCCCGGCCTCGTTGAGTCCACCGGTCAGGAACGGAAACTGGTGCAGGTTGATGCCGCGGCCCAGCCACAGCTGCTGGATGTCGGAATAGCAGACGTGTGCGTCCTTGACCTCGTCGAACCGCATGGAGCGGCCCAGCAGGTCGAACGGCGGTCCCGCGCAGCGGGCCTTGGACAGGTAGCCGAGCCACATCGTCGCTGCGCACAGCAGCACCGCGACGGCCGTGGCGGTGCGGCGGCTGGTACGCATGGGCTCACCCTAGGACAATTTCGCTGGTCAAGCGGAGGTCATGTACTCTGGTCGGGTTGCCGACGCAGGTGACCCTCTCGTCACGGATCGTCCGTGACCGTTCACAGTCCATGGGAGGTGATGAGGTCTTATGCGTCATTACGAATTGATGATCATCCTGGACCCCAGCCTGGATGAGCGCACCGTCGCTCCCTCGCTGGAGACGTTCCTCAACGTGATCCGCCAGGAAGGCGGCAAGATCGACAAGGTCGACGTGTGGGGAAAGCGCCGTCTCGCATACGAGATCGCGAAGAACACCGAAGGCATCTACGCGGTCGTCGACATCAACGCGACGCCCGCCGCGGTTGCGGAGCTGGATCGTCAGCTCGGCCTGAACGAGTCGGTGCTCCGCACCAAGGTTCTGCGCCTCGGGAAGTGAGCCTGTCAGCGCCGAGCCGTAGGCTCTGGCGCAGCAGGACTCCACACACAGCAGGAGGAACCACATGGCAGGCGACACCGTCATCACCGTGGTCGGCAATCTGACCGCCGACCCCGAGTTGCGTTTCACCCCGTCGGGTGCCGCGGTCGCGAACTTCACCGTCGCGTCCACCCCCCGGATCTTCGACCGTCAGTCCAACGAATGGAAGGACGGCGAGGCCCTGTTCCTGCGCTGCAACATCTGGCGTGAGGCAGCGGAGAACGTGGCCGAAAGCTTGACCAGGGGCTCGCGCGTCATCGTGCAGGGCCGGCTCAAGCAGCGCAGCTACGAAACGCGTGAAGGCGAGAAGCGCACTGTCGTGGAGCTCGAGGTCGACGAGATCGGCCCGTCGCTCCGCTACGCGACGGCCAAGGTCACCAAGGCCGGTCGCGGTGGCGGCGGCGGTGGTGGCTTCGGTGGTTCCTCCGGCGGATCGGGCGGTGGGCGTCCCAGCGCCAACCAGGGTGCCGGCGGAGACGACCCGTGGAGCAACGCTTCCCAGGGTGGCTCCTTCGGTGCCGGTGGGGACGACGAGCCCCCGTTCTGATCCGACCTTCGATCGGAACATCACACAACGGAGAAGACCATGCCCAAGTCGCCCGCGCGCGAAAAGGTATTGAAGAAGAAGGTCTGCGCGTTCTGCAAGGACAAGCAGGTGCAGATCGACTACAAGGACACGACGCTGCTGCGCAAGTACGTCAGCGATCGCGGCAAGATCCGCGCTCGCCGCGTCACCGGCAACTGCGTTCAGCATCAGCGCGACATCGCTGTCGCGGTGAAGAACTCGCGTGAGGTTGCTCTGCTCCCTTACGTCTCGACGACTCGCTGAGGAAAGGGAGGGAACATCATGAAGCTCATCCTCACCGCCGATGTGGACAACCTCGGTGCGCCTGGCGACACCGTTGAGGTCAAGGACGGCTACGGCCGCAACTACCTGCTGCCCCGCGGCCTGGCGATCGTCGCCACCCGTGGTGCCCAGAAGCAGGTCGAGGGCATCCGCCGCGCCCAGGAGGCCCGCGCTGTCCGCGGCCTCGAGCACGCCCAGGAACTCAAGGCCGCCATCGAGGGCCTCGAGGACGTGTCGCTGTCGGTGAAGACCGCAGCCGACTCGGGCAAGCTGTTCGGCTCGGTCACCGCCGCCGACGTCACCGGTGCCATCAAGGCCGCCGGTGGCCCGGTCGTCGACAAGCGCATCGTCGAGCTGCCGAAGGCGCACATCAAGGCGACCGGAAAGCACCAGATCGTCGTGAAGCTGCACCCGGACGTCACCGCGAAGTTCACCCTGAACGTCGTCGCTGCCTGACACCGGTTCACGAGGAGCCCCGCGCACCTGCGCGGGGCTCCTCGCTGTCTGTGCACAGGCTGTGGATAAACCCTGTGGGAAGAGCGTCGTATTGTGACCTGCCGCATATCTCCACGTGAACGAACGGGTGGACACGCCCGGGTGTGCGACGCGCCGCGACACGCCGAAATCGGGGTATTCCACAGGTGTGAACATGGATTTATGCGCTACCACCTGCGAAAACGAGAAATGTGAGATGTGTTCTCCCCAGGTTGTCCACATACGGTGCACAACGTTGTCCACGCCTTTCCACAATTCATCCACAGATGTGTGCACAACCCGATTTGGTGACGGCGGTTTTCGCTCCTAACGTCGTGCGCACGACTCACCGAAAGATGTCGGTGTGGACCGGTAGAACGTGGGTGTGAACCCGGCGCCCACCGGACCGCCGGAACAGCAGTCCGGGACGTGTCGGCCACCCCACCGGGCGTGGCACTGAACTTCGGGAAGGGCGGGGCAACGCGTTGGCAGTTGTGGACGATCGTGGCTACTCCGAGTACCCCGGTCCGGACGACGAGCCGGGCGGCGACATCGGTCGTCAGCCTCCGCAGGACATGGTCGCCGAGCAGTCCGTGCTCGGCGGCATGCTGCTCAGCAAGGACGCCATCGCCGACGTTCTCGAGGTCCTGCGTCCGGGAGACTTCTACCGGCCCGCCCACCAGAGCGTCTACGACTCGATCCTCGACCTCTACAGCCGCGGTGAACCCGCCGACCCGGTCACCGTCTCCGCCGAACTCGACCGCCGCGGCGAACTCAAACGCATCGGCGGCGCCGCCTACCTCGTCACCCTCACCCAGACGGTGCCGACCGCCGCCAACGCCGGCTACTACGCCGAGATCGTCGCGGAGAAAGCGATCCTGCGTCGCCTCGTCGAGGCCGGCACCCGCATCGTCCAGTACGGGTACGCGGGGTCGGAAGGTCAGGAGGTCGCGGAGGTCGTCGACCGCGCCCAGGCCGAGATCTTCGACGTCGCCGAACGCCGCACCACCGAGGACTTCGTGCCCCTCGAAGAGCTGCTGCAGCCCACGATGGACGAGATCGACTCCATCGCCAGCCGCCGCTCGTATCGGTACGCCCGAGAATGCCAGGCGGCATATGCCAGCCATAAGGGCAATAGAATCAGCGCGAGAACCCCGTACAGATGCCAACCACGACGGTTCATCTGCGAACCTGCCACTTCTATCGAGCCGGTTTGCCGGGCGGTTCCACGTCGCCCCCGCGCGGTGCGGCAATCAACGCCGATCACGGAGCCGCTGATTCGCTGGACGCGGCGGAACCGATGTCGAGCTTCGACCACTGCTTGCCGGACAGCTTCTGGAGCCCTGCGGGCGTGACCCGTCCGTTGTCAGTGAACGTCAACGACCGCAGGTTCGGCATCCCCAGGAGACTGTCGACCGCCGCGTCGGTCACGTCGGTCGTCCGGATCGACAATTCCTTGAGGTTCGGCAGGCCGGCGATCGCGGCAACGGTTGCGTCGCCCATCTGGGGCACGGTCCAGATGTCCAGCAATTCCAGCGATTTCAAGGCGGCCAGGTTCTTCAGCCCCTCATCGCTGGGCGAGGGGAGTTCGTGCAAGTAAAGCCGCTTCAATTCCGGGAGTTCCGCAAAGACTTCCATCGCCTGGTCGTCGACTGCGGGAAGATCCCGGAGCGTGAGCCGGGTCAGCTTGAGCCCCTTCAGCGCCAGCACGCCGTCGGAGCCAAAGGCGGGGCAGCGGAACACTTCCAGCTCGCGAAGACTGGGCATTCTCGCCAGATACTGCCCCGACTGGCCGGTCACGTTGAAATCGTGTATCAGCAGCGCACGGAGCGTCTTGCTCTCCGCCAGATATTCCATGCCCAGATCGGTCACCGCCGTGCTGCGGTGCTTGAACGCCGCGAGCTTCGGCAGCCGAGCGACGATCTCCAGCGTCATGTCGCCCGCGTCCATGTTTCCGCGGAGATCGAGGACTCGCAGATTCTTCAGACTCTCCAAATGGCCCGTCCCGATGTCGTTGAAGTTGTTCTGCACGAGCGTCAACCGCTCGAGGCCGCCCACCTGGCAGATGGCCTTCAGAGCACCGTTGGTCATGTTGGTGTTCGACGACAGGTCCAGCTCGGTCAGATTCGGGAAGGACTTGACGATCAGTTCGACGGTCGCGTCTCCGATCGCCGCGTTGGTCAGAGCCAGCTTCTT